>JAESGL010000166.1_pt1 | contig 75637 bp, 60 predicted proteins | sample 9269711 | NCBI WGS metagenome assembly JAESGL01 (sample SAMN14515918, study PRJNA621676) | algae metagenome | isolation source: Kastovskya adunca ATA6-11-RM4 and co-occurring heterotrophs from soil and... | place: Chile: Atacama Desert | collected 2011-06-27 | reverse complement strand
TTTCCCACTGGGGGTCAGTAAGTCTCTCTTGTTGAGTCTGCATAAGTAAATGAGTTTAGTCGCTTTTATTCTTACGCAACTGACCCTCTTTTTTATGCCCTCTTCAAAATTTAAACATGATCTAAGTCAGACTACAAAATAGGATGCCAATTCAGATAATCTCACTCCTCTCAATCTGATTTGTTTTAACTCCTTTTTCTCTTTTTACAGGCATCACCACCAGAACAGTTACGCTTTCGAAAAATTGCAGTTTTATACTTTTAAGTTTTCGAGTACTTCCTATAACAAATCGTATCCACTTTTCCTCATCCACTTTTTAAAACAGTACCGGATGAACTACATTAAAAGCTGTTTGTAACAGCATCCTTACCCACGTCTGTATGCAATTTACAGGCCCCAGCAACACCCCTTCTACTGGTTTGTCACAGCCACTTAACTGACTGCTGCTGAAGTATGGCCATGTTGGCCATCGTGGCAGTGCTATGTGCTTTCTTCAAACCTCCCATGTAGCGCCACTTTTGGTGCCAGGAATGCTATTGCCATTACTTTTCACTGCTTCAGGTCCACACCATTATCAATTACACAAATCAGAAACAGTTTTTTAATTCAACTCTTAACAATATGGAAAATTTTAACACACTTGGTTTTGAAAGCACCCGAACAACCAAACACCTCCTCTACAAAGGAGAAAAACGTAATTATGCAGCCTGGCAAAAAGGCTTAGGTGTACAAATTAAAGGTTGGCTCATTTTCTGGCTCATTGCCATTATCACATTTATGACTACCGGGGTAACTTTTGGACAGGCAGTGACTCAGGGTACTGTACCAGTTGTAGTTCCCACAGGTGGTTTTGGTATGGATGGAGATTTAAGAGCCTCAGCGATAGGAGACTGGCTTCCAGGGACAGGTGCTGGAGGCTCAGTTTTAAATGGCAGCGGAGCACCTCTGAATAACACTACTACATTTCATAGAGTGGATTTATACAATTCAGGAGATAATGTTTTTGCTGGAGGACAAAAGAAAGATGATAATCCGAATACCATGACATGGATCAATGGTAATCCTAGTCCGGCAAAAAATGATATTAACAACCTTTTAATGCATATTGGCCGACAGTCTGATGGGGATATATGGATATCAGTTGGAGGTGACCGGGAATCTACGAATGGCAATAGTTTCATTTCAATTGCTTTGCACCAGGCATTACTATCACTGCATCCTGAAACCACCGGTAGATTTTTGAGTGAAGCCCCGGCCGGAACAGGAGGACGTACTCCTGGCGACGTGCAGATATCTGCAGAATTCACTGGCGGTGGCAGCAATCCAAATCTTTACCTGGAGGAATGGAAATCTGTTGGTGGCGTATACCAGTGGGTATCAATCCCTGTGCCAGCCAATGCAGCTTTCGGTTCTACAAACAGAAGTGTATTAAGCGGAGTGCCTTATGATGCATTTGGGGGCTCATCTTATCCTGTGAATGCCTTTATCGAAGTATCTTTCAATATCTCTGCAATTTACAGACAAACCTCTACCCCTTGTGTGGGCTCTATTTCTTCAGCATTTGTGATGACAAAATCTTCACAATCCGTATCTGCCAATTTAACAGACTTTGTGGATCCTATCCAGATTAACCTGGATATAAATGTTGGCAGACCAACAGCTGAGGGAGATGAATATTGTATTGGTGAAACAATCAATGCAATAACCGCTACTGGTGAAGCCGGAGCTACATTCAAATGGTACACTGGGCTTAATTCGGAAGGGAAACCAACTGGCACCCCTTTTGTGGGCGCAACTTATACACCCACCATAGACAATACAGTTGCAGGAGTGCATAACTTTTATGTTACCCAATCTATTAGAGGGTGCGAAAGTATGCATAGGGTTGTAACAGTGAAAGTACTTGCCAGCCCAACTATCGCCAATCCTGCTATTGGTGCTATTTGTGCCGGAGCCACAAGTGCTTCTTTAACACATAATGGCGTTACCGCCGATGCCAATCAGTACCGCATCGACTGGAATGCTGCTGCTAACACTGCTGGCTTAGCTGATGTTGGTTTAACCAATCTACCAACACCTACAAGTCCAATTACCATCAGCAATACCGGATCACTTGCAGCAGCTACCTACAGTGGCACCATCTATGTGAAGAACACCACCACCGGGTGTGAAAGCGCTGGTGATGCAGTGTCACTGGTGGTGAATGCAAACCCAACGATCTCTAATCCTGCCATCGGTGCTATTTGCTTTGGTGCAACCAGTGCTGCTCTTAGCTATACTGGAACTACGGGTAGTCCTAACCAGTACCGCATCGACTGGAATGCTGCTGCCAATACTGCTGGTCTTGTTGACGTTGCTTTGACTAACCTTCCATCGAGCCCAATTACTATCAGCGGCACAGGCTCACTTGCAGCTGGTACCTACAGCGGCACCATCTATGTGAAAAACAGTTCCACTGATTGCGAAAGCGCAGGCGACGCTATATCTCTGGCAGTGAATGCGCAGGTAGGAGGCCCCGTAGTTGACTACATAGCACCAAAATGTGATGAGATTTACTTTAAAGTACAAATCATATCTCCAGTCGCAAACACAAAATACACACTAAGCAGGGTAAATTATCCAGACCGTGTAATCAATTACACAAGCGGTACTACAATTTTTGAGAATTTGGAAGCTGGTTCCGGTTTCAGTGTTGTAGCAAGCCAAGGTGACTGTAGCTCTGAAGCTACTACCTGTGATAACTTTGATGATCCGGAATCAAGCCTTGCAGATGTAAAACTATCAAGTGCGAATTCACGACAAAGTGAAGAGACTACTTTAAGCAAACAAAAAATGGTAGCATACCCTGTACCATTCTCTGATAAACTTAACCTGGAGTTTTATACTGAGCAGGATGGTAAATACCAGGTGAGTCTTTACGATTTGAGTGGTAGGTTAATCAGGCAACTGAAATCAGGCACTGGTAAAGCCGGTGAAATGCAACGCGTAGAGGTAGATGGCAGTAACCTGGCAGATGGCAATTACCTGGTTAATGTGATAAACGGTACAGAACGACAAACCATACGTATTATCAAAAAACAGTAAACCCGCAACATCTAAAAGGCACTTCGGCTTGTACTCCTGTTTCTGCAGACAAGCCAGAAGAGCATTCCCCGTAAAATTGAAAATCTTTCAAACTCCACTTTGCACTAGTAAAGCTCCGGCCTCTGCCGGAGCTTTTTTCATCCATATTATATATAACTGTTACATTTTTATAAGTGTATGCTCCAAAACCTTTCCCCCCACCCTGTTCTTATGTTATTATACATCAGGATAAGACTATGAATTTAAAGGAAGCAAAAATAATCATTACAGGAGGCAGCTCAGGCATAGGAAAAGAAACTGCCAAGCTGTTGAAAGAAAAAGGAGCACAGGTAACCATTGCAGCCCGCCATGCCGGCAGGCTTGAACAAACAGCTGAGCAGTTGGGGGTGCATTGGATACAGGCAGATGTTGGCCAGGAAGATGATGTAGTGAGGCTGGTGCAGGAGGCAAGCAGAAAAATGGGCGGCCTGAATGTGCTGATCAACAATGCCGGCTGGGGGTATGCTGCATCGCTTACACAGCTGAATGCCGAGCGCTTTATGGAGGTTTATCGTACCAATGTACTGGGCGCCGCACTCTGTGCCAGGGAAGCGGCACGTGTATTTACCAAGCAAAGAGAAGGAAACATCATTAACATAGGCTCTACTGCTGCCCTGAAAGGCGGCGCCAACTCCTCTCCTTACACCGCCACTAAATTTGCACTCCGTGGCATGACTGAGTGCTGGCGCGCAGAACTGCGTGAGCATAACATCAGAGTGATGCTGGTAAACCCCAGCGAGGTAATGACAGAGTTTGCCAGCAATAAGCAGGAAGTAGGGGGCCAGAAAGAAAAAAAGTACACTGCACAGGAGGAAGAAACAAAGCTTAGAGCGCAGGAGGTAGCCCATACCATTGCCGGCATGCTTGAGATGGATAACCGTGGGTTTATTACTGAAAGCACTATTTTTGCTACCAATCCACAGGTTTAACAAATAAGCACATTGAATGTAAAATCTTAAACATCAATAATTTACAATACTAATAATTCGTCTTTGCTTCTGTCCTTCCGTAATAATTTCGTAAAAAAAAGAAGGATATAGGTTAAACCTTTCGACGTAGACAACATCTACACCCAGACAACCTATGCAAACTGTACGAATTTATTGAGCATGAAGACCTATTTACTTTTTATTCTCCTACTTGGCATCAGTAGCTTTTCGATAGCCCAGAATGGAACTATTACGGGACGCGTTTTAGATGGGCAAAGCAAAGAACCCCTACCCTTTGCAACAGTCGCTGCTTTTCAGGGAGATCAGTTAATTAACGGCGCCACCACCGGCGACAATGGCCGCTTTGAGCTTGAGCTGCCCTATGGCTCCTACAGACTGCTGGTGCAGTTTCTCTCTTACAGCAACAAACAAATTGAAGACATAACCCTTAGCGCAGATAACACCAGCCGCAACCTGGGTGATGTACTTCTTAGTACCGATGAAGAGACTCTTGAAGCCGTTGAGGTAGAGGCGCAAGCCATGGAAATGCAGCTTTCGCTGGATAAAAAAGTTTTTAATGTATCTGACAACCTGGTAACCAAGGGTGGTACAGCAACCGATATTCTGGAAAACATTCCCTCTGTGGCGGTTGATGTGGAAGGTAATGTAAGCCTTAGGGGCAGCGATAATGTAAGAGTATTAATAAACGGCAAGCCCAGTGGCCTGACTGGGGCCAGTGCCCTGCGCCAGCTTCCGGCAGATATGATTGAGCGCGTTGAGATCGTAACCAACCCAAGTGCCCGCTACGAAGCACAGGGCATGGCAGGCATCATCAACATTATCCTGAAAAAGAATCAGAGCAATGGCCTCAATGGTTCTTTTGATGTTACCACAGGCTGGCCTCACAACCACGGCCTTGCTGCCAACCTAAACGTACGCCGTAAAGATGTTAACTTTTTTGTTAACCTGGGAACGCGCTACCGCGTGAATCCGGGTGGTGGTTTCAACAATGTAGCTTTTGGTGAATCGCAAACAGATGAGCTGGAGAGTGGTACTGCCTACAGCTACCTGTACCGGAATTCTACTTCAGATCGTGAAAGAGCTGGCTGGTCGCATAACGTTCGTTTAGGTTCGGATTTCTTTCTTACCGAAAAAAATGTGTTAACCGCAGCATTTTTATACAACCGCGGCAATGGCGACAACCAGGCAGTGCTAAATTATGATTTTTTAACAGATGAAGGCAACAGGAGCCTTAGCAGCATACGCACCGATAACGAAGACGAGCTGGACCAGAACCTGGAGTGGTCGCTGGACTACCGCCGTACCTACAACGAAAAGAACAAAAGCTTATCTGCCCTGGTGCAGTACCGAAATAATACCGATGAAGAAAGCTCTGCTTATCTCGAGAATTTTTTCCTTCCATCCGGCGAGTTAGCCTTAACCAACCGCCAACGCTCCACCAATCAGGAAGAAAACCGAGAGTTGCTGATGCAGTTTGATTTTGTAGACCCATTTCCTAATGATAAGGGCCAGTGGGAAGCAGGCGCCCGCTCCAGCTTCAGGCGTATTGGCAACGATTATGGCGTTGACCTGTATGACAATGGTGAGTTTATTTCACTCCCCCTGTTTACGAATGATTTTCTTTACGAGGAAGAGGTACATGCAGCTTATGCACAGGGTGGCCTGAAAATGGACCGCATGAGCTACCAGGCAGGTGCACGACTGGAATACACAGGCATTACCACACAAATTGATGACAATGTGAACAGCAGGGATTTTCTAAACCTGTTCCCTTCTGTATTTGCAAATTATAAGCTGACAGACCAGGCTTCGGTGCAGGCCAGTTACAGCCGTCGTATTCGCAGACCACACTTCAGGCAGCTAAACCCCTTCTGGACTTTTAGTGATATCAGAAGCTGGCGCATTGGTAATCCAAATGTTAATCCTGAATTTACAGATTCTTACGAATTATCCTTTCTGCAAAACTGGGAGAAATCTTCTCTTACCTCCAGCTTGTTTTACAGAAAAACTACCGATGGCATAGAGTTTTTGAGCAGCCGACTGGATCCTGAAGAAGTATTCGATGATCCACAGATTCTGCAGTTTTTCACCGGCGGTGCCGTTACACAGGCACAGCCTTACAACATCAGCAATAGAAATGATTATGGCCTGGAGGTAGTGCTTTCTTCTGATCTTACCAATTGGTGGACTGTAAACGGTAGTGCCAATGTTTACTGGCAGGTAACAGATCCCTATACACTTACCAATGAAAATGGTGCTGTTGAAACCAGGCAGGGTGTAGAGGCATTGGGACTCATGGGCCGCGTAAGCAGCCGTATGCGCCTGAAAGGGGGCATTAACCTGCAGCAAATGGTTTTCTACAGAGCGCCACAAAACAACCTGCAGGGCCGCAGCCTAAGCATGACCTTTGTAACCCTGGGTGCCAGCAAGGAAATACTTAACAGAAAAGGCACCATTAGCCTGAATGTAGATGATGTATTTAATACCCGTAAATGGAGGTCTGAACTTGTTTTTGATGATGTTGTAACCAGCTCTGAATTCCAGTGGCGCAGAAGAAGCGTAACGCTTAGCTTCAATTATAGACTGAACCAGGACAGCCGCAACAACCGCAGGGATAACCGCAACCAGCAACGTCAGGATGGTGGCGGTGGTGAAGATGGCATGGAATTCTAATGGTGTTCATTACATAGAAACATTTCTTCGTAAACTCATAAGCGAGTACGTAAAGCTGCCCGGCCTGATCCGGGCAGTTTTCTTTTACAGCAATTCCTGATTTGGCTGGCTGGGTACCGCTGATTATCCCTATTAATTTTACCTTTGCAGCGCAAGTTTAGAACATCCCCAATGGCAGTAGAAGATAAACGCGGAGCGGTTTTGCAGGCAATGATGGAGCTGGTTACCGAGCATGGCTTTCATGGCACGGCCATGTCGATGGTTGCAAAAAGAGCGGGCGTGGCCGCGGGCACCATTTACCATTATTTTGAAAGCAAGGAGGAAGTAATTAACCAGCTGTATGCAGAGGTGATGCAGCGTGTAGGGCTAGCCCTGGTTCGGGAGGATAGCAGTAAAGGCAGCATAAAAGACCGCTTCTTCCGCTATTACACAAACATCTACCACTACTACATTCAGCATCCGGATGAGTTCCGATTTCTGGAGCAGTATACCAATTCGCCGTACACCAGCCAGCTGGCCAGGCAGGAGAATGAAAAGGCATTTGAGCCTGTGCTGCTCTTTCTGCAGCAGGGCATTGAGCTGGGGGTGCTCCGGCCGCTAGATTTACGCATGATGATGGCACTGGTACATGGCCATGTTGTGTCACTGGCAAAGCTCTATATGTCTGACAACAATCTGCCGGTTAGCCAGGAGCAGCTTGAGCAGGCAGCCCAAAGCTGCTGGGATGGCGTACGCATCAATTAGTGCTTTGTCTGGCACATAGCAAAGCCCAGCATCAGCCTTCTGAGGTTGCCTGGGTGCGGCTGGCATACCAGCGACGGGTCTCTACCTTCATGAGCTCGCGTTTCAGCATTAAATCAGCAATTTGCCCGGCCGGATCATCAGATACCAGGCACTCTTTAAATCGTTGTTCGGGTACATCAATACGGTAAAGCGACTGCAATAGCCGCTCAAAATCACGCTCCAGCAAATACAACACCTGCCTGGCCAAAAGCTGCCGAAGCGTTGCTTCCGTGAGTGTAGGTGCCTTCTGAAGTGCCTCCTGATCAAACACCCCATGCTGCAGCAGCAGTTGTGCAGCTTCATCAATTTCTGATTTTTGCATATTTTATAGTGAAAAGTTCAGCTAATGCCACAGCATGCTGAATTCCTAAATGATGTCACCAAACTCATTGATCTCATCCAGATCGTAATCTTTACCGGTACCCCACTGCACCAGCTCATACAGCTCATATTTCTCCAGCGTTACTTTATCCTTAACAAGGTAGTTTTTATCAGACAGGCGCCTTACCACCTCAAACTCACGAATTTCGCCGTAATTTTTTATTCTATACGTTCGCCCAACCCGCAGGGCGTCAAATGCCATCGCCATTAGTTTTTCTTTTCCTAACGCAAAAAAAGAGCTTTTGTCATTCAAAAGCCCTTTTTTAAAAATGTATTCATCTACTTTTTTATCACCTTGAACTGCCTGGTCAATGCTGCAGAAGTTACTTCCAGTATGTATATACCAGCCTGCAGATGATTGCCCCTCATCACAGGCATAATATTTTCTCCAACCAGTATTGTTACATTCTGCTCCAGCAGCTGCCTGCCTTTCACATCGAGCAGGCGTATAAACAGGCGTTGCTCTTTTGCACCTGTAATGTTAATCACCAGATCGCCCTGGAATGGATTGGGATATACCCCTTTTATAGCGAAGGCTTCATCAGGAAGCAACACTACCACTACACTGCTATAGTCTGTTGAACCATCTACATCTACCTGTTCCAGGCGGTAATACACTGCACCTGCCAGATCGTCGGCGACTTTAGCATCTGTAAATTGATACTTAATATTATCAGTACTGTTACCGGCAGAAGTTATCCTACCGATGGTATTGAAAACCAAACCATCTTTTGAACGCTGCACATTAAAATGGCTGCTGTTCTGCTCTGAACTTGTTTCCCAATCCAGTATTACATTATTATGCTGAAAGCTGGCGGTAAAGTGGGTTAACGCTACTGGCAGCGGCACATCGGGGTTAGGGCTACCAAACGTAAACACACCATAGCCCCTTACCCGAGGACTAGAGCGTAATCGGCCCAGTTCGGGTGAAGGCGCATCTTCAGTACCATTGCTTCCCTCATCTACCCAGGCTGGGAGATCTTCATTCCAGCGCACAACACTTAGATCTGCTGCTTTATCTTCAATTGCTTCTACCCCGGAGGCCTCATCCCAATAAAGCACCACCTGCGCATCGGGGTTTCCCTGCAGCGGTTCAATCGTCCAGTGTTCGGTGGCAGAAACCTGCTCAATGCCATCTTCAAAGAACTCCTCATTTTCCTGTGTTCGGATAAACGGGTAAGGTGGTGCATCAAAGTGGTAGTTAACCACAAAAGCCGCTGGAGCGGAAGAGGCGGGAATAACAGCTGCCAGTCCAAGACGATCCTCATCCCCTACCGGGAACACAAACTCGTCGGTACTGTTAAAACGCTTAACCATAGGCCCGGCTACATATGCTTTATTGGATAAAGCTCCTTCTTCGCCCATTACCGCATCTACCCCCATGATGAGCAAAGCTTCAGGCGTGCTTAGCACAATCCCATCCACCAGATCCAGAAAACCTGCTACAAAAACTGAAGTTTGCAGGTTTTTAACACCTCCCCCTTCTACCAGCAACCTATATAGTTCAAGTGTTTCATTGCTGTTAATAAACTGGTCTGTTTCTCCGTTTAGTGACAGGGTTCCTCTGCCGGCACTAAACTCCCCCTCGTTATTGAGCACGCCCCGGAGACTAATTTTGCCAGGCCCGGTATACTGTATGATTCCCCGGTTGGTGATACCTTCTATCAGCGGGTTACGTTCACCGCACTGTCTTAACTCCGCCCTCGCTTCTGCTATGGTAACAGAGGCACCCTCCATAATCACCAGATTCCGGAAGTTAGCTGGCCCCGGATCTCTCCTGATTACCGGCTGGTATGTTACCTCCTGATTGAAAATCCTGGTGCCGTTGGGCAGAATGCTGACCTGGTTATAGGCTTGGGTCTGATCATTGTTGGGACAATCGGGCACTCTTCTGGCAGACCAGTTTGCCGGGTTAAACCAGTCGTTACTCACCACGCCTATCCACGCATTATACACCTCGCTGGCACCTATGTCGGGATCAATCCTTAATACAAAATCTATATCAGTTTCTATTTCTTCAATAGCGTAACCAGCATCTACCACTGCACTGGGCTGCACCGTTTGCACAATCCGCAGGTTGCCTTTGGAGGGATCAACAAAATGCTGCGCAATGTTCTCTGAACAAACAGAATTTTGCTCTGGTGTGCTGCTTAACCAAGTGCTGCAGTCATCTATCAGCAAAGATCCGTACCTCCCGAAATCATTCAGAGAAGAAATACCAGACGACCGATACAGAAGATTGTTACTGGAAACCCAGCCACCTGTAGCTTCGGTACCTATCACAAAGTTTGCATTTCTGGTGGTAGTGCGGGTGTTTAGAAAGATGTTATTTCTAACTGTGGTGCTGCTGGTGCCTGAACGGTAAAAAACATAATTTTTGCCCGAAGCTGCATTTTCACCACCATAGATATATACGGAGTTGTATAGAACTTTTGTATTACCACTGCTATTAGAGGGCACAAAAATACCATAATAAACAGCTATGCTCTCTGGATAAATATCCTTGAAGGTGATCATATTATTTGCCACCCGTGTCTCGCCAGAGGCATTCTCTGCAATGATACCCGCCACACTTGCTTCGCCCATACTGGTAGAGCATACCACCGACAATGCTGATGCGTTGTTGTAAAAATCATAAATGACATTCCTGAAGATATCCGTAGGCCCCTGCCCCATGCCATAGATACCCACCATTGATACACTAAGCCTGCCGCTTACATCTGATCTTACATTTGCGATGGTATTCTGGCTGATGTCTATGTTGGAAGCATTTTCATTATTATAAACACCTATAAACTTAAGATCTGAATAGCCGGCCCCGCTAACATTACCTTCCAGCCGAACAGAGCCGATAAAATTACCACGGACATTACCACTGGTTGTACTTCCGCTTTGGCCACGATAGTATACCGGCGCTACAAGGTAGGATCCCGCATTTATATCACTGCTGTTTATATTGCGTACTGTAATAGCGGTATTGCCCTTTGGATCGCCAAAGGTATTGTCAATGAAATTTACCTCTCCTGCCAGAGCCACCGAACCAAAAGCAAGGTCATCACAACCAAAGGGTTTGCCTGTGATTTCTATGTTTGTGACTGTATTACCTGTGATATCTACTTTACCATTTTGTGTATCTATGCTGAAGGGCACTATGCTTGGGTACGGAGGTATGCCGGTTTCATCATCGTCAATTGTTATCTTTAGCGGATTACCTGAGGCAAAGGGAGCACTACCCCCAATGAAATTACCCTCTATCAGGTGATCGGTACCAGATCGGATACAAACCCCCTTGAGCTCAAAAAGACCCTCACTCACCACAGGCGCCGACTCGCGCTCCTGGTAAAGGTGATTACGCAGGATACGCCACGAGCTATTGCCTGGGCCTGCCATGATAGTACATGGGTTACCTTCAATATTAAGGCTGGCAGATGCTCCAAATCCATAGAACAGGTTACCTTCTACCAGTACATTATCTGAAGTACTACCTGCACGGCTATTCCAGGATGCAAGGACATTTACCGGCCTGTGATTTCCATAGCCACCAATCCGGTTGTACAGAAAGGCATTGGCATCATTACCGCTGCTTCCGCCATTGCAAAGAAACAAAACCGCTTGTTCTGCCGATGCACTGGCACCCTGCACTATGGAATAAGCTATTATATTGTTGGTTGCATCATTTTCTAAATGAAAGGTAGGGGCAGTTCCTGCATTCCTGAAAATAAAGTTCCCTCCTGCTCCCATGCCTTCCCCGGCATCATTGAGGGTGCGGCCGTCAAAACGTGTCCAGTCAACACCATTTAACCTGATAAGCGCACCCCAGTCCTGTATATTTGAGCCGGAAATGGTATAAGCAGTTGCGTTTTGAGGACGCAACTGAATAGTATTAGTTTCCGAAGTACCGCCTAGCTGATTAAGTGCCACTTCTCCCGTTTCATAAATCAGGTTACTGGTGACGATGAAATTAATAGGGCCACTGATGGAGCCTAACTGATTCAGGGCCTGAAAAACTCCTCCCGGACGGGTGAGGCTGGAGAAGTTACCACCAACGCCCACCGTATAACTACCACCAGCAGGATTTAACACCCCTGGCAACACAGCTGGTGGAGCTTCTTCAACTAAAATATTGCCAAAGGAAGCAGTACCCTGCAGCGCATTATTACGGGTCATGAACTTTAAACCACTAATGCTAAGGGCACCCGGTGCTGCTTGTGCAGCTGCCTCATTTACAGCATTGCGGGAATTAACCCATATATCTAACTTTTTTGAACCTACTGTACTCGCTTCACCATTCGGCGCGAGGTAAGAGAACGCGTTGCCAGTAGTATTCATAATAATGGTTATCCGCGCCAATCCTATTATACTTCCGGTGGACTCTCCCGGAGTAGGCGTACTTCCTATTGCATTTGCTATCGAAAAAGCATTACCTCCGGCAAAATTTATGTTTAATGTAGCAAAGCGATTGTTGTTCTCTGGAAAAATAAAACCGCCTGAACCCAGGTTCTGACCTACATAAATACTGCCCAAGGTGCCACGTGTAGCTGCATCTGCAGTAACAGATAAATCGAACTGAACCTTTACAACACCAGGGTTACCAAAATTTGCGCTTTTGTGAAAAAAAGCCTGCGGTGAACTTTGCTGGTTACTTGCCTTAGTTAATAGCAGTACCTGGTTTCCATGCTGCTCTTCAATTGTAAATGTTCCATTGATACTGCTCTCTATGGTGTTGATTCTGTTTGCCGCTGGTATTTGAGTGCTCGTCCAGTTCTGAACAGCATCAAGTTCTTCAAAATCCTGTATAAGAATCTGACCGTTTGTCCAGAGAGGAATACATAATAAAGCAATTAACCAGGCTCCTTTTGCATAATAGAGTAGACTTTTATTCATAGCAGGCTGTTTAATAGTTAGTTATTGAGCAACAATCTTACATCGCCCTATAAATAATACTAGCGCGGATGAGCTTTGGTTTACTTAATGTTATTATTAGTGCAGATTCTGCGCTATTCCTGCTCCAGATTGATCAGGTGATTTTTTTTGATTCTTAGTTAATAATCAGCAGTTATAGCCATGAGCGTACTTATTTGCTGGATAGTGGTATTGCCAGCCATAAAGGGAAAAGTTTATGCTATTTTCTCCAAAATATTACATTACCCTTAACAACTTTTTGCTATGCTGCCAAAGCATTAGCTACCTCTTTGAATGCAAACCTTGCTGTATCCCGGCACTAATACCAGGTCGCCTTAAGTCTCTGCCATAGAGGTAAAGGGGCTTTGATACTTCTCCTAACCCATCGCAGCGGCGAACCGTCCCCAGCTCCTCCGGAGAGGCGAATATCATTTGGCATAGAAACTGTGTAGCTGATATGGAAGGATCTTTAGGCTATTTGGCATAACACCTACATCCTTATGCATAAAAAAAGCCGGTGCTACTGCACCGGCCTCTGCTTATAATAAATGGTTGTATCTAAACCTTTTCAACCTCTTGGTGTAGATACTTTTCGTAATTTTCTTCGTTCATCCAAAACTCACGACATTCCTCTCTGCACTTTTCAATAAATGAAGGATCTCTTTTCAGGTCCTTCCACTGTCCCAACCCCAGCTTCTCACACATTTTAAAGAAGTTATCTCCCTGCCCCTTGGGCTTGATCTTCACCAAAGCACTTAACAGCGGCCTGCCCTGGCCGTGTTCTGCCATGCTTATTTCATTGAGTATTTCTCCCAGCATGTTTTTTTCATGATTACTTTCCAGGTTCAGCCCCAGGCTCATCTGGTACACCAGGCTAGGGTACGATATGGGAGAATCATCAACGCGGGCAATTTGAATTAGTTTTTTTCTTATGCGGTCGTTCATAGGCAAAAAAGTAAAATAGCACCAAAACCTTTACGGACACTCGCCGTTTAATAGGCCTGTTACAATATAACAGCATTTCTGGCCTAATGTTTTACCACTGAGGCATATAAAAAAACCGGCTTTGCAGCCGGTTCTGTTATCTTTTGTATGATGCTTTCATAAATGTGTTGCTGGTTATTAAAAACCAAGCACCTGTACATTCATGGCAAAATTACAGCTTTCGCAATCGCGGGCTTTGTAAGTAGCAATGCCTACCACCTCTCCATCCATCGTCATAACCGGGCTGCCGCTGCTACCGGGAGAAATGGCAGCATCAATCTGTAACACTGCTTCTTTCTTACCCTGATCTCTGATTGCAGAAACTACACCACGGGTAATGGTACTTTCCAGACCACGCGGATTGCCTAACACAAATATATCGGTGCCCTTGCGGGGCGTTTTGCGGGCTGGCTTCAGAAAGGGAAATTCCTCTCCCTCTGCCAGATCTACTCTAAAAACGATATAATCAAAATTTTTATCCTTTGAAATAATGTCGGTTACCCGGTAACGGCTACCATTGGCTGTACGGATCATCCATTCGGTGCCGCCATCAAATACGTGGTAGTTACTCACACACAGGCCATTTTCCATCAGGAAAAATCCTGTGCCCTGGCTTACGGTTTTTCCTTTTTCATCACGCCCCAGCACCAGGAACACGCATTGTTCCGCATATTCTACCAGATCGGCAAAACTGTCAAATTCTGTGCGTGCCTTGGTAGCCTTGGCGGCAATAGCCCCAACACCTTTGTTCTTGATCGGACCAAGCTCGGGCAGAGACTCTGCCGGTTGGTGAGTAGTTAAAGTAGTATAAGAAGAGAAAGATCTTAAGCTATCAGTAAGCCAGGTATCGTTAAGCGCTGCCAGGCCCTGCTGCAGGATCTGAGCATTTAAGTGCTGGCCTCCCTCTGTAACAGCATATCCCCACACCTCATCTACCTGTTCTACATTGGGATAGTTGCTGCGGTCAAATACAACACGGACTTTCCTGTTCAGGGCCTTGTCTTCCAGAAACTCCTGGCTTGCCTGTGTTGGCTCAATACCAATCAGGTGCACCTTCTTACCATTTTTAAGTGTAAGGGTGTTGCCATCCTCCACATTGGTAACAGTGTGTGCCAGGTCCTCAAAATCTGTACTACATGCTACAGCAAGTATTGCCAATAGCCCTAAAAACACTTTATTCATCCAATTCATCATGCTCCCGCTTCTGTATTTGCCCTGTTTTAGGTATAATCTGTATAAGAAATCGTCGGTTCTTTCCTTCTTCCCCTTTGCCAACATACCGACCCGTTCCATAAATCCCACTTCCTGCTATTATTAACTCAAAATTATCTTTATCAAAGGTAATGCCATTCCGCTTCCAGAGACTTGCCAGCGCCAGTGCCCGTTGATAACTTAATAAATAAGCCTGTTGTATAAAGCTGCGGTCTCTGTTGATTTGTGGGTCCCTGGGATCTCGGGCTGCCATTCCTTCCACTATTACAAGGTACTTCACATCGAGGTCATTCGCAATAGAGGCCCTGTCTGCCTCCTCTATGAGTGCTTGTAATTGTTGACCGGCTTCTATCAGGTTTTTGGTATATTTTTGGGGTATCTCGTACTCCCACTGTGCAAACTGAACCGGCACCATTAGCTCATATCGCTGATTCTGGGGCTGAAATTCGAAATAAGGACTATCATCTAACCTATGTAAGGCTAGTTCTAATTCTTTAATTTTTTTGTAGTTGGTTGCAAACAATTCCAGTTGTTCTTCTCTTTCACGGAAAAGCCTGAAGCTCAAAACAAACAACACCATCATCACTACAAAGAGCGCAGTAAGCAGATCTGCGTAACTGGGCCAGAAGAAAGTAGAAGGCGCACGCATAGTGATGTTAGTTTTTTACCAAACTCATCTGCCGCCTAACATGCGCTGAAACCAGCTTTTACGCTCTGTTAGCTGCTGCATATGGTTGTTTAGTAATTCCATTTCTTTTAGTACTCTTCCCTGTGTCTGGCCATCCTGGTTAATTTTCCTGATCAGGTACTGCTGGGTTTCCAGCAAATGCTTTAATGTGTCGGCAAACAGCTCCCGCATGCTCTGCACATCGTCTTCCATGTGACGAATAGGCTGCAGTTGCTCGCTGATTTTCTGATACACGTTATCTTTCTTTAAGCGTTCAAAATGCTGCCGCAGCTCCTCACCTGCATCCTGTTCTTCTTTTTGCATAATTTGCAGCCTGCGCCTTACCATCTGGCCTATTTCATCTCCTGCCTCAATAAAATGCTGCTGAATGCCCTGGGTCAGCTGATCCATTTTATCCTGGTGCGCAGAAAGGTAGCCTAGTTGCTTGCGAATAAGCTCCTCGTTCTGTTTGAGGTAACCCTGCACATCATCGAGCTGCCGCAGGTGTTCAACAATTTCACGGATATCGGCAGCAGCTTCACGGCCGGTATCCATGCTCTCATTCAGCCGCTGCAAGTATTGGCCAAAACGTTCAAAGAGCGTTTCGTTTTTCTGAATCTGTTCAAAGAACCGCAGGTTGGCTTCAGTAAGCTGACTGTAATCAGATTGCTGGAGCGCAATTAGAAAACGTTCCTGCAGCCCAACATATTGGTTCAGGTTGGCAAAAACTGATTTAAAATCGCTGATCCGCAGAAAAAAGTCCTTGTTAAACTCATCGAGCACCACCTTGAGGTTGCCCAGACTGCGGGAAAGATCTGACTGTAGCTGTGGCAGTAGCTGTATCTGTAAAAAATTGAGCCAGTCATACTGACGGGCAGTAGCTATGGCTGATGCCAGCCTGTATTCCCTGTTGCCAAGCAATGTGAAAAGCAGGCCAAAGAAACTACCGCTCATGGCCACCACTACACCAAGTAAAAAACGGCCAATTGCTTCTTCAGTAACACCATCTGTCACCACAGCACCAAGCCCCAATATTACGCCCAAGAAAGTGCCCAAAAGACCTATATAAAGCGGAGTAGCTACTGTAACCTGCAAACTGCCTGTTTCGGCCTCAAACCTGCGCTGGCTCATGTCTTTGATAGTATCCAGACCGGTAACAGCCCCCTGGTTACGCAACAAATAAGCCTGCACCTCCTGCAGCAGGGTAGCAAATGCTTCTGATGGCTGGTGTGCAGCGGGTAGCTCTGACAGCTCATGCCCGGCAGTCTGCTCTTTCTCCGGCTGGGTGGAAAAACCTGGCTTGGCAGGCAGCTCCGCCAGCTCTTTTTGTGAAAGAAGAAAGGTGGTGGTGCTGCTAGTATTCCTGTCTGCTTCTTCCACCACGTAAAATTCGCCATCTCTTCCTTTTATCCTGTATACATGGTTTGGCTCTGCCGCCAGGGTATATGGAGTGCCTGCCTTTATTGCCTGTAAAGGGTTGGTTGTGCTGGTAGCAAGGGCTTTTTCTGCCGGCTGCATAAAAAGCTGGCGCTGTTCCGGAAAAAAATTGCGCAGGGCAGCGGCCTCTTGCCTGTTTTGCAGAAACACGCGCAGCTGTAAAGCTACAACAACAACGATTACAAGTATTTCCAGAACTATCATAGCTTACTCAAAGCGAACCCTGGCTTTCTGCTGAATTTTCCAAACACCTCCGTCTTTCCGCAATCTTCCTTTTTCTTCGTTAACCACGCGTCCGGGGTTTTCTTCGACCTCCGTAAAGTCACAACCCTCTTCAAAGAAGCTAAGGCCGTTTTGCATGGCATAACGCTGTACTTCTGCATCCTCTGTAATCCAGTATTCTGCATCAGCAGGCTGATCGGGCAGTACACGTATGGTATAAATACTATCGCGCTGTCGCTCCCGGCTCATTTCGTTCTGATGAAAGCCACCCCGGAAAGGCATCTTATCGTAGAACAGCTCATAATCTGCTTCTTTTCTCTGCCTTGCCGGCTGCTCTGGCGCTGCAGCAGGGGCAGGCGGCTCTGGTGCAGCAGCAGGCGTTTCTGGCTGTGCCTGATTAAAGATAGGAGCTTCAGCATCCGGCATAGGTTTTGCGGCTTCCTCCAGCTGCATCAGCTCATCTATCACTAATTTTCTTACGTCATTTTCTGTTAACCCTGCTTTGTGGTCAGGCAAGGGAGCTGGGGTTACCGTAGCAATTACAAATTCATTTACCTGCTTTTCCAGGGTACGAAATTCTCTTTTTAGCCTTGTATATCGGTCATCCAGATTGCGCAGCCGCCAAAAAAGAAAACCGCCTATTGCTGCAATAAAGAGCCATTGTAATATCTCATTCCAGGGTAGCCCCATGCCTGTATCACCAGTGGCAACTCCTGTAACCGGGGCTGCCTGCTCATCTGCAGCAAAGGCATCGGCAGGAGATTCGTCATCGGTAGCAGCCAGCTCCTCGCTTTGTGCCCCTACCTGGCGAGCCATCAGTAATAACTGCTGTTGCAGGCTATCTACACTGCTGAGGCGGGCAGGATTGGCACGGCGAACAGAAGACTGCTTTAGCCGCGTGCTGATCTCATTAACCAGCTTCTGTAGCTTTGCCTCGGTAGAAGACAAGCCCTGGTAAATGGCAGGCTTATCTATGCTGTTCATTAGCCGCATTACGCCTAAATTGGCATCAGTTGCAGCCATGCTCTTTTGCAGTGCCTCCCACGACTGGCAGTTAACACTGGGCAATAAGCTGTCGGCCCCATTATCTTCATAAACAAACCGGGTAGTTTCACACCAGATACGCAAGCGGGCATGGTGAAAAGCCAGGCTATCGCTCTGTGCCGCCCGTACTGCAACCGGCGCCAGCAGGCAGCCTGTTAACAGCAGCAGCATAATAGATTTAACGGTCATAATGAGCTTTGTATATTTCTTTTGATAACTCGTAAAGTGTTTGGTGGAGCGGGTAAAAGAAAAGGGTTTCCGGCAGGGGTTTCTCTGCCATATTGCGGTGCTCCAGCAAACGGTTCATGCCCAGGTGCAGGCTATCGGAAAGTTTAGACCTGATTTTATCTCTTAACCAGGGCAGGTCTGCTTCAATGGCAAAATCATCAAAGAAGCGCGTTAGTTTATCGTTGCCCAGCACCAGATCAAAGAAAGCTTCAGCATTCTTAAGCACCTCCTGCTGAACTTCCGTGTCTGCATCGTGGTAACGCAGGGGGGTATCGAACAGGTTTTGCCCCTGACCTGTACCAAGCATTTTTACAGGCTTTGCACCTTCATAATCATGCACAGCCGGATTGAAGAATACCCCTCCATTGGCAGTTGCTTCTTTAGGTTTTTTCGCCTGTATAATCCTGAAATTATCGGGTACAGGCGTTTGACACACCTCCCCTAACAGCGCCCGGGTAAGCTGTTCAAGGCTGTTGGTGTTGCCGCCACCGGTTAAAAAGTTCAGGTACAGACTGCCCTTACCACTAAAAGTAATATAGCGCGGTATCTTAAGGCCCAGGTAATTAATGATCTGGCCGCAATGGAACAAGATAGCCGTGTAGTGCAGGTAAAAAATAACCCGCAGGTAACGTGCCCTGATAAACACATTGCTAAACATAGCCGGATCTACATTATTAAAGATGTCGTTGATAACATCTGCAGAGGTCTGGCTGATCGACTTTGGCTTATAGGGCTTGTCGGCCAGCTTCTGGTAAGCCAGCAAAAAGCCATTGTCGATGGTTGATATTTTATTAAAACCATCGCCCCAGAGTGCATTACCGGCAAAGCGGAATGAAGAGCCCCAGGCAGGTTGCTGATTGATGAAGAATAAAATATCCGTAGAGCCACCCCCTATATCAATATTCAGCAAATGATCTTCGCGGGTTGGCACAACCTCTCCAGCAGACGACAGATAGTAGTATGGCGCAGCCGACTCTGTAAGGTGCAGCGGCTTACGTTCTGTATGGAATATATGCTGATAGTTGCGTGTCCACTTTTCCTCGAACAGGTTAAAGGCAAAGGCATCCAGGCTTAGGGGCGAGAACCACACCAGGCGCGTTTGCTCCAGTATCCCATCATTCAGCGCCACTTTATGCTTGATGAGGCGCAGCAGCTCACTGAAGAACACATCGATACGATCGTTGCCTTTGCGGTCCAGCTCGGTGCTCCACTTCAGATCTGTTTTATAGGCAGTATGAGCGGGTACATCCAGCTCTTTGTTAATGCCAAAACCTATGTTAATGTTACCTAACATATCTGTAGGCCTGGCAATAAAATCACTTACCTCGCAGCTGGCTGTACGAATAGGGAAAGCCACTTCGGCCCCACTAGCCTGCCCGCCAATCAGGTAAGGAACAAACTCGCGGCTCACCACCGTATCTATCTCCATAGCCCTGTGCAGCGAGGCCTGCTTGTATCGCTGAATTGGCAGCAGCCCAGCCTCATCAGAAGGCTTGTTAAGCATTACCACCTGCGGGTCGTTTTCCTCTATAGAGAAAGGCTGTGGCGCTACATTAGCACCTGTGGTGTAAGCAATGTGTGTATTGGTGGTACCAAAGTCGATGGCGAAGGTAAACCGCCTGGTACCCGGTCCTACTTCATTCCATTTTGGAATCAGTAAGCCCCTGACTGGGTCCTGCCCTCTTTCACTAAGTGGGTGGATGATTTCAGCATAATCGAAATGGGTATTAAACACCTCATAATAGGTGGAGCCATAAGATCCTTCCTGTTTATTGATGCGGCGTGTTTTTTTGATGCCTCTTCCCTCTGGTGCTTCGCGCAGGGGCTGGGTTTCCAGGTAAAACTGCATGCTAAACTCACCAAATGCTGCCTGCCCGTTTACCTCCAGGTCTACCAGCATTACCTTGTAAAAATCATTATAAGCAGGATCTGGTAATTTCAGGAAGGGAAACACACCCAGCCCCAAACGAGTCGATACAATTTTTCCTTTTTTAGGGATCTCCTGCCCGTTCTCATCGCGCGGGTTCTGTGGGTTTTCGTAATAGATCTTTTCAAACAGGATATGTCCTCTTTTTACCGGAACCGACAGCTGTACCTTGATATAAGCAGGATCTACAATAAAGGTCAGGTATTTATCAAGATCTCTAAAGCTGAAATAACTAAAATACTCCCTGCGTATGGGCAGCAGGTAATTAAAGCGGAAGGTACGTTCACGCTCTGCCCCGTTCTGATACTGAACTTTACCATGGTTAAACCGGTCGGTGTTCAGCTCATAGGGGAGCTCCAGGAGATTGTCTTCCAGGAAATCACCGGTGGTGAGGTAGGGATATTTATCAGAAAGGCCAGGCAGGATGCGGCTTTCTGGCGGTGCCGTATTTTTGATGGGCACCTCTGTTTCCTGCTGCCACTGGCCGGAAACATAATTCCAGCCGGGATAGTGGCCTTCACGCAATACCAGGGGCAGGCGGACGCCTTCGGGGCTGCGCGATGGCTGCAACACAAAATCGCTTACTGCCGCTATATTGATGTTTTCTGCAGGTGCAGAGGCGAGGCGAACACTTCCAACAGACACCTGGCTGTTTGTATCGTCATGCAGCGGCGCATATTCGTTCAGGAAGTTATCGGCTCCATAGCCAGCTTCAAACTGCAGCTGGTTAAGCCTTTGCTGCAATTGTGGCTCGGCCTGCTTTTGGGCAAGCATAATGTATTCATACATGGACTGGCAGCGGCCTTTCAGTACCGGGTAAGCCTGAAACAGCTTGTTGAGGTAGAGCTGAAAATCGTCGGGGCGCTGATACAGCGGCACCGGTTCATCGAACAGGCGGTAGCCTTTGCTGCTGCTTAAATCCAGTGCACCCAGGTCGGGCAGGGTAAACACCAGCGTAAAAGGAGAGGTACCTGCAATAATGCGGTAGTTGTAGTAAATAAGGTATATATCTGAAAAGCCGTTGAAGGGGCTTTGCGGATTATTGAAGTCTAAAAACAGCTGCAGAGTGTTTGACAGCAGCTGATGCTGCGGGCTTGCCTCCAGTTGTTGTAGCTTTTCATTTATGTTCCAGCGGCGTATCAATAGGCGTTTTTCGGCCTGCTGGTATTTCTGAAAGTTGTACAACAGCTCTATCACATCCAGGCACTGCGATACCATGCGGTGATAAATGGTATTATCACTGAGGTCGCGTTTGGGGGAGTTTACCACAAACTCAAAGGCTGTACGGAACAGGTACATCCTGGCAAGTGGCGAGGGTATGGAAGTAGATACCTTACGGGCCCTGCCGCCACTAGGGTCGGAGATGTGTTGGATCAGGCTGCTGTCAATCTGCACGCTTTGCTTCCAACCTTCCAGTTCGGTAGAGGCATTTGTATGTAGTCGGAGTACTTTCGCCATAAAAATTAATGCAATCAGATGCCAGGCATCTTATTGGTGTAAAAGTCTTCTGTAACGTGATTGAACATCTTCATGAACTTGCGGTTAGGATTCGCCTCCGAGGAAAGTTGCTTTTCCTCCTTGTTGAGCCTAACCACAAAGCCATCGTGCGTAATGCCTTTATTAAAGAAACTACGGCTTACAGGTTTGCCCTGTACCAGCAGGTTAAGATCACTGGTACTTAGGTTAAAGGGTACAAAACTGCGTTTGTTTCGGGAAAGCTCATCCAGCCAGGCGAAGAAGCCCCATTGTTTGTTTTCCAAAAAGTGCTTTAACTCTTTGTGGAAACTATCGTTGGCAAAGGCCGCATCGAGGTTAAGTGCTTTGTAGTAGTTCTTACCGGCATCTTCCCTGATGAAGTCTTTGTAATACTTGGCAAAGAGCATGAACTTTACCAGCTGCTGCCCTATTCGGTGGGTGGTTTCCTCGTATAAATGTTCAAAGGTAATGCTTGGGCTATCCTGCCTCAGGCCATACTCATGGAAAAGGGTGTCGCCAGCCAGATCAGCTTCTTCATATTCCATAAAATCGACTATGGAAAGTGCCGCTAACATTTCCACCAGGTGGGCATCGTTGCGCTGGCTGGAACCGCCAGGCCTGTTTTCATATGGTGTTTCCGGATTATCGGCTATGTAGTACAGCGCATTGATGCCATCAAGGTTATTCTTATAATAGGCGAGTGCATCACGCGTTTTGGTGATAAAAGCATTGGAGTCTATAACACTTTCATTTTCTGTTTGCAGGCCAAAATAAGGCTTTACGGTAATGGCACCAACCAGGGCTGTTGAGATATCGCCGGCATTTTGCAGTCCGGAGTTTGGGTTGCGCAGGTTTTTAAGCAGCAGCGGAAAACCTGCAGCACCAGTGCCGCCAAATATGGAACTGATGATAAAAATGCGGTCGCCCCGGCGGAAGTTATCGGCAAAAAAGCGCAGCTCAGGAGAATTGATCAGCTTGTTGAGCACCACACTCCCTACATTTGGACTACCCTTAAAACCAATGGTAAGCGGGCTGTTGAGGTTATCCTGGGTGTAGAGCAACTGTATCAGCGCCTGTGTATCGGGATCCATTTCATTAAAATGGATAAACTCTTTAAAGCTCTGGTTTATGCCGCCGAAATCGAAGGTAAAAGCATCTTTTACCCTGCCATCTCCCCTGCTGTCCATATCTGCCAGCTTGCTGATATCGGTTTTGAAAAACCCGCTCTCCTCACCAGCAACTGTATGCAGGCGTTTAAAGCTTTTGAGCATTTCAACAGTACGGTTGAGGTCGGCATTCTGTGTATCCGGATCTACAATGATCGGAATAACCAGCTCTGCCCGTATGCCCACACCGGCGGCCATAAGCATTCCGAACGAACGCAACACCCTGGCGCCTGTACCTCCAATGCCAAATATGAATAGTTTAGACATGATATTTAAATAGTTGAGTCAGGAATCAGGAACCAGGATTCAGGAAAATTAAATTTAAGCTTTGTGCTGATTCCAGGCTCCTCAATCAGTTTAACTAAAATGGTGTTCTGGCTGCATTATTCGACCTCCACTTAAACAGGAGTGAAAACAGCAGAAAGAACACTGCACTGTAAAAAGCATTTGCAAAGGCAAACCAATAGACATATGAATCCGGAGTTACCTCATTGAGGCGGCAGTAATACACCGCATAGCCAAAAGCAATTGCAGCGTTTACCAGCAGCACGCCTAACCAATGATACCAATGGCTAAAACGTGCTGTACGAATCAGATGATTCAGCACATAATAGTAAACAAGTACCATTAGTGCAGTAATGAGCAATAAGGTAATACCTCCCACATCGGGGAAGATTTCGCTACGATACAGAGGCGTTTCCATTGGTGGCTCCGGATTGCCAATGATCAGTTCATATAAAAAGCGAAATATGTTTTTCATGCTAGTTTGCTTTTCTGATGCTTAGGTCTAAGGTAAATACGGCTTCCCTTTCGTTGGGGTAAAGTGCACGTAGTCCTTCTAATATTTCATTCAGGGCAAAAGTGCGAGCGCCTGCTTCATCTATATTTCTATCGTCGTCTGTGGTCCAGGCATCGGTCCAGTCAGGATTCTGCGTCGGCAGCGAAATGTTTAATCCCAGCGGACTATTGCGGTCGTCCATGCCCGTAACCTTAACCCTCACCAGGTGGGTGTAACACTCCAGCAACTGGCGGTCTTTTGTGTTGAGTTTTTCTCCTTCAGAAAACTCCTGAACATTCATTACGTCTTCTACCTGTGCCCGACCATTACGCCCCTCTACCTGCAAATGTTCGCTTAAGTATTCTTTTGTAGCGTACTGAGAAGGTAGCGCTGCCAGGTTAAGCCCTACGGTAAAACTAACCTCTCCCTGCCTTAGCTCCTGTGTATTATCCACAAAGATTGTTTTGCCTTCGGCATCTGCCAGATACCAGCTGCCACTGCGGCCAGAGCCGGGAATTACACCATACAATGGTTGTGTACGTTCAAAACCAGCCTGCATGGATACTGTGGCATTTCTCGGAACCAGAATTTCAGAAGCAAGCCGAACAGCAGGCTCAGTACCTATGATCCAGACGTAGTAAGGCACTTCAGTCTCGCAGCAGTTGGTAATTGGAGCTCCTTCGCCACCGCCCTTGGAACCTGCAGGATAATAGGTACCCTGAAATTCGGAGGTAAAACCATAAACAGCCACCGCAAGCCCCTGTGCCTGCAAAGGTGCCAGTGCCCTTCTGATATCGTTCGAGATATAATCCCTGTCCCGCTCATTGGGTGGAGAATAAATAAAATCAGAAATAAACACACTTACCTGCCCGGTGCCGGTGTAAGAGGAAGCAATTTGCCGGAGTAAGTCAGGAATAGGTGTACTGCTACCCGCCTTGGCCAGGCCCTGGCGCAGCATACTCTGAAAACGGTCATAGCCGATAGGCCTGATATTATTCTGTGCTGTATACAGCCTTAGCCGTTTGATACTCTCCTTATCCCCTTCGGCATTTGCCAGCAGGTTATCAATCTGTTGCTGAAAAGCTGTTTGCCTGTTTTGTGTTGGCATGAAGCCTTTCATGCTGCCACTCGTTTCAATAATAATGTTTACAGTATCCAGCTGCTCGGCAAGCGTTGGAGGCGTTAAGTTGCCGCAGGCTGTTGTTTCGGATCCCGAGCTTGTGTCATCTCCATTGCTACAGGCAGTAAAGACTAGTGCCCCTAATAGAAAAGGGATAAAAAGGTTTTTAAAAATCATAGTAAAAAAATACGCACGTTTACCCCGTTTAGTATGCCATTAAGGTTTACGGAGCTTATTTATAATATAGAGTACAATTAAAACAACTACGACTACAAGTATTATACCCACCCAAAAGCCAGCTTCGAATATACCTGCAATTACATCGCAGCTGCTTACGCTAATTAGCAAAAAAAGTAATGAAAAAATGGTAGAATGCCTCATAATCGGAGCTGTTAAAAAGTTTGTTTAACTATATCAAACCCACAGCTCAACTAAATGTTCTGGTAAAAATACGCCTTGTTTCTTGTGCCAGTCTATTATCTCAGCTTTTTTAAGCTATCTGTGAGCAGACAAAATCAGTACTTTGAAAGTTGATAAAAAAAAGGATCTGCTGTGTAGCAGATCCTTTTTTTTATCTCAGTATATAAAGTTTACCGAACTCCTGTTTAAATGCTTTATCTCCCTTTGTGGCCCTGTGCTTCCATTCTGCAGCGTTACTGCCACCAAGCACCACACGGTAGAGGTACACACCATTCGCAAGCCGGTCTCCCCATTCATCGGTACCATCCCAGGCATACTGCGACTGGTTATGGCCAATTCTTAATGGACCTAGCTCTTCTTTCATAATTTCGCGCACCACCTTACCACTAACCGTCATGATCTGAATTTTAAGATCATCCGGTACCTCGTTGCCGGTGAGTGTAAACACAAAACGGGTGGAGGTAGAAAATGGGTTAGGATATGGATAAAAATGAGTCAGGCTTGATTCGCTTATCACTTCGAAACTGATGGCGTAAGGCCTTGTACCAGCTTTATTACCACTGGCATCTTCTGCCTGCACCTGTAGGGTATACATACCGTCTTCTAAAGGTCCTGGCGTGAACTCAATTTTACAATCCTCCTGGCGGGAGGCAGGATAGAACCTTACGGATGGATTGCTCAGATTAATACGCTCAAAATTACAATTCTCGCACTGCCTTTTCAGGTAGAGGTGAATGCCTGTCGTGTCTTGTTTAAGCATCAGCTTATTCTCATCCCGCATGATTACAGATATAAGCGGATCCGGCCTTACTATTTCACCATTGGTGATGTAGGAACCATCGAAAGCAACATCGATAAACGGGTGTAAAGAATCTGACCTGACGGTTAAAAAGCTCTTTGCTTCCAGCACATTATTCTGGAGCGTTAGCTCAGTAAGTGGTTTAGGATTTACTTTTACAGAAAGATCATTTACTCCCGTAAAGCTGTTTGTATTCAGTGGCAGCACAAAACTTACGGTATCTCCAGGAGCCGGGGACTTAATTTTCATATCCAGCGGCTGAACTTTACGGCTGTTTACATTTAGCATACTGGCTTTTACCTCCAGCGTATCTGCCGCATAGCGCTTATCAGAGATATTAACAAACTTGAAGCCGGGCCGCAGTAGCTGTGCTTCATTAACAGTATAATGTTGCTGAACACTGTCATGCACAACAAGCACACCCTCAGGCAGCGATTCATAGCCAACCCGCCAGAACTTTAACTGTGGCGGGCTTACCTTAACTGTATCAGTCACTTCCAGCTTTAGGCGCAGGTAGGGGTATTCTGTAGCACTTATGGTAAGCGGTGTTGTTCCAGACCGGTTGATTTCCGCCACCGTAGTTTCTGTACTATTGGCATTTACTCCCACTATTTTTAAATTCCAATGATCTGCATCATCAGGCTCTACCACTCTAATGGCCACATCTTTCCAGCTGGTAGCAGGGCCAATCAAAGCAGATTCTACATAACCAACTCCTGCAGCACCGGTAACCGTAGAGTTTAACTGGATTACCTGCTCATTGATAGGCAGATTACCTGCACTTTTATCAACCATGGCTAATATAGCACTACCTGGTGCTCCACCTTTTTTTCCCAAAATTGCGATAGGCTCTCCATTTGTCAGCTGGTTCAGCACACTTTCTTCCACACCTAATGACGCCACCTGCTGCTTAACAGAGGCTGGCCACTGGGTATAATTGACCAGGCCAATAGAAAACAGAATGATCCAGTCACCTTCCGGCACTTCTTTTAAAAAGCGCTCCAGGTTATAGCTATCATTATCTCCACTGTTAATATTGGCTGCAGAAAAGTTATTAATCACCTGTGGCATACGGCCGCAGGATTCAGATCTTAAAATATCAAGAAGTTTGGCACCTGGTATTCCAAGTGTATTTTTATCCAGCTGCACTGCGTTCATTGTATTATTTGAACAAAACTTTAGTGGCTGGTTCAATATAAGCTGCACGTTGTCAATTGCCAGCTCAACCTCCCGGTAATCAGTCCCTGTTGCTCTTGGACCAAATGTTGTTACACGCACTGACTTTTGTATAGGCGTATAGCTCCAATGCCTGCCTTCTGACACATTCAGGCTGGTTATTTTATTTTCTGAAAACTGGCCCTCATGCGCCTGTGCCCAGCCATCAGGAGCATCTTTAATATAGGTGAAGGAGCTTTTCGAAGGAGCTGCATCTTCTGTTGGAGATGGTGTGGCTAACTGACTTTTCCAGTAGTAGACAATTGTATCGGCAGGTGCAACAGATATCTCTGGCAAAGTAACATGCCAGGATGCCAGAAAACGGGATTGAATCGTACTTTGCTGTAGTGAAGCACTATTATAGTTATAAGACGTATCCAGCTGGTAGCTAAATCCTCTGGCAGACCGAAGCACATCAACACCCTGTGAGATAAGGTTTAGCTGATTTTTATGCACAACCGCATAATTTTGCGGTAGTAAATTTAAGGTACCACCTGCTGGAACTACCACCTGTATGGTACCAGCATTATTGGTATAGTCCTTTTCAGGAATTTCAGAAGCAGGATTTAAAGTTATGCGGAAACTGTTACGGCCCGGCCCCTCCATCTGATTAGTACCAATATGAATGGTAACTGTATCCTGGCGATAAATTGGAGCCACCTCAACCAATTCGAGTACTTGTGGCACGCCATTCTCAAGCCAGTACTCAAGCTGAACCTGCAAAGAATCAGTAACAGCCTTACCAAAATTCCTGATTACCACATCTATCGCAATCGAGTCTGCACTCATGTTGAGCGGCTGATTATTCAGAGGTCGTACAGCTAATTGATCATCATTTGTTTCAAAGTCTGCTTTGTCAATAGGGAACAACACCAGAGCTGGATCTCCCTGCAAAATCATCTGTTGTGCCTGTGTTATCTGAAGGGGACTAATAAAACCTCCAGTCAAAAACCTGCGTATGGCTTCCTGTTGTATTTTACCGATGGAGGCTCCCAGGAAGTTCTCATCCGTTATAGCAACCCTGTAAAAATTAGAAGAATACTGATATAATAAATTAGTATATCCATTATAACTGTGTGCAATAAAGTTCACAGCGCCCTTATCTGGCGTAAAAAGCCAGTCTTCACCAAAGGTTTTATTTGTACTGAAAATATTCCCTGCCTCACACCCATTTACCAATATCCGGGTGTACATCCCTTTGTTGTTATAGCCATACCTGGGTACGGATGCAAACCCTATTTCCAGATCAGCAAGATCAGTACCTGAGTGGCCAAAGAAAGTCATCAAACGGGTACCTCTGTTCACATCTTTAGAAACATCGATCTCCTGAACCACCAGGTCTTCTGTTTTGGATAATGTGGTAACATCAGCTCCTAAAAAAGGACCCTCCGCTATATTCTCCCATACTCTTAAATAAGACTTCAACTGTAAGGCCTGCGAAACAGAATTACCTCCACCCAGGTGCAGTAATCTCTTTAGCCACAAGTCATTTGGTGATGAATTCTCATCTTCAATCACTTTCTTCAAATAAGCCGCCACTTCCTCAGGAGTTCTAACACTTAGCCTACCAACCGGAAAAGCAGGTCCATAACCGGAACCATTTAAATGCGCAACAAAGGGTATATCACCACCCGGATTTCCAAAGGTGGGCACAAGATCCCTGTTAATATCGGTCCAGTTGGCATTTCGAAAATACCTGCTTGTAAAATTTAGCGATTTACCAATCAGGAACAGATATTGGGGTAGATTGTCCTGGGAAGAATACAGCACGAATTTTCTGATGGCCAGGGGCGTTATTTCACCAAAGCTAAACTGGTCGTAGAGCTCCTGCATTTCTACAGTCAGTGTATTGAAACCGCCGCCTTCTGCAGAAGCTCTATAGGCACTGTAAGCTTCTATAGGGTTGTCATATCCCCCACCAGGCTGCATGAGAAGCTGATTTGAAACAATCAGGTAGTCGGCTCCACTACTGGGAAGTTTGCGGAATGTTAGAAGTTTTGACTTCGTAATTGCAGCCTGAACTCCGGTTAAGTGCAGTACCTGTTCTTTTGTCCCACTGGCAGGAATCATTGCCTTGATCGTGCTCCCTTCCCGCTGATATGCAATTTTTACTGCATTATGAGCATCAGAAACATCATATAGCACCACATCATTTGGCACATCAGCAATTTCAATATACCTCATGTTATTGCTCGACTCCAACCGAAAAGTTCTCTCTGGGGTAGCGCCCATATTCCAGAGACGTGGATAACGCAATTGAATGTAGGAAACAGATCCTCTACCCTGAAAAGTTGTTCTTATAACTGTCTGGTTATTTGCAAATGCACTCCAGGGCAGGTTTTCTTGAACAGTAGAAGTTGTGTAACCTGTAAAGGTTGTAGATTTGATAGCAGAAAACGTTCCGGTAGCTGTGGCTCCAGCTTCTAGGGCAACAGTGCGCTCAAGACTATTACGGCCCATGTACTGTACACCCAGGGTTGACAAAGGTCCCGCTGTATAAGCATTTGTTAAGCCTGTAAAAATAAAGTCTCTTTTATTATTTGCTAATACGCCGCTGCTCCAACCCTCTCCATTATCACCATAGGTTAGATAAGTATCTAAATTCCCTGCAGCCCCATATACTTCTCCTGCTGAATAGCTGTCTGACAGAACTGTGAGCTTTTCTTCCCAATAGTAAGCCTCAGGACTAAGATTAGCTGTATTCGTACTGCTAAAAGCATTCATCCGCTTGCCTTCATTACCTCCAAACTTAAAGGTCAAAAAATAGGCAGATGTATCTGAATAAAGATTATAATAGTTATGAGGCTGTAAGTCAGGTGATAAATACAGCTCTTTATCAAGAGTACCATCGTTTTTACGGCCATAGAAGAGCACAAAGTCGTCGCTGTTCAAAACCTCATCGCCTTCACCTTCAACATAAATGGCCTGTTCCTGCCCCCTGTGAAAAAGCTGGAGTGATTTAGGGTTGATCTGACCTACCGGAAAGCCGGCCCTTTCCATCTCCTGAGGGGTTAGTTTGTAAATGCCATCAGCGCCTACCTTCAACCGCAGGTACTGCTGGTCATAGTTGATCCACTCATTTCCGTAGGTTTGTGCAAAAAGCAAAACAGGACAGCCAAACAGCAGTCCCAGCAATAACCAGACAAGCCTTATATAACTAGTCATTCTTGTTGTTGAAATTTAGTGTTAGACTAAACACATGTGAATAAGGAGCATCGGATACATTACCCACATCTGTTAAGGCATAATCTATCTTAAAATTACCCAGCCTCACACCTAGGCCAGCAGTAGGTTGCATAATTGTACTTTTGCTTCGTTCTGCATTCAGCTCTGTTACCTGCTGAAACTGGCCTAGCCCGCCACGCAGCCAAATGATTTCTTTATAGCCAAACTCCAGTCCCAGCTGCGGGTCTACTGAAACCGGGTCTGCTTTCAAGAGCACGTTGCGGGTACCATCAAAAGTAGTCACAAGATCTGCTGCTGCCAGTATCGTAAAGCTTTCTTTTATCCTAAAGGTGTGTGCAACGCCTAAAATGGCTTTAGGCAGGGTTATCTCCAGGGAGCTTTCCGGCACTTCGTTGCCAGTTTGTGCATATACATCTGCCAATAATTCTGTGTTGATAGACCAGGCATTGAAGGTGGTGGTGATGTCGCGGAGCATCAGGCCCAGCTGCCATCCTTTTCTTTGCCACTGCAGGCCTGCATCCAGACCAAAGCCCCAGGCATTGGCAAATTTACCAACATTGCGGTGTACAATTTTTGCACTGGCACCTGCCTGTAATCCGGGCACCTGCCTGATGTGCCGGGCGTAAGACAGTAGTAATGCATAATCGGCAGCTGAAAAAAAGCGGATATTATCGTAGTTGAGCGTACCGTTGGCATCATACAGAAAGCGGGTATCAGGTATGTTATCAATACCAAAACGAATTAAACTAATGCCCAGGCTGCTTGCACTATCGATAGCGGTATTATAGGCTGCATAATCGTACTTGGCTATGCCTGCAAAGTACTCTGAGTGCATGAGGGCAATGCTATGATCTGCCTCCACTTTTAATAAACCGGCCGGATTCCAGTAGCCTGCTGTTACACCTGCCACATGGGCTGTCTGGGCACCGCTCATCCCAAGTGCCCTGGCGCCAACACCTATCGACAAAAATTCATTGCTGTACTTAGGCGTAAGATCCTGTGCTACTGCAAATAACGGCAGAAACACCAGCAAAGATAAAACAGAGTAGCGTAAGTACATAAGAGGAGCCCTGTGCAGAGCAGGGTTAGTTTATGAACAGTATATACAAAAATAATCTATTTCCTGCTTCTATCCATGTAAATGTAAGAGAAGTAGCAACAGCTACCATTTATCATGATTTTTCACCTATAAATTAGGTTTTGATCCCCTATTCAAATTTCAGGAAACATTTTCACCAAGTACCTTGTATAACAGAGTACCTTCTTATACCTTTGACTTAACAACAGCGAACAACGGACCCATGAATATCGAGAATGCACAAATACAGATGAGAAAAGGTATCCTGGAGTTCTGCATCCTGCATATAATATCGCGCGGCGAGGTTTACGCCACCAATATGCTGGAAGAACTTACTGCCGCCCGTATGATGGTAGTAGAAGGTACCCTATACCCGATCTTAACACGTCTTAAAAATGCTGGCTTAGTTGAATATAAATGGGTGGAAAGCCCATCGGGACCACCCAGAAAATACTATAGCCTTACTACTACAGGCATTGCGTCACTAGAAAAGTTACGCGACACCTGGCAGGAACTTGCAACCTCCACTAATCAAATCATTAACCACAATCAACTTTCCGGTCTGTCATGAAAAAGAGTATCAGCGTTAACATCAGCGGTTTACTCTTCAACATTGAAGAGGATGCCTACGAGCAGCTTAAGCATTATCTCGATGAGATAAAGCTTTATTTTTCAGGCTACGAAGCCTCAGGCGAAATTGTAGCCGATATAGAAAATCGTATTGCCGAAATTTTTAGCACCAAGGTTGGTCCGCACAAGCAGGTTTTAACAGAATCTGATGTGCAGGCGCTTATTGCTCAAATGGGTAACATACGTGACTTTGCCGCTATCGAAGATCCCTATGAAGAACCAAAAAGTACAAATGGTCAAACCTATACTACCAGTACCACCAGCGAAACCTGGAATGAAACAGGTAAAACCCGCCGCCTGTACCGCAGCGTAAACCGCAAAATTATTGGCGGCATTGCTGCAGGTATTGCAGATTACCTGCGTGTAGATCCGCTGTGGGTTCGTCTGGCAATGGCCATTATCATGTTCGACATATTCTTAAGTTTTTCTTTTAGCGGCGCCCTGCTGATTGGCTACATCATTATGTGGATTGCCCTGCCCACCAGTGCCGATGAGCCTGTACGGGAAGAAAAAAAGGCTAAGACTAAGAAAATGTTCAGGCATCCCGACGACCGCGTAATTGCAGGTGTATGCGGTGGTCTGGGTTCATACTTTGGCGTTGATGCCGTACTGATTCGTGTGCTTTTAGCAGTGCTTTTCGTATTTGCCGGCTCTGGCCTGTTCCTTTATATCTTGCTTTGGGTAATTATGCCCAAAGCAAGAACCCTTACGGAACGTATGCAAATGCAGGGCGAACCTGTTACCCTTGCTAACATAGAGCACCAGGTAAAAAAAAACTTAAATTTTGAAGAGGGAGAGGAAGAAAGCCTCCTTGCGCGCATCCTGCTCTTTCCCTTCCGCCTGATAGCTTCCATATTTTCCGGTGATAACGTTAGTGTAAGGGTAATCCTAACATTTATTGCGGATGCAATCCGTGTGGTATTAGGTTTAATCCTCTCCTTTGGAGGCTTTATGGCCTTATTGGCGCTGCTAATATCAGCAACTGTAGTGATGGGTGTTTATCCAGATACCTATCTGCACCTCTTCGATCTGAGAATACCTCATGCAATGGTAAATAATACTATTCCCGATGCTTTACTTGTTGCCCTGCTTGTGCTGGCTTCGGTACCTGCCCTGTTCGTTATGCTGCTGGGTATTGCCTTGGTTGCAGGCCGCTGGGTAGTGCATCGTTCAGTAAGCTGGGGTTTAGCCGGAGTATGGATCATTGCACTCATCAGTGCGGCAGTAATAGCCCCAAAAGTTATATCTGACTATAGCCAGAACGATTACTATCAGACTGAAGCTACCTTCAGCACAGATAGCACGCAGACGCTTCAGCTAAAACTGGAAAGAGGCAGCTGGCAGAATTTCAGAAATGTATTGCTTACAGTAAAAGGCTCACCAGATAGTATCATTCGACTTGAGCAGCGTATCTGGGGCCGTGGCGCTACCAGCGAGCAAGCCCGCGAACATGCGCAGCTTGCCAGCTATCCGGTTAGGCAAAAAGGAAATATACTGGTATTCAAAGACCAGCTGCAGCTTCCCAAAGACCAGCCCTTTTATGGCCAGACTGCCGAGGCTACGCTTTATATTCCCTATGGCCAGCGTTTTGTAATGCAGAACAAGCTGGATAACATCCTTACTGCCACCATGTCGCCCTGGGGCTATCAAAATAGCGATATGCACAACAATACCTTTGCTTTTAACAGGCAGGGTGAGCTGGAGTGTCTTACCTGTCCTGCAGAACGCCAGGAGGAAGCCCGTAGCAGAAAAGAGGTGATCTTTACCGGAGGCGACCGTGTGCTTAATTTCAAAGATTTCGACAAGATTAAATTGGGTAACAATTACCAGTTAACACTTGTACAGAGCCCTGATTATAAAGTTGAGGTAAAAGGAGACGACAAAATGCTGGATGAGATGAAAGTTCGTCAGCAGGGTTCTACCCTGTCGTTTTCTACTGATGATGGCGATGGCTGGTGGAAACGTTCTAAGGGAAAACGCCGGGCACATATTTTTGTATCAGTCCCCAACCTGGCAGGCCTTTACCTATCCGGAGCAAGCAGTGCCAACATCAAGCTGGAGCAGGGAAAGCCTCTAGCCCTGGAGCTGTCCGGGGCATCAGAAATAGAAGGTGACGTGGTAGTGGAAAAACTGGATTTAGAAATGAGCGGCAGCAGTGAGTCTACCCTTAGCGGCAACTGCAAAACCCTTACAGCAGAACTATCCGGAGCCTCCGAACTGGATGCAGCCAGCTTTAGAACAAAAAATGCCGATATAAACCTTAGTGGCGCATCTGATGCAATCATTTGGGTAACAGATCGTCTGGATGCTAATCTATCAGGAGGAAGCAATCTTGATTACAGGGGAAAACCTACGAACACCAACATAGATAAGAGCACCGGAGCCGATGTAAGCCGACGTGATGACTAGCCTGAATGCACCCACAGTTTTTCAGAACACTTGGGGCTGAACTATAAACTGTTGATACTTTTGATTAGTGGTTGATAAGAAAAGCAGTTCGCCGGAGCTGCTTTTTTTGTTACTGTACACAGCAATAACTGGCACACTGTATGCTTCATATATAAAAAGAAAACTATCTTCACCACTTAAATTTAATACCTGCACCTATGATACGATTAGCATTACTGATGATTTTAGGAATAACCCTGATGGCAAATGGATGTCAGGAAAACGTTACCCAGGGTGTAGCTGGCAGGGTATTGTGGGTAGAGGGAAACCAAATGCCTACCATTGTTGACGAAGATAATCCGGCCCAGACCCGGCAACGCCCGGACCCTGCCGGAGTAGAGCGCGAGGTGTATTTTTATGAGCTAACACCAATGGACCAGGCAAAAAGCAGTGGCGTCTTTTTTTCTGATATTCAGACCAAACTGGTGGAAAAGGTAAAGACTGACAAAGAAGGCAACTTTGCTGTTTCTTTACCAGTGGGCAGGTATTCAGTTTTCGTAAAAGAAGACCAGGGACTTTTTGCCAACAGCATGGATGGTCAGGGCAATATCAACCCTGTTGAAGTAAACAAAGACGAGATTACGCCAATGAAACTGGAAGTTAACTACAAAGCTGCCTACTAGTAACGGCAACAAGTATCAGGCAGGCTTCAAAAGGCAGTTTTGATGCTTTGTGATAGTTCTGTCGATAAATTCAGACCTTAAAAGGGCAGATAATTGCTAAAAACACAGCATCATCTGCCCTTATTTTTTATGCACTTAAAAAATATTTTTTTGACCCGTGCAACCTTTCTAAATTGAGCTGTATCTATTAAGCAAAGAACCTCCTTAACCATGCGACTACGCATCTGGAAAAAAAATGAAGAGCAAGATCTTGTAAGCGGCTGTCGCCGGGGCGAGCATAAAGCCCAGCGCAGTGTTTACGAGAAAAATGCCCCGCAGATGCTGGCACTCTGCCTGCGATACGTGCACGACCGCAGCGAGGCAGAAGGCGTTATGGTAACAGGTTTTTTAAAGGTATTTGACAAAATCGGGCAGTACAGTGGCGAGGGGAGCTTTGAGGGCTGGATCCGCCGTATCATGGTAAACGAATCGTTGCTGTACCTGCGTCAAAACAAGCATGCCCACATGATGGTAGAGGTAGAAGCAGCCAGCCGCGAAGTGCAAACCGATGATGCATACCAGCAGCTGGCAGTAGACGACCTTATGGCACTTGTGCGCAAGCTACCTGAAGGTTACCGTACTGTATTTAACCTGTATGCAATTGAAGGTTACTCTCACAAAGAAATAGCCGAACAGTTAAACATTACAGAAAATACTTCAAAATCGCAGCTAAGCCGGGCACGCGGTATGCTGCAACAGTATGTAGCCGCTATGATGGAGCTAAAAAAAACTGAAGTCGTATAGATATGAAAGAGCATAAAATAGATCAGCTGTTCCGCCAAAAGCTACAACAGCACAGCGTGGCCCCAACGCCCGCTGCCTGGGATAAAGTAGCCACAGGTCTGAACCACCGACGCCGCAAACGCGGTGGCTATTATGCAGCCGCTGCTGTTATGGTACTGCTTCTTTCTGCCGGCTGGTTTTGGCTAGAGCAAAACAATACTTCTGATTACCAGCAACACCCTTCAGTAGCCGTTAGTGAGCCCACTGTAACAGATCCAGCCCCTGCTATATCCGCAGAAACCCCTACACAAGAGGAGCCTGCTTATGTAGCAAATGCTGAAGCCCCAGCAAGCCAGGAGGCTCAAAACACTGCTAGTGCTGCTATGCCCGATGCTGCTTCTAAAACATTTGCTTCCGAAACAGCTGCCTCTAAAAAAGCTGCAGCTCATGCAGGCAACACTAACTCCAGCCAACTTGCAGCTGCTCATGAGGAGACTACTCAGCCAGCAACACAGGCTACTGAAAGTGCTCCGGCACAACCAGAAACAACTACTGAAGCAGCCCTGGCACAGGCTTTACCCGTGGCTCCGGGCAGTCAGAAAGCCAACCTGGAGCTTATTCCAGAGGCAATAACCGCACCTTCCGCAGAGTTGGTATTTGCCAAAGCCGAGCAGGTGGTGATTCGTTACGATGCTTCTGATGCCTCAAGTGCTGAAGAAAAACCAGATAATGCCCCTGAAAAGGTGCTCTCTCTACTACAAAAAGTAAAACATGGAGACATAGGCCTGGCCGAAATACGCAATGCCAAAGACAACCTCTTCTCCGGACGATTCAACAAGCCTTAAAAACTAAAATAATATGAAAACGATAATAGCCATACTGCTGGGTACGCTTATGTACCTGGGCACCTCCACCCTTGCCTTTGCTCAAACGGAACCGCTGCTCCAGGATACCCTGACGATACAGATTGGTGCAGACAAAAAAGTGATCATTCTGGTAAAAGACAAGCAGGCATTAAAAAGTCTGCAGCAGTACGACCTCAATAAAATGGTTCGTGACCTCAATGAAAAAGCTGATACTGTAAGCCATAATCAAACCATTGTAATTACAGACCAGGATGGCACCCGCTACCGGATTGCTTATTCCATTGAAATCAATGAGGAAGCCAAAGAAGATACGGAAGAAGCTGATGATAATGATGACGATGACGATGACAAGGAATTCAATATTAACTTCGGTAATAAGGGCAAAAACAAAGAAGATAAACATAAAAGCTACTCCCGCACCCGCAGTAGTTTTCTGATAGACCTGGGCGTGAATAATTTCCTGGAAGATGGTAAATTCCCACAGGAAGATGATGCTCAGTACGCAGTTAAGCCATGGGGCTCCTGGTATGTTGGTTTAGGCCAGTCGTTCACAACACAAATTGCAGGACCTTTAGCCTTACAGTGGGGTGCAGGCGTAAACTGGTACAACTTCAAGTTTGAAGATCAGCGTACGCGCTTAAATAAAACTGACCAGGGCATAGAGTTTACGCGTGATCTCAGCAGCGAAGTATATTCTCAAAAAAGTAAGCTGACAGCCTCATATATTACCCTGCAGGCTGTGCCGATGCTGGACTTTGGCTATCGCAGAAAAAAAGAAGTTAAAGATGATGGTAGCACTGTTTTAAACCGCTGGCACACCAGCAAGGCTTTTAGAGTAGGCTTGGGAGGATACGCCAGCTACCGCCTGGGCAGCTACACCAAATATAAGTTTGAGATAGAAGGCGATGAAAAGAAAGACCGTAACCGCGATAGCTACTACCTGAACAACTGGCGCTATGGTGTTAGAGCACAGGTGGGCTTTAAGGGCATTGATCTTTTCGCCCAGTACGATCTTAATGAACTGTTCATCGAGAATCGTGGTGGCCCGCAGCTAAACGCCTTTAGCTTTGGCATCATGCTCTAGTGCTCCATAAAGCATAAATTCCTCTTCATACCTGGCGGATGCTATCTATTGGCATCCGCTTTTTTTATGAACGTTGCGCCAGTGCCTCCTGCTCTGCTTTGCTTAGCTGCATACGCCTGATATACTGCTCTACCATTGGCCGCAGCGATGCAACCAAAATCACCATCAAGGAAAAAAGCGCACCATAAAAAATAACCCCAGTAGCCCACATGGCTGCAACCGGCAAAAGCATTAAAGGAGCCAGCATAAAATACAACCTGCGGGATTCGTGTACATAAGTGTTAAACTTATGTTCCAAACTGGCAGGTCCGGTATAGGTTTTAAGTCGTGTATTATAGCTGTAAACAGCCCAGGCCGATCCTGCCAGCACCAAAGCCCAGACTAAAAGATGCAGCCACAGCCAATCATCTCCCGCTAAATATGGATTATAAGCCTGCTGGGTAGTCTGCAGGTACAACACCAGGAAAAGGATGAGGGGCAGCGATATGACGCCATAGTAAAGTGTTTGTAGTTGCTGTAATTGTCGCCCCATGGGCGAATCCGGGTCCAGACGTATGATAGGCATTGGTTGTTCAAATGAGCTTGGTTCTCTTAATGCATAGCGCACAAAGCAGCCAAAAGTTACCAATTAATGCTTATAACCCAAATATAGCCCTCCCTGCTAAGGGGCAAAGCTGGCGGTAAACCATTATAATTACTTAAATAAAAACCTATGGTTTGCTCTTAATCTCCAATCTGCTGCTACTCCTCCAGTTCCACTACCATCTCTATTTCTACAGCGATGTTGCCAGGCAGGGCTGCCATTCCAACTGCAGAGCGGGCATGCTTTCCTTTTTCGCCAAAGACCTGGGTGAGCAAGTCGGAGCAGCCGTTGATGACTTTTGGCTGATCGTAGAAATCCGGGGCGGAGTTAACCATGCCCAAAACTTTTACTACACGCTTTACCTTAGCAAGATCACCTCCGGTAGCATCATTTATGGTAGCTAACATACATATCGCAACACGCTTGGCTGCTTCATAGCCTTGATCAACCGTGAGATCCTTCCCCAGTTTGCCACGGTCTACTGCTGTAGGCGCACCACAGGAACCATGCCCTGAGAGGTAGAGCATATTGCCGCTGCGTACCCACTTCACAAAATTTGCAACTGGTTTTTCCGCTTCCGGAAGGGTTATGCCCAGCTCCTGCAGGCGGGCATGCGGATTGGGGGCCTGTGCATAGGCTTGGATTGAAACAGCCAGCACCAGGAGATAAAAAAGATGTTTACGCATCTGACAGAGCGGTTGAGTTAAAGACAATGGTAAGATAAGCTAAATTTATTAGCTGATCCCTTTGCCCCACATCAGGATCATCCAAAAAAAAGCGCCCCTTTAGGAGGCGCTCACACTCATACATAACATCTACTTCTATTAACATCTATTGGCTATATCTTATAAACCTGCAGTATTTTGTAAAATTGTAAATTCTACTCTTCTGTTTATCTGCCGGTTATCATCTGTATCGTTAGCTACCTCGGGCTTGCTTTCGCCATAACCCCTGGCTGTTACCCGGGCCGATTCTATAAACTGTCCGGTGATGTAATCACGAACGGCCTCTGCCCTACCCTGTGATAGCTTTTCATTATATTCATCGCTGCCCTTATCATCAGTATGGCCTCCAATTTCTATGAAAAGGCCGGGGTTTTGTTCCATTAACTCCACTACCTTGTCCAGTTCCGGATATGATTCGGGTCTGAGCGTTGTTTTATCGAAATCGAAGAAAATATTATTGAGGCGAACTGAAAGCCCCACCTCCAGCTTTTTCATGTAAATGGTGCGATACACACTCATATCTACTTTGGAGGGCTCTACCATAAAGCTGTCGCTGCCGGCTAAATAGCCTTCGGCATTTACTGCTAATTTGAAGTCACCAGGGCCGGGTAACTGCGAAGTAAACTCCTGGTCAACCCCTTCGGTAGTGCTTGCGCCAATTGTTTCAGGCCCCTGCAGAATACGCACATTAGCGCCTTCAATGGCCTCTCCTGTTTTCAGATCAACCACCCGACCAGCCAACATAAATTTCACCTTTTTCTCCTGCACTCTGCGCAGGGTATGGATATCGAGGTGCCCGCCATCGGCCGACATATAAGCCCTTGTGGTAAATACAAGGGTATCTGAACTACCAACAGAATAATAGGCATCGAAACCGCCTGTGTTGATGGGTGCACCTATATTCTCTGGCTTCGACCATTTTTGCCAGCTGTTGTCTAACCTGGTGGTTTTGTAAATATCGGCATTGCCAAAGCCCCCGGGCCGGTTGCTGGCAAAGTACATAGTTTTATTATCCGGGGCTATAAACGGACCAAACTCATCCTGCCGGGAATTAAGACCTGTAATTGGTACAGGTTTGCTCCAGCTTTTTCCATTCGGAAAGCTTATATAGAGATCGCTGTATTTGCCACCTTCTGTTTCACTGAAATAAAGCACAAGCGCAGTGGCATCGAGCGCCAGAAAGGCACCATTAAAACGGCCCTTGCACATTTTTTCAAAGCCATCAATTTTTAGTGGCTCGGGTTTTTGCCACTGTGCGCCTACACGGCGACAGAGTGAGAAGCCTATTGCATCTTTACCGGCACCGCCCCTTACCAGCAGCGTGTTGCCATCGGGAGAAACGCTAAGCACCTGGTTAAACTTATTGGTATTCAGGGGTGCCGGCATGTGCTTAGCCTGCGACCAGAAACCTTCAGCATTAACCTCAGAGTACCAGATGTCCTGGGTGCCTTTGCCCCGGGTATTTTCCGGGTGATCATCAACCGTAAAGTAGAGGGTTTTTCCATCAGGAGATACCACAGGAGCCGAATCATGGTACTGGGTATTTACCTGCCGGCTTAAACTTACCAGTTCAAACTTTTCTTTTTCCGGAGCCTGGGCACTGGCAGTAGTAACTGCTGCGCAGACAAAAAGCATCGCTAGACCTGTTCTCATACTTGCTTCTGGTTTGAAGAAAAAGTAAAAGTATTGAGCTGCAGGGAGTATTACCCGGGCTTCTCTGGCAAAAGCTTACGCTACAACTTATTCTATAAATATGGCAAAAAGAGGAACAGAACGTTTGTTTATGTAGATATGGCAGGGACAATTATAACTATTACATGCACATCCCAGGCAGGTGGAGCAAAGCGAATAGAGCAGCATCTACAAACCTTACACAAAACGCGTATTCTCACCGTCAGCAAATAGCATCAAAGCACCTGTAAAACCAGCCCTTTCAGGTATTCACCCTCGGGATGATAGAGGCTATAGGGGTGATCTGCAGGCTGACTAAGCTGATGCAGTACCCTTACAGGCCTGTTTGCTTCTATGGCTGCAGCCATAACCGTATTCTGGAAAAGCAGTTTATCTACCACGCCCGAGCAGCTAAAGGTAAACAGCAGTCCGCCGGGGCGAATGTGCCTGATAGCCTCGTAATTAAGTCTTTTGTACCCCATCAGCGCATTGTGCCGTACATTCATGCGTTTGGCAAAAGCAGGCGGATCCAGGATAATGATATCATAATCGGCTCCTTTTTCCTTCAGGAACACAAAAGTATCCATGACAAAAGACTGATGCCGCTCGGCACCAGAATTCAGTATTACATTTTCGTCGGTGAGTGCCACTGCTTTGGCAGATACATCAACAGAATGCACCTCTGTAGCACCTGCTTCCAGTGCGTACACCGAAAAACCCCCGGTATAGCAGAACGTATTGAGCACCCGCTTCCCTCTGGCATATTGTCCCAGCAGGGCCCTGTTTTCACGCTGGTCCAGAAAAAAGCCCGTTTTTTGCCCCCCTACCCAGTCAACTTTGAAACGTACCTTGTTTTCCATTACCACATCATAGCCTCCGCCCGCCCCGATCAGGTATCCATTACCGGCATCGGCCAGCCCTGCAGGAAGCGTTTCGCCACTTTTGTCATAAACAGCGCTGATCTGCCCTTCACTAACTGAAACCACAGCCTCTGCAATCTGCTGACGCACCCGCCACATGCCCAGGCTGTGCGCCTGCAGTACGGCGGTGCTTCCATATACATCTACAATCAGGCCGGGCAAGCCATCACCTTCTGCAAAAACAAGCCGGTAAGCACTGGTTTCACTATTGCCAATCAGACCCAGCTCTTTACGAAGGGCATAGGCCTGGCTAATCTTGTGCAACCAGAAATCATTATTAAATGTAGCAGGGCCAAACTCCAGCAAACGCACAGATATATTACCGGGCTGAAAGTGCCCTACGCCCAGCAGCTGATTCTGCGATGAGTAAACCTCAACAGGATCACCTTCCTTCAGTCCTTCTTCAGCTTTTTTTACTGCCCCGGAAAAAATCCATGGGTGCCTGCGCAGCACCGATTGCTCCTTGCCTTTGTTAAGCCATAACTTTTTCATGCTGCAAAGGTAGGAAACTTTTTAGTGGCGCGTGACGGCTTTAGGCAGGAAGGAATATTTAGTTGTTGATGGTAATGCGTTCCAGGGTTCAAATAAGAATGAATTGAGTACGCTTACATAAAAAATCAGAAGCAGTTAAAAAAACCATAACCAGTGCCTGTTCCCAAACAGATAATCCGGAAATATGGATAGTAATGGAGTAAAGTGGCTAACGGTGCAGCGGACACTGTTGCCTTTATAGGTGCAATTAAAAGCGGGTAAGGACAAAAAGAACCGTAAGTAGCACAAAGATAAGCTCACCAGCTACCACAACAGATTTAACAACAGACGTTTTTACGCTATCAGGATATCTCATAATCAGGAGTAATTTGCAGTTGCCTGTTAATACGATCTGACGGCAAAAGGTAAACACCTTATCCTGTTTTTTTTAATTCTAAGTACGGAATCCATTCTGTCATCATCATACCACTGTGATCTCTAAGAAAATGCAGGTAAGATGGCTTTTCCGGTTGCTTACGCAGCTTCATGCCTGCTGCCTCGGGTGTATAATCTCCTTTGCGGGTGTTGCAGCGCTTACAGGCCGTAACAAGGTTAGTCCAGGTAGACTTACCGTTTTTTGAGCGGGGCACCACATGATCAAGCGTTAAATCTTTGGCAGAACCACAGTACTGGCACTGAAAACCATCGCGCCTGAAAACGTTCTGACGCGAGAGCATAACACCTTTGTAGGGAACATTGATGTAACGGCCCAGTCGAATTACCGCAGGCATGGGGAAGCTCTGGGTTACACTTCGTAGTACATTGCCATTAAGGCCTGCAAGCATTTCGGCTTTTTGCAGGTAAACCAGAAGAAATGCGCGTTGCACCGTACATACGGTGATAGGACTAAAATCAAAATTGAGTACCAGAACCCGCCCTTTACGCATAAGCTACTCTTTTAGGTTATTATTCTTCTTAAATGGCTCAACGAATGTGTATATTTCTTCTCATCTTCGTTATAAATTCCTTTTTCATCCAGGCGATCAACGCGCACCCGGCCCGAGGCATGTATAATTTTGCCTTCTGATAGCATCATCCCCACATGAGTAATGCGACCCTGGGGGTTGTGGAAAAATGCAAGATCACCCTCCAGTACATCTCCCAGCGAAGCTACTTCCTCGCCTGCCAGTGCCTGCTGACTGGCATCGCGCTGCAGCTGGTAACCTCCCAGCTTAAACACCATCTGCATTAAGCCGGAACAGTCAATACCAAAGGGCGACTTACCCCCCCATAAGTATGGGCTATCAATATACTGAAAAGCAAAATCTTTTAAAACATCAGCATTCTTTATCTTCCTGATGATGTGTGTTTTGCCCTCAAATTTTACCCGGTCGTTACTCCCAAACAGGCCATGCTCCTGAATTGGCAGGCTACTGCCCATTACAATGTGCAGCAGCTGACCAGGCAAATGGAGGTTTCCACAAATCTCCAAACTAGCAACAGGCTGTCGTTGTTGCGCTTCCTGATAAAAAGCTTCTGTTACGCTATGATGAAGTTTATAACCAATCCACCCACGGTATCCGTCTGCATCTACTTCAATGTACAACCATTCTTTATTAGAAGTATATTCCAACACACGGTATAAATCACCAAACAGGAGTTGGGTTACCATTTCGCTGCTCTCCCGGGATTCGCCCCGTACCGGCACCAGGCTTAAGCGGCAGTATCCGTAGTCTTCCATCTTCAAGGGTATAGGTTTGTATTCAGTATAATGTATTTTGTATATGGTATATGGACCATGTGGATTTAAAGGCACTATTTGTATTCCGGTAATTCACAAAGGGGTTATGGGTTCTGAAATTTCCGGATGGCCTATCGTGCTCCTGCTATCCATATACAATATACCTTGTACCATATACTTTAAGATACTTACCATCCGGACGGGCTCGTTAAAATTTCATTCTGCTAAGTTCCCGTGCCACATCACGCTCTTTGATGGAGTCACGCTTGTCGTGCAGCTTTTTACCACGTGCCAGGGCAATTTCCAGCTTTGCCAGCCCCTTATCATTGATGAATAATCGGGTGGGAATAATGGTAAGGCCTTTTTCTTCCACCTTAACCTTAAGCCGGTTGATCTCTTTTTTCTTCAGGAGCATTTTGCGGGGCCGCATGGGCTCGTGGTTAAAGATATTGCCCTCTTCATAGGGAGAAATATGCAGGTTGTATACAAACATTTCATCTCCCTGGAAACTACAGTGGGCATCTGCCATATTTACCTTGCTCTGGCGTATTGATTTGATTTCTGTTCCCTGCAGCGAAATACCTGCTACAAACTTCTCCAGAAACTCATACTCAAAGCCTGCACGCTTATTTTTTATGTTTACCGTTTTTGCAAAACGGGACTCTTTTTCTTTTGCCATAGTTATCGGGCCTATTCTTCTAAACGTTTAAAAATCTTTTCAAGCGCAACGCGCTTCAGCACTTTTTGGCCGGTTCTGCCAACAGCTACAACACGCTCGCCTACTTTTACTTCTATGCTGCACAACAGCTCATTTTTCACGAGTTGTTCAACAGTTGCTGTTATCTCTAACACTTCTCCTACCAGGGCAGGGGCTTTATGCTGAATCTCCAGCATTGTACCAATGCCTTCCTCCTCTTCCTCCCGCATCTGGAGTACAAAAAGCCTTGATGCCCATTCCATTTCGCGCCCCAGTGCAAAGGTAGAACAAACCGGATGTACCTGTTCCCCTTCAAAAGCAGCAACATCACCGGGCTGCACTTTTTTCTGCCAGACTTTTGTATCACCAGGTTTAAAGATAGGGTTCATTTGGGTATGGGATATGAGGTATGGGGTATGAGGTATGGGGTATGAGGACTTTAAATCGTGATCTTCTGCTTTTATTTCTAAATTTGGAGGCATCATGGCTTCTACATCACAGCTGATATCCGAGACTTCCTACCCCATACCTCATACCTCATACCTCATACCCCACACCCATTCACATCTTCATCCTCGGCATTGGGCTTACATCCTGCGGGCAAAATTCGCCGGCTTTGTACTTATAATGGGCTGCCATGGCAATCATGGCGGCATTATCGGTACAATAAGCCAGGGCCGGAATGTACACCTGCCATTTTCTTTTAGCAGCTTCCTGCTGCAGTGCCTCCCGAAGTCCACTATTGGCCGATACGCCTCCTGCAATAGCAATATGCGAAATATTGGTTTCCTTTGCAGCTTTTCTAAGCTTCCGCAGCAGCATTTCAATCAAGGTATGCTGAATGCTGGCACTGATATCAGCAAGGTTCTTATGAATAAATTCAGAGTCTTCCTTTAACCTGTCCTGCAAAAAATATAATACAGCCGTTTTAATACCACTAAAGGAGAAATTTAAGCCCGGCACTTCAGAAATAGGAAAAGGAAAAGCTTTGGGATTTCCCTGCCTGGCCCATTTATCAAGCAATGGTCCTCCTGGATAGGGCAAACCCATTATTTTTGCGGTTTTATCAAAGGCCTCTCCCACGGCATCGTCTATGGTTTCGCCAATAATCTCCATTTTCAGATAATCGTGCACCAACACCAGCTGGGTATGGCCACCGCTCACTGTAAGGCAAAGGAATGGGAAAGGCGGCTTTGGATCATCAATAAAATGGGCCAGAATGTGCGCCTGCATATGGTTTACATCGATCAGGGGTATGTTCAGCGCCAGTGCCAGCGACTTAGCAAAAGAGGCCCCAACCAGCAGAGCACCTAATAAACCGGGACCACGGGTAAAGGCTACTGCTTGCAGCTCTTTTTTTGCTATATTTGCCTCCTGCAACGCCTTGTGCACCACCGGCACAATGTGCTGCTGGTGCGCCCTTGAGGCCAGCTCCGGTACTACACCACCCCACTGGTGGTGAACCTGCTGGGTAGCCACAATATTGGCAAGTATTTTGCTGTTTTGTATAACGGCGGCCGAGGTTTCGTCGCAGGAAGATTCAATAGCTAAGATTGTACACATTTGGCGATAGATAACGAAAAAGTATCGCAAGATAAGAAAAACCGCTTTGGCAAGGTAGTCCTTGTGCTGGTAAGCCTGTGGGTAGTGCTGATAGGAGGCCTTGTGCTTGCCCTGCAGTTCCCCTGGGTGCAAACCCGTGCAGTACAATACCTAACCGAATGGCTTAGCGAAAAAACCGGCTACCCCGTGCAGATAGGGCGGGTGGCCATTTCCTGGCTCGACGAACTGCAGCTGGATGATGTGCAGGTGCACGACGATCAGGACAGCCTCATGATCAGTGTAGACCAGCTGCAGGTAGATTTTAACCTGATCAGCCTCCTGCAATCCCCCACCCCCCGGGTAGATGGCGTAAAGCTCAGCCGCCCCTATGTGCAGCTGATTAAAAACGGGCCGGATTCCGGCATGAACATCAACCGTTTTATTCGGAACATACAGGCCTTGCTCCCCGCAAAAAAAACAAAATCAAATAAAAACATTCCCTTCGTTATAGAAGAAGTACAGATTGAAGGGGGGCAGTTTGCCTTTATCGATCCTCATAAAGATACGCTGCGGGAGACATTTGACTACAACCACTTTTACCTGAAGGACATCAATGCCAGCACTGCCGACTTTACCATTCTGGGTGATACCATTCGTACAGACATTGGGTTTCTAACAGCGTTTGCTCCCTTCTATGATTTTACCATAGATACACTTACCACTGACTTTATTTACTCTAATACCGGCATGCTGTTCGATAAGCTGCACTTACGTGCCGGTAACTCTACCCTTAACGATAGCGTGGTGTTTAAGTACCGCGACCAGGCTACCCTGGAGTACTTTCAGGATAGTGTGCAAATTTTTGCCCGGCTCAGAAACAGCATACTGGATAAACAGGAGCTTGGCGTGTTTATACCGGCACTGGAAACCTATGGCGATACCTACCGGATTAATGGTAACCTGGAGGGGCGTATCAGCCAGTTTAATGTTGGCCAGCTGGACTTGCGCTTTGGGCAGAACAGCAGGCTCAAAGGCTTTATAAGCCTGGATGGTTTACCTAACATCCTGGAAACTTTTATAGAGCTTGATCTGGCTAACTCTTACCTGCACCCCAATGACCTGCAACCTTACATCGACGAGGTTTTCTATGAAAACATAAGAAAGCTGGGCAATATGCAGTTCAGCGGGCAGTTCCTGGGTTTCCCCAACGACTTTGTTGCAAACGGCACCTTCAATACCTGGCTGGGCCTCATCCGCTCAGATATAAACCTGAAACTGCAGGAAGAAACTGTACAATCTACCTACAGTGGTAATCTTTCGCTCACGGGCTTTCAGCTGGGCCGCTTCTTTGAACGCCCCGATCTCTTTGGCACCGTAACAGGCCAGGGCAGCATACAAGGCCAGGGTCTTTCACTTGAAACAGCAGACCTGAGGCTGAATGCCAACATCCTGAACATGGTTATTAAAGGCTATCCCTATAAAAACATAACAACGGATGGCCATCTGGCAAAAAGCTTCTTTGAGGGTAAGCTATCGGTAACAGACCCTAACCTGCGCCTTGCTGGCGAAGGATCGGTAGATTTACGCAAAGGACAAAACAGGATACAGGTTACTGCCGAGCTTGATACTGCACAATTTCATAAGCTTGGTATTCTAAAAGACACCTTAACTGTAAGCACCAGTGTTGCACTGGATATACACGGACTGGAATTAGATGATATTACCGGAAGAGCCCTCCTGCAGAATCTGTATGTTAATTATAACGGCAGGGAGCTTTTACTGGATAGTCTGCTGCTAAATAGCCGGCAGGAAGAGCAAATGCGATACCTGAGCCTGCAAACAGACCTTGTAAATCTAGATGTGGAAGGTGATTTTGCCTACAGCCAGGTAGCAGCCAATCTGGAGAGGCTGTATACAGAATACATGCTTAACTTCCGCAATAAGGAAGAAGATATACGGGCGTACTACGCCAGCAAGGAAGATCCTGATACATACCAAAAATACAATCTAAACTTCGACCTGCTGCTGAAAGATGCCAACCCACTGCTTCGGCTACTGGAGCCTGGCATTTATGTTTCTGAAAACACAGTGGTTGAGGGGCGCCTAACCGGTGGCTATACCTCCATTCTCTCTGCCAATACTTCCATAGACACCCTGCTTTGGAAGGAGAACAGACTCTATGATCTAGATGCTGAAATAACATCATCGAAGGTGGCCGATAGCACCGAAGTACTGGCCATGGCCTTTTTAAGCTCGCCCAACCAGCATTTTTCAGGCATTAGCCCTACCCGCGATCTTATAACGGAAGCAATCTGGAACGAAGACCGGATTGAATTTACGGGCAGCCTTGCCCAGGCAGAAGGCAACAATTATGCTGCTCTTAATGCTGATCTTTTTTTCTTACCCAACGAAACTCATATTCGCCTCCGTAATACAGAAACCAAACTACTTGATAACATCTGGAGGGTTGCCGGCGATAACCTGGTGATAATTCGGGACGATGTAGTGGAAGTGCAGGGCCTGGAGGTATTTCACAATGACCAGTTTATAAGGGCGGAAGGCACCCTCTCCCCTGCCCCGGAAGATACATTACTTGTAAGCGTACATAATGTACAGCTTGCAAACCTTAATCCTATACTTGACCAGAAACTTCACGGACTTGTAAACGGGAACCTACAGCTGCGTGAGGTATTGGGCAAACCTATGTTCAAGGGAGAGCTGGGAATTGACAGCCTGACGGTGAATGAATTTCTGGCCGGCGATTTTTTACTGCAGGCCGACTGGGGCAGCGTGGAAGAGCGTCTATCAGTAAATATTCTGGGTAACCGGCAGGGGCAGCAGATTCTCTCTGCCAAAGGATACTATAATCCCTTTGCCACAGACAATATGCTTAATCTTGAAGCAGAGTTTGATAGTGCACCCTTAAACCTGCTGGAGCCCTTCTTTGGCGATATGTTCTCCCAGTTTAAAGGAACAACCAGCGGCAAAGTGCTGGTGCTGGGCACCCCATCTTATCCCATACTAAAGGGCAGCGGTTTGGTGAAAGATGGCAGCCTACGCATCAATTACCTGAATACCTCCTATAATTTTGAGGGCAATATTCTGTTTTCTGAAAACGAAATTGGTTTCCGTAACCTGCAGCTTTTTGATACCGACGGAAACCCTGCCTGGTTAAGTGGTGGTGTGTTCCACGATGGCTTTACAAACTTTGTAATTGACCTGAAAGCAAGGCTGCAGTCAACTAAGGTTCTGAATACTACCTTTGCCGATAATGAGCTTTTCTATGGCACCGCCTATGCCACAGGCAATGTAGAAGTATTGGGTCCGGCAAACAACTTGTTTATTTCTGCCAGTGCCCGTTCCGATAAAGGCACCAAAATATTCATCCCCATCGATTTCAAGAATGAGGCAGGTTCACAGGACTACATCAACTTTGTAAGCAATAAATCCGATAGTAGTTTACTGGCGGCTACGGGCCGTCAAAAGATCAACACCACCGGCATCAATCTCGATTTTGATTTGGATATCACCCCTGATGCTTACATAGAAATTATTTTTGACCTTCGGGCAGGCGACATTATCCGTGGCAGGGGCAATGGGAAGCTGGAACTTGATATTGACACCGAAGGTGATTTTACCATGTTCGGCTCCTATGAAATTGAACAGGGTGCTTATAATTTCACGCTCTTTAATGTAATCACCAAAGAATTTATCATAGAGCCCGGCAGCAGCATTCGCTGGGATGGCGATCCCTATGGCGGTTTACTCGATATACAGGCCAGCTATCAGCAAATGGCATCTGTAAGAAGTGTGCTTCCTGCTGATGAAAGAGATAAAGCCTCTGCGCAGCGACCTTATCCTGTAGAACTTCAGATGGACCTGACAGGTGATCTGATGGCCCCTGACATCGACTTTGATATTGCGGTACAGGACTATTCTGCAGAAATAAGCAATGGCATCAATGGGTTTTTGAGCAGGTTAGAAACAGACGAGCAGCTCCTGAACCGGCAGGTTTTTAACCTGCTGGTGCTGCGGCAGTTTGCGCCTGTTGATTATGGCAATAGCTTTAATGCGGCCTCCTTTGGATCTCAGACTGCAATTAGCAGCATCAGTGAGCTGCTGGCCAATCAGTTTACAGCCCTCGCTAACCAGCTCGATGAAAACCTGCAGATCGATGTAAACTTCAATCTTAACTTTGATAACCAGTTTCAGCAGGATGCCCTCAATACATTCCAGCTGCGGTTAAGTTACACCTTCCTGAACGGGCGTTTGCGTGTTACACGCGATGGAAGTATTACCAGCAGCAATAACATAAACAACAACAATACAAACAATGTGATAGGCGACTGGACGGTAGATTACCTCCTCACCCCTAATGGTCAGTTTAGGGTAAAAGTATTTAACAGGGCCAACTTCAACAATATTACAGCAAACTATCAGTTTTCAAATTATACCCAGGGCGTTAGTATTTTCCAGACCAAGAGCTTTGATACATTCAAAGAACTGTTCCAGAAAGCAAAGCAGGCAGCACCACCTGCCTTACCGTTGCCAGACAGTATGCCGCAGGAGCTAATCCTGATGGAAGAAGATAGGCTGCAGGAACCTGCTCAGGAGAACTGATGATCATTTTACAATTTATTATTTCTTACGCTGGATGAGGTTACTGCTACTCCCACTCCTCTTACTGTTAACGCCCCTGCTGGCATCCGCTCAACGTTACTACCCTACCGGCCTGCAGGCCAGGGAGCTGATTGGCATCCATACTGGAACTACCTCTTACTACGGCGATATTGAAGGTGCCGGTGGTGTTGTGGGATCAGATCCTCATATTGGCTTAAGTTATGAGAACCGCTTTACACGCCACTGGGGTGTTAGAGCAGGTGCTACCTGGTATAAAATAAGTGCTGCGGATGCCAATTCCCCTAGCCAGGTATTGCAGGCAAGAAACTTGTCCTTTACCTCTTCCAATGTAGAATTTAATGTACTGGCTGCCGGATATCTGCTTCCCTATAATTCATCAGATTATCTGAACCGGAAAAAGTTTAATGCTTATGGACTGCTGGGCATTGGCTTTACTGTATTCAACCCCAAAGCTACCTATGGTGGTGAACAATGGAATTTACGGAGCATGGAAACAGAGGGCGTTGCGTACAGCAGGGTGGCGCTGGTAATCCCCTTCGGAGGCGGCATTCAATACCGTATTGCAAGCCTTTTTGATGTAGCGCTGCAGGCTACCTACCACTATACTTTTACCGATTACCTGGATGATTGCAGCACAGTTTACAGGGCTCCCGATTCTTTCTCTGACCCTGTTGCAGCTGCTCTGGCCGACCGAAGGCCGGAAGTTGGATTGGCAAACGCTGCGGGGGACTCTGTAAGAGGAAATCCTGAAGCGAGAGACAGCTATGCCATGCTTAGCCTAAAGGTACAGTACTATCTGCTGCGTTACCATTTCAGGGGCCGGGAAATAAAGAAGCTGTATCAGTAGTTTGCGGCCTTTAATTAAAAGGCTAGCACATCCGGATTTGCATGTAGGCTACTTGAGCGACCCAATCCATACATTATGGGTCTATTTGCTATGAGCTGTAGTACACTGCACCATTCACTATCTTACTACTAATTCTTCAGAAGAAAGATAAGGAGAAGCGGGTTCGGCATGTTTGTTATTGATGGTAGTATGCACTGGCTTTCTGCCAAAATTAGTGCGTTGCCCTCCCAATACTGAAAATGCTGTTTTAGCCAGAATAGAGATATCAAGCTTAAAGCCGATGTTCTTTACATACTGCTGATCATAAAACATTTTCTGATACCAGCCTATTTCATTTCGACCCCTTACCTGCGCCAGACCAGTTAGGCCTGGCTTTACCAAATGCCGGCGTGCCTCCTGTGGGGTATAGAGCGAGAGGTATTCTTTCAGCAGCGGCCGTGGTCCTATCCAGCTCATATCACCTTTAAGGATGTTAAAAATTTGCGGAAGCTCATCCAGCGAATAATCACGTAAAAATTTCCCCCAGCGGGTCTGTCGTTCGCCGTCGGTGAGGGCAACGCCATTCTGCTCTTCCTGTGCCAGCAGGGTAGAAAATTTATAAAACACAAAAGGCTTACCCGCAAGCCCCGGCCTCAGGTGGCTGTAAAATACCTGCTGTCTGTAAACAGCTGCCGATATAAAAGCAACAATGAATCCTACCGGTATTACCAGGGGCAATACCAGCAAACAGAGCAGCAAATCAAATAAGCGTTTCCCGTGCGGATTATACCTCATACCAAACACTAACAGCCATAAAAAGCGCAAGGTTCATTATGCATAAGAGTAGCAATATACAAAAAAAAGCCACTCCTATGGGAGCGGCTCTTAATTCCGGAAATAATGGTAAGAAAAGATGATCAGAGGCTCTGATAAGCCAATCCATTTACTTTGCCCCGCATGATTCCTTTAACATCGTATAGTAAACCGCCATCAATCAGCAGCTCCTTGATCAGGTCTATGCCTTTGTTTTCGTATTCTCTATGATTTACTGCCAGAACAATGGCATCATATTTTCCTGATGGTTTATCCACCAGCCCAAAACCATACTCATGCTGAAGTTCTTCGCTGTCGGCATGCGGATCTGCCACATCTACATTTACCAGGTAGCTTGCCAGCTCCTGCACAACATCTGCCACCTTGCTGTTACGGATATCGCTAACATTTTCCTTGAAGGTTGCGCCCAGCACCAGCACACGGCTTTGTTTGAGTGACTTATCCATGCGTATGATGTGCTGCACCACACTCTTTGCAATCAGGCTGCCCATGCTATCATTAATAGTACGACCCGATAGAATCACCTTGCTGTGGTAGCCCAACTCACTGGACTTATGTGTAAGGTAGTATGGGTCTACTCCTATGCAGTGCCCACCCACCAGACCTGGCCTGAAAGGCAGAAAATTCCATTTAGTACCGGCAGCTTCCAACACCTCAAAGGTATTGATGCTCATTTTATTGAAGATGATGGAAAGCTCGTTCATGAGCGCAATATTCACATCGCGCTGTGTATTTTCTATGATTTTAGCAGCCTCCGCCACTTTAATGCTGGAAGCACGGTGAATGCCTGCAGTTATAATAGAACCATACACCTGTTCAACTACCTGTGCAGACTCTTCGTCGCAACCGGAAACCACCTTTACAATCCTGGTAAGGGTATGTTCTTTGTCGCCCGGGTTGATACGTTCAGGAGAATAGCCAACTTTAAAGTCATCGCAGAACTTTAGACCTGAAAGCTCTTCCAGTACCGGCACACAATCCTCCTCTGTACAACCAGGATATACGGTTGATTCAAAGATTACATAATCACCTTGTTTAAGTACTTTACCTACTGTGTTGCAGGCACTCAGCAGGGGGCGAAGATCAGGCGTTTTATGCTCATCGATAGGGGTTGGTACAGCTACCACATAAAACTTTGCTTCCCTTATTTCTTCAAGGTCAGCTGTAAAGTAAATATCGGTATTCTCAAATTCTTCAGCAGTAAGTTCTTTGCTGGGGTCTACGCCCCTGCGCATTTGGTCAACCCGCTTTTGATTTATATCGAAGCCAATAACAGAAAATTTTCTTGCGAATTCCAGGGCAATAGGCAAGCCTACATAGCCAAGACCCACTACGCATATTTTTGCATTTTTTTGTTGCAGGTCTTCAAAGAAAGTGTTCATAAGTATGTTAGGAGTTCGGTCGGTAAAATTAGAAATTTTTAAAGTCTTTTGATGATTGCCATATATTTAACAACATCTGGAGAAAATGTTCCATCTGATGAAGTGGAATCATGTTGGGACCATCACTTAGCGCCTTCTCCGGCATAGGATGCGTTTCGATAAAAAAGCCATCTACGCCTACGGCTGCAGCTGCTCGTGCCAGGTAAGAGGCAAACTGCCGCTGACCTCCGCTGCTGCCACCCATACCACCCGGCTGTTGTACACTATGCGTTACATCAAAGATTACCGGGGCATACTGGCGCATTACAGGCAGGGCGCGCATGTCTACCACCAGGTTATGATAACCAAAGGTGGTGCCCCTCTCACAAAGCAGCACGTTCTGATTGCCTGTTTCTTTTACCTTGGCTACTGCATACTGCATATCTTCAGGAGCCATAAACTGCCCCTTTTTGATATTAATGGCTTTACCACTCTCACCTGCAGCCAGGAGCAAATCGGTCTGGCGGCAAAGGAATGCAGGAATTTGCAGCACATCTACTACCTCGGCCACCTCCTGTATCTGCACCGATTCGTGCACATCGGTAATAACAGGTACTCCCACCTCCTTACGTATACGGGCCAGCGTTTGCAGTGCAGTGTCCATGCCTACGCCCCGAAAGGAAGCAGCAGAGGTACGATTGGCTTTATCAAAAGAAGCTTTAAAAACATAAGCAATATTCAGCCTGCGGCAGATATCGGCCATGGTGGTAGCCACCTCCAGGCATAGGTCATAGCTTTCTACGGCACAGGGACCAGAGAGTAGCACCAGGCGATCCTGACCGGTTTCTACACCTTCGGCCAGTTTTACAGGAGTATCAAATATTTTCAAATCTTTGCTGATTATGCGTTTTTGTTAGTCTTGTCCCTATCGAACTGCAGGTAGTTTTCTATAGCCTCCTCAAATACACCCCTGGCAGCCATTACCAGGTCGCCCACCTCGCGGAAAACACCTCCGCCACCAATGCTGTTGGTTACCAGGTGGGCATGCATCCGCACATATGGTTTGGCATCTGCCGGGCATACAGCCAGGCCGCACTGCTTCAGGATGGGGATATCGATGATGTCATCTCCCAGAAAAGCAACTTCTTCATCCTTAAAACCGAATTCTTCAAGAATAGACCTGTACTGGCTTACCTTGTCTTTAATGCCATGGTAATGAACATCCAGCCCCAGCTCTGTCATGCGGTTTTTTACCACCTGCGAGGAGCGGCCTGTAATAGCACCGGTAAAAATACCGGCCCACTGCAGCATTTTCATGATCTGGCCATCCTTTACATTGAAGATCTTATACTCATTGCCGCTGTTGTCGTAGATAATGCTACCCGCCGTAAGCACCCCATCTACATCGGTGATGATGGCTTTTATACGGGCCGCACGCTCCACTACATCTTTGGAGTAAGCCTGAAGAAGTATCTGCATCTAATCTAATATTTAAAACAAAACTAAAGCTATTTGCGCAGAAGTTTCCATTTGATGGAATACAAATCGAGCCGGCGCTGCTGCAGGTTACGCACACTACCCTGGGTGCGTAGTTTTTTAAGCAGGTCGAGGTCGAGGTCTACGATCAGCGTGGTTTCTGTATTAGGCGTTGCTTCTGCCACAACGGCATCGTGAGGGAACGAAAAGTCAGAGGGTGAGAACACCGCCGACTGCGAGTACTGAATGTCCATGTTTTCTACCCGTGGCAGGTTACCCACACTACCGGTTATGGCTACATAGCACTCATTTTCGATGGCACGTGCCTGTGCACACCTGCGCACCCGTAAATAGGCATTCTTGGTATCTGTCCAGAAAGGCACAAACAGGATGTCCATGTTTTGCTCGGCCAGAATACGGCTTAGCTCCGGAAATTCCACATCGTAGCAGATCAGGATACCAATGCGGCCGGCGTCGGTTTCAAAAACACTTAGCTGATCGCCGCCCTGCATACCCCAGAAGCTAAATTCATCGGGGGTAATATGGAGTTTGTACTGCATGTCCATGGTACCATCCCGGCGGGCCAGGTAGGATACGTTGTAGAGCTCACCATCATTATACATGGGCATGGAGCCACAAATAATGTTGATGTTGTAGCTTACGGCCATGTTGAGCATTTCATCGCGAATACGCTCGGTAAAGTCTGAAAGCAGACGAACGGCATCCGGCGCATTTACTTCATTGAACAGCGCCATGAGCGGTGCATTAAAGAACTCCGGGAACATCACAAAGTCGGCATTGTAGCTACTTACCGTATCCACAAAAAACTCTACCTGCTGCAGTAAGTCTTCTACAGAACGAACGCGCCGCATCTGCCACTGCACCAAACCTGCCCTTACCAGTGATTTGCGTCGTCCAAAGGCTTTTTCTTCCTCCTCGTAGTACACATTGATCCACTCCAGCAGGGTTGCATAGGCCTTGCTGGCCTTATCATCGGGCATGTAACGGGTCATGACCTTACGCACGTGAAACTCGTTGGCCAGCTGAAAGCTAAGCACCGGGTCGTAGATCTCCTTTTTGCGTACTTTTTCGATGTACTGCTTTGGTGTTAGCTTTTTATGGTAATTGGCATAACCCGGAATACGGCCACCGGCAATGATGGCACGCAGGTTCAGGTTCTCGCAAAGCTCCTTGCGTGCATCATACAGGCGCCGGCCCAGGCGCATGCCCCGGTAATCGGGGTGCACAAATACATCGGTACCGTAGAGGGTATCCCCTTCCGAATCGTGGGTATCAAATTTGCCGTAGTTGGTGATCTGATCATAGGTATGCTGATCTCCAAAGTTTGAATAATCAACGATGATAGACAGTGCAGCAGCCACAAGCTTACCCCTGTCTTCAATACAGATCTGGCCTTCGCGAAAAACCTTTAATAGGTTGGTAAGTTCTTTTTTGGTCCAGGCGCCCCCAACTTTGGCGTAGACCATGTTCATAATTTCTTTTATATCGTCGTAGTCCGACAATTTAATCGTCCTTAACTTTAATCTATGTTCTAGTTCCTGATGATTCTCTACCATTCGTATGGATTTTATAAATTATGGCTGATGGTGGTGCAAAAGTACGCAGCCTTTACCGTAACTAAAACGGCAACAGCCTTTTCTAATAAACAATGCTGAAACAACTGCTTTTTGTTTTTATTCCTGCTATCTTAACTTTAAGCACAGCAAAAAAAAATGCTGTTATAGTCAATATTCTCTGCCTATGAAGCTTCTGCTCACTTTTATTAGTACGGTACTTTTAGTTATTGCGTTGGACAACCGCCTTGGACAGCTCCCTCCCCTGGGCCGTTTTCTGGATCCAATCAATGGTTTTTACCAAAATGCTGTTTCCTCCTACACTGCGGCAGATTCTGCAAGCATTGATGTACCACAGCTGCAGCAAAAAGCCAGCGTTCACTACGATGAATTTCAGGTACCACACATAGAAGCGGCCACCGCCCATGATCTGTATTTTTTACAGGGCTATGTAACCGCCCGGCACCGCCTTTGGCAAATGGAGGTACAAACCCATTTTGCAGCAGGCCGGCTAACTGAGATCCTCGGAGAAAACATGCTGCCCACCGACCGCCTCACACGTCGCAAAGGTCTTCCGGAAGGTGCAAAAGCTGCCCTTAAAGCAATGCTGCAGGATTCTGCCTCTGCCGAAGCGGTACAAGCTTATGCCGATGGGGTAAATGCCTACATCGCCAGCCTTAAATACCACAGCCTTCCCTTTGAGTACAAGCTGCTCGATTATATGCCGGAAGAATGGAGCCCCTACAAATCTGCCCTGCTGCTGATGTACATGGCCGAAGACCTTTCCGGTTATGAGGTAGACCTGGAGAATACTAACCTGATGCGGCTTTTAGGGCAGGAAGACTTTAACTTGTTGTATCCCGACCAGCTTCCGGGTAGTGACCCCGTTATCCCTGCCGGCACACCCTGGAATTTCAAGGCACAGCCACTTAACGTGCCTCCTGCAAATTATCCTGATCTTGCCATCACCGACACACTGCCCAAGCCAGACCCTGCAAACGGAAGCAATAACTGGGCCTTGAGCGGCAGTAAAACCAGGAGTGGCAATCCCATCTTGTGCAACGATCCGCACCTCTCGCTCAACCTGCCATCCATCTGGTATTCCCTACAACTAAAAGGACCGGGACAAAATGTGTACGGCGTAAGCCTGCCAGGTGCTCCCGGTATTGTCATTGGTTTTAACGATAGTATTTCCTGGGGGGTAACCAATGCTGCCAGGGATGTGCGGGACTGGTACCGGGTTCAGTTTAAAAATAACCAACGCGCCGAGTATGCCTACAATGGTGGCTGGAGAATAGCTGAAAAAAGGGTAGAGCAATTTAAGCTGCGCGAAGGCTGGTTCTGGAATTCTAATGACCCCATTTACGATACCATCGTGTACACCCACCATGGACCGGTGGTATACGATAAAAACTTTCCACAAAAAGAGGAGCAACAAAGCTTTGCCATGCGCTGGGTGGCACACCAACCCGGTAACAGCCTAAAGGCTTTCCTGATGCTCAACAAGGCCAACAACCTGGAAGATTATATTGCAGCGCTAAACCATTATAAATCTCCCGGCCAAAATTTTGTGTTTGCTTCCGTGGCTGGCAACATCGCCATGAAGGTGCAGGGAAAGTATCCTGCAAAATGGCAGAACCAGGGCCGTTTTCTCATGGAGGGAAGCAAACCGGAATATGAGTGGCAGGGATTTATTCCTGATGAACAAAATGCATTTGTCGTGAACCCCAAAAGAGGTTTTGTAAGCTCTGCCAACCAGGTGCCTACTGACAGCACCTATCCCTATTATGTATATGATCAGAGCTATGAGCACTATCGAAACCGGCGCATCAATACAGTGCTGCGGCAGCTGGATAGTGCAACCGTACAGGACATGATGCAGCTCCAGAATGACAATTACCACCTTAGGGCAGCCGAAACACTTCCCTGGATGCTCAGCAACCTGAATACCAAATTACTAAAGCCAGATGAGCGCGACGTACTGAAGCTGTTACAGCAGTGGGATTACCAGGCTACCGCAGAACAAGCCGCTCCTACAGCCTACCACATCTGGTGGAACGGGCTTCGCGATCTTACCTTCGATGAGCTTGATTCCCTGGAAGTAGCTGTGATCAAACCTTCTGATGCGGCAACAGCCTATTTTCTGCTGAACCATCCTGAACATCCGCTCATTGATGTTGCCCATACACTCGAAAAAGAAAGCCTCCGGAATCTGCTGCTGCTCTCTTACAGGCAAATGGTGAAAGAGCTGGAAGAATGGAAACAGACTGAGGGTATTGCTGCTACCTGGGGGAACTACAAAAAAAGCAGTGTTCGCCACCTGACTGGCCAGGAAGCCTTAAGCCATGTTAATATGCAGGTAAACGGCGGCAGGGGCATTGTGAATGCGAATAGTGGCCGCCATGGTGCATCCTGGCGCATGGTGGTGGAGATGGGAACGCCTGTACAGGCATGGGGCATTTACCCGGGAGGCCAGTCTGGAAATCCCGGCAGCCCGCATTACGATGACCTGCTGGAATCATGGCGAAAGGGCGAATACAACAGGCTTTATTTTATGACAGCTGCTACTCCTTTCAAAGAAAAAATTGTATTTACAAACACTTTTCTACCCAAAGCTGAAGACAAATGAAACTAGTTTTTAAAATAACACTCATTGCATTTTTTAGCTTTTGGGCCGAGCAGGTGTTTCCCTGGTGGTCGGCCCTGGTGTGCGCAGCCATAGTCTCGGCGCTCATCCCCACAACCAGCAGAAAAGCATTTCTTAGCGGATTTACCGCCATTGGCCTGTTGTGGCTGGTATGCGCCCTAATTTACAGTGCACAGGCCGACTTTATACTAAGCAGCCGGGTAGCCAGCCTCTTTGGTGTGAACAATTCCGCATTTATTATTTTGCTGACCACCCTGATTGGTGGCATAGCCGGAGGAATGGGCGCCCTTTGTGGTAATCAGCTTAGACAAACAGTTCAGTATAAAGCACCTTACAAGAGCCGCCATGCCGAATTTTAGACAATTCTCTTTTTTGAACTGCAGAGGGTAAATGTTAACGCTGCAGAAAGATAATGAATGAAGCCTGTTTATACTCAGTGAGAAACAGCAAGCCTACAGTTTACTGGCGATTTGGCTCGTGCGGCCATATCTGAACACCAACCGCCTCAAAGGTATAGGCAGTATCTGCCTGCTGTATGGCAGCAATTTCTGCCGCTGATTTACCAGCATCTTCAGCATAATGGCGCTGTTCCTCCACAGAGCTCACCTCTCTTTTCAAAACACCTTCCATTACCACCTGCTCTCCACTGAGATCTTTCGGAACAAAGAATGCATAGTCCTTAAAAGTAACCCGCATACTTTCTCCAGTGCCAAGGTCTACCGTCATCCAGCACCCTTTTTTAGTGCAGCTCGAAAGGGCTGTACCGCTAAGGGTAAGGTAAAGGGAATCCTGCTGCTGTAGAAGCAGAGGCACCTGGCTGACAGGCTTTGCTCCCGCTGTAGAAATTTCACTACCATAACTGTTAGCTGTAAATGTGTCTTGGGAGGCATTTACTTCAACAGCTGCTTGATCCGATCCGGCTTCTGTAGCGGTGGGGTTCTGGCAAGCCGATACAACGAGCAGCAGCGTCAGGCTTAAAACTGTGTGTTTCATGCAGCTAGTATAGTAGCCAGAAGGCTAATCCCCAAGAGATCAGGCAATTTTAATACGCTGAAGGAAAACCTTTATTTATGCGGCCTCAAGCGTAAGGCCTTCCATGATGGCAATTGCCTGTTGCGCAACCGCCTGTTTTCGCAAAGAAAGAATTGACGGATCAGCAGAAACAGCACCCAGGATATCCTGAAGATTATCTAAGGCCGCCTCCAGAGAATAGAGTTCCAGCAGGCGCAGACTACTTCTGTGCTTATGCCTCACCTGGTCCAGATAAACTGGGTTATCGAGCCGCCCCAGCTGCAGATCTAGAAGTAACTCCTGGCAACTCTTTGCAAAGAGCGATATTAACTGCTGGCGGAAAACAGGGTCTTTTCCGCTGATGGCATCCAGCCGGGCCTGCAGCTTATGATAGGAATCTCCGGCCACCTCCCCGGTAAGGTACTGTTGCAGGAGGTTTTTAAGCTGCTCAGGCATGTAAGGCACCTGCAGGTTATCTGTAAAAGGCCCGTGCTGCTCTCTTAAGGCATACAGGTTAGCAGAGAATGCAATAATAGGAATACGTGCATATGCAGCATTGAGCTGCCTGATCTTTATGGCAGCCTCTCTTCCAGTCATATCAGGCAGCCCCAGGTTCATCAGAATAAGCGCATAAGCATCGGTGGAGGCCATAGAAATTGCCTCCTGCCCGTTAACGGCACATACAAGCCCATAGCCCCAGCGTTTAATCAAACGCTCCGCCACCAGCCGGCTTACCCGGTTGTCTTCAACCAGCAGTATCCTTGCTGGCTGCTGATATGATGCGTCTGAAAATATGGGAACTATTGCTGTCAAATCTATCCTTCTGTCGCTTATCTCTACCTCAATGTAGCCTTTCCGGACACTATTTCTTAAACGCAATTAATACAAAAGGCATGCCAGCATGTAAGAAAATAGCTGTTTCTACTGTATGATGCTGCTTTCCTCCATATATGCTTACCGTTCAATATTAGTTTGACTGAGGCTAATCATCGCTTTAGCCTATACAATGTTTATAGCTGAAGAATAAGTAGGCATGAATAACCGTTTGTTACCCAATCTTTACAGCTAAAGCTATGTGCAAAACCCCGCCTGCAAAAGTACCGGGCGACATGCCTGCGTAAGACTATAGCGGAAAGAAGCGCTTTCTGGCGAAGAAGAGAAAGCTTTATGCACTCAGATTATGCTGTCATGTTCAACATCAAACTATAAATTTATGGAACCCCCGACGGTATGAACATACTATTGTGCATACAGGAGTAACATCAAACATCCGGCAACAAAAAAGCCGGCTAAAGCCGGCTTTTAAACATATACTATATTCCTGAATTTGTACAGGCAGCGTTTTAGATCCTGAACTTCTTCATTGCTTCTGCATTCTTACGGCTGCTTTCCATAGGAGAATCATTATCAAAGCGCTCCTGTTCAACAAAGAAGTACTCCATTCCATTGTTCTTGGCAACTTTAAGAATAGGCTGATAATCGATAGAGCCCTCGCCTATCACCGTTGAAGCATCACCTTCAGTTGCACCTTTCATACGATCTTTCACGTGTCCCAGTTTGTACCTGCCAGAATGCTTCTTCAGTGTTTCTTCAATTGCTCCACCACCTGCTGCTACCCAGTACATATCAAGTTCAAAATCAACTAGTGCCGGGTCTGTCTGCTCTAACAACAGTGTTTGTGGTACTACACCATCAATTTGCTTAAAGGTATAATCGTGGTTGTGGTAAGCAAACTTAACGCCATGCTTCTGGCAAACCTGGCCATACTCGTTAAAGCGCTCGGCCATTCTCTTGAAATCATCGAGGCTTTGCTGTGGACCCTCATAAGGATCAATCACATACTGCATTCCAATCTCTGCCGCCTGCTGTGCTTTGGTCTCAAGATTTTCTTTAACATTAGCATGGGTAGATATTATTGTCATGCCCAGACTGTCGAGGTAAGCTTTGAACTCTTTATTGGTCATACCCCAGAAGATACCTTTATCACCTTCAAAGCTTTCAATTTGCTTATAGCCGTAAGAGGAGAGCTTCTGCAGAGTTCCTTTAGGATCCTTAGCCATATCTGCTTTTACGGTCCAGAGCTGGATACCAAAATCTATCTGCGCACCTTCGTTTGCTGCGGTAGTAGCCGTACCTGTAGTATCGACTGCCGCCTGCTGGGTGGTATTGGAAGAGGAATCGCAGGAAATAAATGGTAGCACCAGGCCCGAAGCCAGTAAGGATGCGCTTAATCTCAAAAATTCACGTCTGTTGTTTGACATAATGCTTTGGTTGCAAAAAGGATTATTGGAATGAAAATATTAATAAATTGCTGTCATCACTAAATAGCCCAGGCCCTCATACCTTTTTCATAAGGTATGCATGCCTCGTAACGGCCGGGGGTTTCTATATACCGCAGTGCTTTGGTGCTGCCAGTTTCTGATGAAAAGTAGCCCAACAGGGTTAATTCCTTCATCATCCTGAAATAATGCTCGGGCTCATCATCAGTCTTCTTATTACGCTCACTCACCAGCTCATTATTAAGTTTGGTGAGGTAGGCATTCCGCTCTTCGGGTTTTCCTTCCATGAAAGAATGCCCGTACGCTTCATCAAAGCCTTCCTTCAACTTCTCAACTCCTTCTTTGAATGCTTTCTGATTCTCTTCTGTGTAAACATCCAGCACCATCATGGCCATAAACGAACCTATCCCTACAGCCTTTGCGCCTGGTGTGTCGGTTTCAGGAATAATGGTCTCGCCTACTTCATCCAGCAGTGCTACATCAGACTCGGTAAAGAGCTCATTTACCTGGCGCTCCTCCCTTTTTGTGTCGCAACCAGTTAAAAAAACCTCTGCACCAATCACAGCACCGCCCATTAGAAAGCTTACTGCTTTTAATGCCTCTCTTCTGTTCATCATGGTTATTAGTTTAGATGTGTGATTGTTTAAATATTCCCTTTCTTAAGCTCCTGCACGGCATGTTCTGCTGCCCTTGCTGTAAGTGCCATATAGGTGAGTGACGGGTTCTGATTTCCGGCAGAGGTCATGCTGGCACCATCTGTTACATACACATTTTTAGCATCCCAAACCTGATTGTACTGGTTTAGCACTGAGGTTTTCGGATCGCGCCCCATGCGGGCAGTACCCATCTCATGAATGCCCTGACCCATGGTATAGCCATTATCGTATGTTCTTACATTTTTGAGACCAGCGGCTGTGAGCATTTCAGCAGCATCATTCCGCATATCTTCCCGCATCTTCATTTCATTATCACCAAGCTTGCAGTCCATGGCCAGCACAGGCAGTCCCCACTTGTCTTTAACTTCCTTATTAAGCGTTATCCGGTTGTCGTGGTAAGGAAGTATTTCGCCAAAGGCATTGATACCCATGCTCCACTTACCTGGTTCAGTAAGTGCCTCCTTAAGGTCTGCACCAATGCCCAGCTCTGCCACTTCTCTTCTCCAGTTGCTTCTGCTGGCAGCACCTTGGTAGCCAAAACCGCGAACATAATCACGCTTCTCGCCCTGGAGGTTACGGAAACGCGGAATATAAATACCGGTAGGACGACGGCCATAATAATACTTATCTTCATAGCCATCAACATCGCCTTCTGCTCCGGTACGAAAGTGGTGATCCATTACATTGTGTCCAAGCTCGCCTGAACTGCTACCCAGGCCATCGGGCCAAACATCGGTTGCCGAGTTCATCAGCACCCAGGTTGAGTTAAAGGAAGAAGCACACAGAAATACAATCTTCGATTTGAACTCTACGGTCTTGTTATCTACGGCATCTAGTATCTCTACGCCTGTAGCTTTCTTAGTGTCCTTATCATACAACACCCTTGTTACGATAGACCAGGGGCGCAGCGTTAGATTTCCGGTTTTCATTGCCGCCGGCAGCGTTGATGATTGGGTGCTGAAGTAGGCACCAAACGGGCAGCCCAACCAGCATTTACTACGGTACTGGCACTGGTAACGCTCCTGAATAGGCGCAGTTAAGTTTGCCACACGGCCAATGATCATGTGGCGCTGCCCGTTGTAATGTTTCCTGATACTGGCAGACACATCTTTCTCCACACAGTTCATTTCCATGGGAGGCAGAAAATGGCCATCAGGCAAATGAGGAATGTTCTCATTAGATCCACTGATACCTGCAAACTTTTCTACATAGGTATACCAGGGTTCCAGGTCTTTGTAACGGATGGGCCAATCTACTGCTATGCCTTCTTTAGCATTTGCTTCAAAATCATCATCGCTAAGGCGATAGCTCTGCCTGCCCCACATTAAGGAACGCCCGCCAACATGATAGCCCCTGTACCAGTCAAAGGGCTTTTTCTCTACATATGGGCTCTCTGCTTCATCTGCCCAATAATCCAGGTTTAATTCATTCAGCACATAGTCCCTTCTCAGAACCGGGTGCGAAAGAAACATTTCCTGAGTTACCTCACCCCTGTGCGGTACTTCCCATGGATGTTTTCTGGCGGCTACATAATCCTTTATATGCTCAATATTACGACCTCGCTCCAAAAGAAGCACCTTTAACCCTTTTTCGGTTAACTCTTTAGCGGCCCATCCCCCACTGATCCCGGAGCCTACTACTATTGCATCATATGTTTGTTCAGCCATATAAATTTTATTCCTGTTTTTATACTCTATCCCTGTTTAGTTGCTGTAGCCGGCGCAGCATTGGCTGCCGTTACATCGCAAATCCTGATGGCCTCACGCAGCGAAGCCACCTTATTCTCTGCGGCAGGTACAAACTCCTGTGCCACATAGCCTTTAAAGCCTGTTGCCAGAATGGCCCTCATGATTGCCGGGTAAAATAACTCCTGCGACTCATCAATCTCATGCCTGCCCGGCACACCTGCCGTATGGTAATGCCCAAAATACTGGTGGTGCTGCTGAATGGTGCTGATGATGTCGCCCTCCATTACCTGCATATGGTAAATGTCGTACAGCAGCTTAAAATTGTTGGAGCCCAAACGTTTGCAAAGCTCAACACCCCAGGCCGAATGATCGGCCATATAATCCGGGTGGTTTACCTTGCTGTTGAGCAGTTCCATTTGAATGATAACCCCCTGCTCTTCAGCCAGGGGTATTATTTGCTTTAGTCCCGCCACGCAATTTTGAAGACCTTCTTCTTCACTCATACCGTTTCTGTTGCCGCTAAAGCAAATCAGGTTCTTGTAACCTGCCTTTGCCACCCGCGGAATCATCTCAGTGTAGTTCTTAATAAGCGTAGCATGGTTGCTTTTATTGTTCCAGCCGTCTACAAGGTTTATCTCTGCCCCGTTGCACATAGAGCTGGTTACCCCCCATTTCTTGAGCACGTCCCACTCGTTGGGGCCTACCAGGTCAATGGCAGAAAATCCAATATCTTTAACGGTTTTGCACAGGTCCTCCAGCGACATATCGTTGTAGGTCCAGCGGCATACTGAGTGATTGATTGCATTTTTCAAACCTTCTGTTCCTGCTGCTTTTAACTCTTCTTTTGACTGCTGTTCTGCGCAGGCCGGCATTACCCCGGCAGTAGCCAGGGTAACGGTACCTGCAAGTATACTTTTCAGCGCTGTTCTTCTGGTCTCTTTCATTATATTATGCTTTTTGTAAAACCTCTTCTTTTGCCACACGCTCTTCTTTGAAGAAGACCACAAAAAGAACTGTAACCAGTAGAGCAATTCCAGATGGAATTAACCAGATAGATTTCCAGTCATGCAAATCATTTGCTAAGACATAGCTATCAGATATAAGGCCTGCCACCCAGAAGCCAATCAGCATGCCTACCCCATAGGTAGCCAGGGTAATCAGGCCTTGCGCGGCACTTTTATATCTTGGTCCGGCTTTAGAGTCGGTGTAGATCTGTCCTGATACAAAGAAGAAGTCATAGCAGATGCCATGAAGGGCAATGCCTATCAGCAGCATGTAGCTTCCTGATCCTGCATCACCAAAGGCAAACAAGGCATACCTGGCAACCCAGGCCAGCATACCAACCAGTAAGGTTTTCTTAATACCATACCTGGTAAAGAACACCGGCAGCAACAGCATGAACAACACTTCCGATACCTGGCCGATGGTCATTTTACCGGTTGGGTTTTCCATGCCTACCTCTGTGAGAAAAGGGTTGGCATTCTGATAATAGAAGGCCAGCGGAATACAGATAAGGATAGAAGAAATAAAGAATATCAGGTAGTTCTTATTATTCAGCAGTTTAATTGCATCAAGCCCTAATATCTCTGACACACTTAGCTTCTCCCCTTTCTGAATTTTAGGAGGCGTAGCAGGCAGCGTGAAGCTGAAGAGACCCAGAATCAGAGAGGCAATGCCAGAAAGGGCAAAGGTATTTCTAAGACCACCTTCTGCCAGTCCTTCTGCACTATCCCACAGAAATACATAGCTGATCATCAAACCGGCAACAATCCAGCCTACGGTACCCCACACCCGGATAACGGAAAACTCCTTTGCCGGGTCTTTCATCTGGTTAAAGGAAACTGAATTAACAAGCGCCAGCGTAGGCATGTACACCACCATATAGGCAAAAACATAGGGATAGAACTGGGTAAAATCTTCTGCCCTGAACATCATGTACATCAATACCGCACCTGTCAGGTGCAGAAAGCCCAGGATCCTTTCTGCATTGAAATACTTGTCTGCAATCAGACCAATAATAAAAGGTGCTATGATGGCACCAAACGATTGCGTGGAAAAAGCAGCTGCAGTCTGTGTGCCCGAAGCCTGAAGGCTATTTCCAAGAAAAGTACCCAAGGTCACAAACCAACCTCCCCAAATAAAGAATTCAAGGAACATCATGGTTGATAATTTCACCCTATTTGTCAGCGTCATATTGTTTGTAGGTATATAAATTTAGATTTTTTCAACACTTTGCCTGAAGACTTGACCGGCGCAAGAACGCTTGCTGAACTTGCCATGACAATAAAAACTGATTTTTCGATTATTGCTAAACCATCTCTGTTATTTTTATCTTCCGGCAGCCTTCGGAGCAAAGTTCCTGCCCATGGTTACCGGATGTTGGTTATAAAAAATTACTTGCATAACAGCTGGCAAACAATAGTTTTGCCTTGCGGAGTAGTTGCCTTAGTTAATTTTAAATTTTAAGATATTATTAAATTTAAATTTTTAAAACTTTCTTATTGCCAATTATACTAAAAACAATTGCCAATCAATTTACAACATGAAAAACAAAAAACTTAAAATGGGCATGATCGGCGGCGGGCCTGGTTCTTTTATCGGAGCCATTCACCGCATTGCTGCTTTTATGGATGGTGAAATTGAGCTGGTTTGCGGTGCATTCAGCAGCGATCCGCAGAAGTCCAGCACTGCCGGCCAAACCCTTTACCTGAACCCCGAGCGGGTATATGGCTCTTACAAAGAAATGTTTGAAAAGGAAAAGGCCCTGCCCGAAGACCAGCGCATGGACTTTGTAAGCATTGTTACCCCAAACCATGTACATTTTGAACCTGCCCGACTTGCGCTGGAAGCAGGCTTTCATGTTGTGCTGGATAAGCCCATGACGCTTACCATACAGGAAGCCCATGACCTATATAATATAGTATCGGAAAGCAAACTTCTTTTCTGCCTTACCCACACCTACACCGGTTACCCCATGGTAAAGCAGGCAAAGCAGTTTGTGAAATCAGGTCAGCTGGGTAAAATCAGAAAGGTATATGTGGAGTATCCGCAGGGCTGGCTAAGCACCCCGCTAGAGAGCGAGGAGAACAAGCAGGCCTCCTGGCGCACCGATCCCAGCCAGAGCGGCAAGGCCGGCTGTATGGGCGATATTGGTACCCACGCCTTTAACCTGGCAGAATACGTATCGGGCCTGGAGGTAAGCAAGCTTTGCGCCGACCTGAATACTGTTGTGGAAGGCCGCCGGCTCGATGACGACGGTGCCGTACTTCTCCGATTCAGCAACGGAGCTTCCGGTACGCTTATGGCCTCGCAGGTAGCAGCCGGAGAAGAGAACAACATTAAAGTAAGGGTATATGGCGAAAGAGGAGGCCTGGAATGGCAACAGGAAGATGCCAATACCCTCCTGATCAAATGGCTCGAAAAGCCTGCCGAGATCTGGCGGGCAGGTACAGGTTATTTAAATTCCTATGCCAGCCACAACGCCCGCACCCCTTCCGGACATCCCGAAGGTTACCTGGAGGCTTTTGCCAACCACTACCGCAACTTTGCCCTTTGCCTGCGTGCCCGCAAAAACGGAGAAGAACCAAAAGCAGAATGGCTCGACTTTCCGGGTGCTGAAGATGGCCTTCGCGGTATGGCCTTTATCGAAAATGTGGTAAAAAGCAGCGACAGCAACGAGAAATGGACCCAGTTTTCGCTCTGATTCACCAAAACTGCTATCTTTAAGCAGTCCGTTCAATTTTTAAACTTACTTTTTATAATCTTTTCAATATGACTACAATTAAAGGACCTGCCATTTTCCTGGCCCAGTTTGCAGGCGATGGGGCACCATTTAATTCTTTAGACAGTATTTGCAAATGGGCAAAAGGGTTGGGTTATGAAGGCGTTCAGATACCCGCCTGGGAAAAGCGCTTTATTGATGTACAAAAAGCCGCCGAGAGCAAGACCTATGCCGATGAGATCAAAGGCACCGTAGAAGCAAACGGCCTTGTGCTAACCGAGCTTGCCGCTCACCTGCAGGGACAGCTGGTGGCAGTTCACCCTGCTTATAACGAACTATTCGATTCCTTTGCTCCTGCTTCGCTAAAAGGAGACCTGAAGGGCAAAGCTGCCTGGGCCAGCCAGCAGATGAAGTACGCTGCCAAGGCCTCTCAAAACATGGGGCTGAATGCCTGTGCAGCTTTCTCGGGAGCCCTGCTCTGGCAAACAGTTTACCCCTGGCCTCAGCGCCCTGCAGGACTTGTAGATACAGGCTTCAACGAGCTGGCAAAACGCTGGCTTCCCATACTCGATACTTTTGATGAATGTGGTGTAGACGTATGCTATGAGCTGCATCCGGGCGAAGATCTGCACGATGGCATTACCTTCGAAATGTTCCTGGACAAGGTAAAGGGCCATAAGCGGGCAAACATCCTTTACGATCCAAGCCACTTTGTGCTGCAGGCCATGGACTACCTCTCCTTCATCGACTATTATCACGACAGGATTAAGATGTTCCATGTAAAGGATGCCGAATTTAACCCTACCGGCAAACAGGGTGTGTATGGCGGCTACCAGGGCTGGGTAAACCGTGCAGGTCGGTTCCGCTCCCTGGGTGATGGCCAGGTAGATTTTGCCAGCATATTCAGCAAACTATCGACCTATGATTTCAATGGCTGGGCCGTACTGGAATGGGAATGTGCCATTAAGCACCCCCAACAGGGAGCCGAAGAAGGAGCACCATTTATCCAGGACCACATCATCCGCGTAACCGATAAGGCTTTTGATGACTTTGCTTCTGCGGGTAGCGATGAGCAGCTTAACCAGAAAATACTGGGCATACAGGACTAGAAACCAACCCAATCATTGCTTAAGCCGTAATTAAGAGGGTTGTAGCACTTTACAGCATAAAAAGAACCAAATTTAAAATTCAACCAAAGAACAGAAACAATGAAGTACACATTATTTATAGCCCTTGCCTTTTCCTTTATGGCATGCGGAGGCAGTGAAGGCAATAATGAATCGCAACCAGCCGTTGAGCAGGCTGCCGAAGAGGGCATTGCCACCGAAACTGCCAATACAGATGCACAGCAGGTTGGCCGTGAGCTGATTGCTAATTCTGATTGCGTAGCCTGCCACAAAGACAATGAAAAGGTAATTGGTCCGGCTTATGTAGATGTTGCAGAAAGATACAGCGGCAGCGATACCGCGGTAGCCTTTCTGGCCCGTAAAATTATTGAAGGTGGAGCCGGCAACTGGGGCAATGTACCCATGACAGCGCACCCGCAGCACACACAGGAAGAAGCCGAACAAATGGCACGTTACGTGCTCTCATTACACAAATAAGCGTATGAAAGCACTTTTTGCTTCTGCCGGCCTGGTATTGCTGCTGGGGGCCTGTAACAGTGGTACCTCTAATACCAACAATCAGGAAGAAGCCACCGCGGCACAGGATACCGCCAATACATCAGAAGAATGGATATCCCTGATTGACGGGCAAAGCCTGGAGGGCTGGCACAGCTATGGTCGTAACACCGCAGGCAGTGCCTGGAAGGTGCAGGACGGCGTGCTGTACCTTGACACTACAGGTACAGCCCAGGGTGGAGACCTGGTAACTGATCAGGAGTTTGAAGACTTTCACCTGCAGCTGGAGTGGAAGATTGGCGAAAATGGCAACAGCGGCATTATGTTCTATGTACAGGAAGATACCAGCAAGTATCCCCATCCATATAACACAGGGCCAGAAATGCAGATCCTGCACAACGAGGGCCATCCTGACGGCAAGATCATCAAGCACCGCGCCGGCGACCTTTACGACCTGATCACTGCCACGCCTGAAGCCGCTAAGCCGGTTGGCGAATGGAACCAGGTAGAAGTAATCAGCAGGGACAATCAGCTGCAGTTTGTTTTAAACGGACAAAATGTAGTTACCACCACCCTTTGGGGCGACAACTGGCGGCAGATGATTGCCAACAGCAAGTTCAGGGACATGGAAGGCTTTGGTACATTCCATAACGGTAAAATAGCCCTGCAGGATCACGGAGACCCCGTGTGGTTCAGAAACATCCGGATTAAACGTTTATAGAAGCTAACGTATCAGGACACAATCTGCCATTGGAAATAATTGGTAAGAGGTGTCTTGGTGATGATATAGCTTCCGGTAAATTTCTTAATAAGGTTCATGTGCAAATAGATTTGCAAGCCTTTCATAAATTCAAAAGCCGCTGCCTGTTTGGGTCAGTGGCTTTTTTGTAGATAGAAAATTATGATTCATACCCCTTCAGCTTTCATACGCTGGAACAAGCATTCCACCTCCTTATTCACCAAAACATGCTGAATTAATGCAGGCCGAAGGTTGAACAGAAAAAGATTATTTATAAATTATGGTCGCTGATACTTATTTCTACATCCATTTTTACCCCAATCGGCAACTATGGCAGACAACACTACCCCCGCGCCCAAAGGCGAGCAGGATTCACGCAGAAGGTTTTTGAAAAACTCCCTCCTGGGATTAGCAGGTATATATATAGTACCCCGGCATGTACTGGGAGGCCCCGGATTTGTAGCTCCCAGTGATATGCTACAGGTAGCCGGTATTGGTGTAGGTGGCAAAGGAGCCAGCGACCTGACCAGTTTTTTCAAAAGTGGCAAGGCAAACATAGCCTATCTATGCGATGTTGACGATGCCCGGGCAGCCAAAAGCAGGGAAACCTTTCCAAAAGCAAAGTACTACAAAGATTATCGCGAAATGCTCGACAAGGAGCACAAGCATATAGATGCCGTTTCAGTATCCACCCCTGACCACAACCATGCGGTACAAGCCATGGCTGCCATGCAGCTGGGCAAGCATGTGTATGTGCAAAAGCCACTCACGCATGACATATATGAAGCACGGATGCTCACCGAAGCTGCTAATAAATATAAGGTAGTAACCCAGATGGGTAACCAAGGGGCCTCCGGAGACGGCGTGCGCCAGCTCATGGAGTGGTACAAGGCCGGCATTATAGGCGATGTGCATACTGTATACACCTGGACAGACCGGCCTGTATGGCCACAGGGTATTTCATGGCCGGATCAAAAATCTGCCGTACCCATAGGCCTCGACTGGAACCTCTGGCTGGGCACTGCACCGGAAAAAGCCTATGTTGAAAAGCTGGTACCTTTTAACTGGCGTGGCTGGTGGGATTATGGCACCGGCGCCCTGGGAGATATGGGTTGCCACCTGGTGGAAGCGCCCTTTCGTGTGCTCGAGCTGCAGTACCCCACAGAAGCCGAGTGCAGTGTGGGATCGGTGTATGTAGATGAATTCAAGCGGGGCTACTTTCCCGAAAGCTGTCCTCCCTCCTCTCATGTGGTGCTAAAATTTAAAGGCCAGGCCGGTAAACCGGATGTTAAGCTCCACTGGATGGACGGCGGTATTCAACCCGAACGTCCCGAAGAGCTGGGCCCCAATGAGCTTATGGGCGATGGCGGCAATGGGGTAATCTTCGTGGGCACCAAAGGCAAAATGATGTGCTCTACTTATGGCAGAGATCCGCGCCTGCTCCCCACCTCCCGCATGCAGGAAGTAAATGTACCCAAAACCATTCCACGGGTGGAAGGCGGCATGGAAGGACATTATAACCAATGGGTAGAGGCAGCCATAGCAGGTCCGGGCAGCAAAAAGGCGCAACAGCTAAGCTCCCCCTTCTCCATAGCCGGCCCCTTAACCGAAACAGTCCTGATGGGCAACCTGGCCATCAGGAGCTACGACATCCGCAAACCAAGAATAGACGATCCTACCAGATTCGATTTCCCCGGCAGGCACATCAAACTGCTATGGGATGGCGCCAACATGAAGGTGACCAATTTCGAAGCGGCCAACCAGTTTGTAAAACGGGACTATCGAACGGGCTGGAGCCTGATGGGCTGAAACAGGGAAGCGTTCTGCGAAAAGGCAGAACGCTTTTTTTTACCCCTGATATACTGAATACAAGGGCTTTGGAACAAAAAGCTTAACCATGCCCTATATTGATGATAAAATTTAGCCATAGCAGCCTCCCTGTAGCAAAAGGCAATTCTTGTTTTTTTCAATTTTCCTCCATCAATTTTACACATTTCATTGATATTCAGATTGCTACAAGAGCATGAACAGAGCTTGTTTATTGCTGATCATAACCCTTGAGCTAGCAATGATTTCTAAGGGGGAGATAACAAAGCTAAGTTTGAAAACTTTGGAATGAGCTGGTAAAGGCAATTAGAGCTGCTAAAGGAAATATTAGAGCACTTTACCCACTGAACTTTACCCACTGAGTGGTAAAGAAAAAAATTGCAGGAGAGACGATCAGCTGGCAAACTATCAGCAATGGCTGTAGTACGGTGGTAGATTTTTTTCAGACCACTCCGGGAGCAGAATCCCATTAACCCACAAATGTACTGTAGAAAGGAAATGTTATAAAATTTTTCCTTTTTGTACCCCCACCGTTAACAATCTTACGTATATCTTGGAAATAAATACAAATCTTATCTCCTGATAGTACTTCAAGAATTACTTGAACATATGTAAGATTAGATTTATTTATGCACATAACGGGTACAGATTTTAATAAAATTTTAAGTAAAAAACTTAAAATTCAACTTTATTATGATTTTTATCCTATATTTGATGCTGTAATAGCTTCCGATCCTTATGTATCAAAGCTAAAGTGTTTTTAAGTTTTTTTATTACACCGTATGAGTTTTAGGCCATTAACGCTCCATCTACAGAAACAGGAGAAGCTGACTATAGTGGAGCCGCTGACAACTACTCGCTGGTATCACCATAAACTGGGTTATCCGGATTTCTATCAGAACAGCGAGTGAATTGCCCGTAACGAAAAAACAGAGCCAATTATGTTCCAGTTTAACAGTCTCTCATCCCCTGCTATTGCTAAGCCAGGGTTTTCCAAATTATATCTTTTAGTAGGTGCACCTGCATGCACCCTCAAACAGAAAGCCCAGGCTTAAAAATTATTAACACTACTTTTATGATTAGAAATTTTACTCTCCTCTTTCCAGAGATTCTCCGAAGCAGGAAGCATGTCAGTGCTACTGTTTTTTTGCTGCTCTTCCTTTCTGTGTTTGGCGGGCAAGAGGCCATTGCTCAATGTGCAGGGGGTACTCTCAGTGCATCTCCATCTTCAATATGCTCTGTAGGCTCATCAACCTTGACTCTCAATAACGCTAATGGAAATAATAGGCAATGGCAGAGAAGTTCAAATCAAACAACTTGGGAAACCATCTCGACTACTAATAATAATTCGCTAATTGTCAACAATATCTCACAAACAACCTACTTTCGTGTAATATCATCACAAGGCAGTAATTGCTCTCTAAATTCTTCAATTGCAACTGTTACAGTTAGTCCAACTTCAGTAGCAGGTAGCATTGAGCCTGCTAATCCTAATATATGCACTGGCACTGGTACCTCTCTTACACTTAGTGGCCATACAGGCAGCATTGTAAGATGGGAACAAAGTACTGATAATGGAGTCTCCTGGTCCACTATTGTATCAACTGCCAATCCTTACAACACCGGCACCCTTACTGCCAACACAGCTTTCAGGGCTGTAGTAAAAAGTGGGGCATGTCCTGAAGTGTCCTCTGCCCCTTCATCTGTAACTGTAGAACAACCTGCTGTGGGAGGTTCAACTCAAGCTTCACCAACACCAATCTGCGCTGGAAGTGGCTCTATTATTACCCTTAGTGGCAATACAGGTGATATCGTACGCTGGCAGCAAAGCACTAACGGGGTGGACTGGATTAACATCTCCTCTACTGACAATCCTTATTCCACCGACAACCTCACAGTTACCACCTCCTTCAGGGCTGTCGTTGATAATGGCGCCTGTGCTGAAGCTTTCTCTGATCCAGCCCAAGTAACAGTTAGTCCAACTTCAGTAGCAGGTAGCATTGAGCCTGCTAATCCTAATATATGCACTGGCACTGGTACCTCTCTTACACTTAGTGGCCATACAGGCAGCATCGTAAGATGGGAACAAAGTACTGATAATGGAGTCTCCTGGTCCACTATTGTATCAACTGCCAATCCTTACAACACCGGCACCCTTACTGCCAACACAGCTTTCAGGGCTGTAGTAAAAAGTGGGGCAT
>JAESGL010000163.1_pt1 | contig 76391 bp, 71 predicted proteins | sample 9269711 | NCBI WGS metagenome assembly JAESGL01 (sample SAMN14515918, study PRJNA621676) | algae metagenome | isolation source: Kastovskya adunca ATA6-11-RM4 and co-occurring heterotrophs from soil and... | place: Chile: Atacama Desert | collected 2011-06-27 | reverse complement strand
GAAATTACACAGGAAGATAAAGGGTATAACAACCTCCAGAGCTTAATAATAGCGGTTCAGTGCAACAGTTAGAAAAAATTAGTGGGAGCCCCCCGGGCCCACTCAATTTTGGGTTCTAATTGTTGCCCTTAGTTTATTATTATTTATTACCGGCTTCACTGCGCTCTACTGTCCGTCTTGTTATTATTTTAGATCGCTTTACTGCGCTTTATTTTATTGAAGGTGAACCTACGCTTAGTTTTCATCATTTCATTGTCCAACTACTCCATGATCGCCAAAGGCTTGCTTCGCAGAAGTCCTGCCTACCGGCATAAGTAAAGCAAGACCTTATTGAGCCGTCATTCTTTTATAGATCCTGCCAAACTGCCACTGCCGGCTGAAATATCTAGCAGTCACATTACTGGCAAGGTCTTACAACTTATCCAATAAGAAAGATAGAAAATGAACAAATATGCAAATAGTAAACGTCACCATATATCCGACTGTGAAGGAAATTAAGATATTGATCAGGGTAATCGGCAAATAAATTAGCCCCAACACAATGCTAACTAGTCCCACTGATAAGGCAATAAGATTATATGCCTTTATGTAAAGTGCCCAAGCCTTTGTCATCTTAATCCGTCTCCATTGAATACTTTAAATTATTTTCAGCGGCAGAAACTACACCAAACGATTTTCAATTAAGGGCAACGTCCATTGAATAAAGCAGGCGACCATTCACCAGCCTTTGCCACGCCCACGCAAAGGTAAACAATAGCATTGTCAATGGCTTAATGCTCTGAGGGAGCTTGCTTTATTCTGTTGTTGGTGACAGACTTATATTTTTTAAAGGCCCCGCAGTAGTCTTGCTGAATGGTGAATACGAGATATACCTATATTTTCATCAGGTTCTACTCTATAGATAATTCTGTAGTTACCTTCAATGAGTTCTCTTATCTTTTCATCGTCAAATTCCGGCACCTTTCTCCCGATCAGAGGGTGCTGTTCCAGAGCATCTACTCTTTCGACGATCTTGTCCATCAGTCGATCGGCATATTTGGGTGAATCTTGCGCCACATAGTCGTACACTGCTCGTAAGTCATCCAGAGCAATGTTCGTCCATTTTATTTTTGCCATGACTTGATTATATTCTTGGCTTGGTCATGGGATACCGTTTTACCCTCGTCTAGCTGATTCATTCCTTTTTGAACCTTATCGATGAATATCAGCCTTTCGATCAGTTCCTCAAGATCAAACTCCTGCGGCATCTCCCTGACAGCCTCTAAAACTTTATCTTTGGTCATAGTAATATGCTTTCTTATCTATACCAATATAGCCCTTTTTTGGTTTGTCACCAACTTCTAAATAATCGCGGTATTAACTATTTATTTAGTCATTATCGCGTTTATGTTTATTTTAGTCCTTGTGGTGTAAAGGTATTCCGGCTCTTTCAGGTAGTCTGGTTTTTGGTTTGGAAACATAGGATATTTATTGTTTAAATCCAACCGATCCAGAGGACTTTGGATGTTCTGAACAGCATGCTGGCTTACATGTGTATATATTTCGGTGGTTTTGCTGCTGTTATGGCCCAGTAAGCTCTGGATGTAACGCAGATCAGTGCCTCCCTCCAGAAGATGGGTGGCAAAACTGTGCCGTAGTGAATGAAGGGTAAAGGGCTTGTCTATTTTAGCTTTTTGCAGGCATTGCTTAAATACGCTCCTTAAACTTGAATCGGTATACTGGTCGCCCCACTGCCCTTCAAACACCCACAGCTGAGGCTTGTATGCCTCCAGGTACGACCTTAGCAGCTGGCAAAGTACGTTAGATAAAATCGTCATTCTGTCTTTTTTACCTTTCGCTTGCCTGAGCCTGATCTGCTTTCTTTCCCAATCTATATCTGTTAGCTTCAGCATAATCAATTCTCCTGCCCGCAAACCACCAGAGTACAAGAGCGAAAGCATGCAACGGTGCTTCAGGTTGCCTGTGGCTGATAATACTGCCCGTAGTTCATCCTGGCTCATTACCTTTGGTAACTTCTTCTCCCGCTTTACACGTACCAGTTCTATGCCTTCCAGTGCTTTTCCCTGTACATGCTGAAGATAAAACTTGATGGCACTTACTGACTGGTTTACAGAAGCCGCTGTGACATTACCCTGCGCCATCCATCGGCTATGATATATGTTAATTGTATGGGATTGCAAATCTTTTAATGCTTGCTCCTCCTCAATTTTCTGCTGCCTGATAAACCTGCCCAACAAACTATAATAGGTAGAGAGAGTACTGCTACTGTAACCTTTCCCGTACAGGGCATCCAAATATGGATCTGCATTGATACTCCCCCAATCCTTGCTGCCACCTGTAATCAGTTGCTTTTGGGTTTGAAAATCGATTGGATATAACCTGGGATCCAGCCTTAAACGGGCATGCGGCTGCAGCAGGCGCACTATTTCGAGCAGCCTTATTTCCTCCTGCAGCACATACCAGCACTTCCCTTTTGTATAATAATGGGTGTAGGACTGTTCCTTCATCAGGCTTACCAAAGGATGATGAAAACGAAAACGGATCAGCAAAATATACCTGCCATCCAATTCTCCCGGAATCAGCTGTACCAGCGGTAAACTTGCTCCTACAGGCATTTCCTTTTTGGCCCCTTTTATACTGACCTGCAGCGCGTATCGCATCAGCGCAGAGGTGTCCAGCTTTGCTTTACCCCTGATAATTTCCTTTAACCTGAGCAGCGGTTCTTTTTTGTAGTGGGTTACCAGACATCTGTATGTCTTGCTGAACTTTAGAATTTCTTCCTGCTGACACAAATAGCTGAACAGTTCTTTGTCCTGCTGAAAACCTAATCTTACAAAGGTTTTTCCACCATGTAACAAGGGAGATAAATATATGACAGGCAACATATTAGTATTCTTTCACCAAATATAAACAACATGCACCAGCATACTGTTTTTATAAACATGTAAGTCCGGATTAAAACGAAACTATACGTTTATAAACACGCTTATGGAAAAACCAACAGCCTGCCAGGAATGCGGACAGCCCATGAAAGGCCGAAGGGGCAAAAAATTCTGCAGCGACCAGTGCAGGGCAGCTTATCACAACACCCAGAAAAGCGAAGAGGAGAAGAAAGTACTGCAACTTAATAGCATCCTACGGAAAAATCGCAGCATTCTAAAAAAGCTTAATCCGGAAGGGTACACCAATTTGCGGCAAGAGGTTCTGAAACAGATGGGTTTTGATTTCCGCTTTTACACCCACCAATTTAAAACTGATAAAGGTGAGATCTACTACTTCTGCTACGAATGGGGCTACCAGGTGCTGCAGCAGCAGGCTAAGGTACTCATAGTGCAGTGGCAGAAATACATGAAGCCCTTCTCTCCCTTGCTGTAGCAGCTCTGCAAATAAATGAATACAGCCTTACTACTTCTTACGGCCTGCATACAAAGAAGGTAACACCTTGTACGCCTGCTTAAAGTACTTAGTAAAATACTTGGCATTGTTAAAGCCTACTTTATAGGCTACCTCTGCCACAGTCAGCTGACTCTTTTCCAGGAATTGGGCCGCCCGCTCCAGCCTGATCTTCCGGATAAACTCTACCGGTGAGCTGCCTGTTAACTGCACCATTTTCTTGTAGAGGTACACCCGGCTAACACCCAACTCACGACTTAGCATTTCTACGGTAAACTCCGGATTATCCAGGTGCTCCTCCACTACCCTGATGGCGTTCTGGATAAGCTTGTCGTCTACAGATACAATTTCGGCCTCACTGGTTTCAACGCTGATCTTTTTCTCAAAGGCCTGCTGCATGTGCTGGCGCTGAGTGATAAGGTTTTTCAGGCGTGTGAGCAGTATCTCAAAATTGAAAGGTTTGGTAACATAATCGCTCGCCCCAATGCCCAACCCTTTAAGCTTCTGCTCCTCTGCAGAATGAGCCGTTAAGAGCACAAAAGGAATATGGGAGGTGCGTCCGTCTTCCCTGATCTTGCGGCAAAATTCAATACCATTCAGCTCGGGCATCATCAGGTCACTTACAATCAGGTCGGGCATAACAGACAGCGCCTTCTGCCAGCCTTCTTTCCCATTGGCAGCCTCTGTAATTGTAAAATACAGGCTAAGGTTATCTTTGAGGTAAAAACGGAAATCTGCATTATCTTCCACCAGCAACACATGTGGCTTTATGCCGGCAGGTTTAAACCCGTGTTCTTTTACCGGAAGCCTTTCCTCAACAGGCTGTACCAGCAGGGATGCTTCGGCTACATCACTGTTAATAGCTGCTGCACTGCTGCATATCTCCTTCACTGGCAAACATACTGTAAAGCAGCTGCCGCTTCCCTCCTCGCTCTCAACGCCAATGGTGCCGCCATGAATTTTCACAAACTCCCTTGTAATGGCCAGGCCAATACCGCTACCCTGGTTTATAAAGCTTTTGGGAACATCATTCCTGAAAAAGCGCTCAAAGATCTTCTCCTGCTTTTCTTTTGGTATGCCAATACCGCTGTCCGTTACCCTGATCTGCAAAATCTTCAGCCCTTCGGATTGGGAGTCGTTTTCCAGGCAGTCTACAGCCACACTTATTTCTCCGCCTTCCGGTGTAAATTTAAAGGCATTGGAAAGCAGGTTAAAAAGAATCTTCTCCAGCTTATCCATATCAAAAGAGGCTTGCAGCGCTTTAACTTCTGAATGATAGTGCAGACCAACGTTCTTTTTTTCGGAGAGGTCGTAAAAGGAATGAACCGATTCCTCTATGAATTTGATGATGTTGCCTTCCGAGAGCACAAGGTTAACGCCTTCCACCTCCAGCTTTCGGAAATCCAACAGCTGGTTTACCAGGTTCAGCAGGCGTTTGGCATTACGCTGAATCATCAGAAACTGCTTTTGCTGCTCCGGCTCCTTGTTATGCTGAATAAGCCGCTCCAGGGGCGCCAGAATCAGCGAAAGCGGTGTACGGAATTCATGGCTAACATTGGTAAAGAAACGGATCTTCATCAGGTCCAGCTCGTGCATCTGTTGGGCCTCCTGCTGTGTTTGCTCCAGCTTAAACTTCATCCTCGCCTTTTGCAGCTCTACCCGACGGCTAATGTACAGGGCCAGAAAGCCTATAGCCAAATATACTACATAGGCCGTGTTGGTTCGCCAGAAAGGCGCAAGCACTGCTATGTTAAGTGCCAGTTCTTCCTCATTCCAGCTGCCGTCGTTGTTGTAGGCCTGTACCTTAAAGGTATAATCGCCCGGATCGAGGTTGGTATAGGTTACCCGCCTGTTTAGCATATCTGCAGGTTGCCAGCCCCGGTCGAAGCCCTCCAGCATATACCTGAATTTATTTTTTTCAGGATGGAGAAAGTTAAGGGCCGTAAATTCAATGGAAAAAACATTCTCATCATGCTTAAGGGTAACACTCCTGGTGTCTGACAGGGATTCTTCCAGCAGCACCCTGCCATTTACCTTTTTTCCTATGCCCACAGTTTCGTTGAACAGCTGAAAATCAGAAAACAGGAGCTTTGGCGCTTTGTCTCCTGCCCTTACCGTGCCGGGATTGAAAAGATTGAAACCATTGGGGCCACCAAATAACAACTCATCCTGGCTGGTGCGGAGGGCAGCATTTTCATTGAATACATTTCCCTGCAAACCATAGCTGGTGCTAAAGTTCTTGAAGGCAACAAACTGTGGCTCGTGCGGTCCCGCATTCCTGTTGATCAATGCATTCGATATGCCATTGGGCGTGCTTATCCACAGGTTTTGAAGATCGTCCTCAAGAATGGTTAGTACGGTGTTGTGCGGCAGTCCGTTTTCTTTGGTGTAGAGTACAAAGTTATTATGCTGCTTATCATACAGGTTAAGGCCATCCTGTGTGCCTGCCCATATCCTGTTTTCCCTGTCAATGTGAATAAAGTAGATGTTATTGCTCCCCAGCATTGTTGGGGTGGCGGCATTGTTCATATACTGTCTTACTTCACCGGTTTTGGCATCGATTACCTCAATGCCCAGGTTGCCGCCAATCCAGATGTTCCCTTGTGCATCTTCGGCAATGGCCGATATGTAGGCAGACTGCATTTCCTTTTTGCCTGTACCAATGGGGAAAGGATAAAAAGCTTCCTTCTGGGGATCGAATGTTGCCAGACCTCCCTTCATGGTACCTACCCAAATAATGCCACGCGAATCCTGAAAAAGCTCCCATACGTTATCTGCCACACAGGGCAGGCTTTGCGGATTGGCGGGATCGTGCTTGTAGTGCTTAAAGCCGTTACCATCAAAACGGTTTAAACCGCCAGTATAGGTTCCAACCCAAAGTATGCCACTCTTATCCAGCAACAGGCTTACAATAACATCGCTGCTGATGCTTTCCGGATCTGCAGGATCGTGCCTGTAGCGGGTGTAGCTATCAAGAGCACGGTTGTAGTAGAGCAGACCTCCGCCATTGGTACCTATCCAGAGGTTACCATGTTTGTCTTCGGCAAAACGGTTAATATCATCAAAGGGCAAACTTCCCGGAACCGAAGGCTGCTGTTTGAAATGCTTAAACCTGATGATGTTTTCGTGGTAGTAGTTCAGTCCCTTTTTGTAGGTTCCAATCCAGATGATACCTTCAGCATCTTTATAAAGGGCATTTACACTATTGTGGGCCAGCCCGTTTTCTGCATCCTGGCTGGAGAGCACATAGGAAACCGACTGATTTTTCTTGTCGATGATGTTGATGCCCCCATGATCGGTAGCCACCCAGATCCTGCCCAATTGTGCTTCGGTTACACCGCGCACCATGTTGTTGTTTAGCGGTAAATGCCTGCTATCGCGGTGGTAGTGATGGAGTACGTCACGGTCCGGCTCATATAAAAACAGACCTTTGGTTTCGTAAGGGAGATAGATCCAGAGATCGTCATCACTATCTGCAAACAGCTCGTAGTTAAATAACTGTCCCCTGAAGCGCTCACTGATTTGCTTATTCTGCTGCACAACCTCAAAGCTTTTGCCGTTGAGCTTTTCAAAAATACCATTGCGGTGAATAAGCCAGTAATCGCCGCCTGAGTTTTGTACAACAGAGAGCACAAAGTTAGTACTGATGCTGCTGGCATTGCCGGCAGTATGCTTTAAATTAATTTTTTTTCCTGTACCTGGTGTGTAACGGCACACACCCTGCCCTGTAAGAATAAACCAAAAGTTGCCCCCCTTATCCTTTATGATATTTTCTACATCCTTGCCTTCCAGACCAAATGGGCGGGTGAAGGCAGCTGTATTTCTGTGAAATTTTTCCTGAATGGGATCGTAGATGCTGATTCCGTCTGTGGTAACCACCCATATTTTACCAGCAGGGTCTTCAAACAAGCTGTTGATGGTATTGCCCCTGATGGAGCTGCTGTCGCGGGCATCGTGCTGGTATACTTTAACTTTGGTACCGTCATAACGATTCAGGCCATCGGCGGTGCCAATCCAAAGGTAGCCCCTGCTGTCTCGCAGAAAACAGCTTACCTGATTATTAGAGAGGCCTTTGCTAACATCCAGCAAAGAAAACTTGAGCTGTTCTGGCACCCTGGCCACGGCCACGGCACCTGCCAGTAGTAATAAGACTGAGAATAATATAAAGCTCTTGAACCGCATGACTACCAATGATACCAGGCACTGTCGCAGGTACTAATTTAAGAAAATTATCGACAGTAATTGATGCTGTTAATCCATTCAAACGGATGTGTGGCTGCAAAAGTGCCCCCTTCTATCCAACAATCAAATTATCAGGCACAATTCTAAAAAAGGATGTTAAATAGCCAATACCGTTTTTTGTAATGCCGTATTCCAGTGACTGATGTTTTAAAAGCTATAGATCTGTGGAATCAGGAAAGTGGCAATAAGCCAGAATAAAAGGTTGATGGCAGTACCCACTTTCAGAAAATCTTTAAATTTATACTGCCCTGCACTATAAACCATGGCATTGGTCTGGTAGCCAATTGGTGTCATGAAAGAGGCAGATGCTGCAAAGGTAACAGCCATCAGAAAAGGCATTGGGCTTAACCCCATGCTATGCGCTATGGCAATGGCAATAGGCGCCAGGAGTGCAGCTGTGGCATTATTTGACATGATTTCTGTGAGTAGCGAGGTTGTCAGGTACAAACCAGATACCACAAAGGCAGGTCCCCAGACGCCAAGTACACCTACCAGGCTGTTTGCTATAAAAATATCCAGCCCGCTGTTTTGCATGGCAGTACCCAGCGTAAGAGAGCCTGCCAGCAGAAAAACCACCTTCCAGTTTATGGCTTCATAAACTTCCTTCATGCTGATGGTTCTGCTAATGGCCAGCAGCACCACGCCCGCCAGTGTTCCCTCCATAATCGGAACAATATTTGCCGTTGCCAGGGCTACAATTGTTAAGATTACGCCTACCACATAGAAAAACTGCCTGCTGTCAAAATCTACCAGGGTTTCTTCTGAAAGCAATACAAAAGGAAAATCCTGGTCGTTTTCCATGCGTTTCAGCTCCTTTACATAGTGGCTTTTTACCTCCGCCAGTATTACGTCTCCTGCTTTCAGGGGCATATCATACAGCTGCTCATGCAATACTTCCTCCCGATGCCTGATTGCCAGCGGTATAGCCCTGAATCTTCTGCGAAAGTCTATGCCCCGCAGGGTTTTGCCATCAAGCTCCGAGTTGGCCGTAATCACCAGCTCGGTAAGGGTGGAATTTTTTCCCTGCAGGTCGTCGTCGCCTATGCGCACCCCTGACTCAACTAAGATCTTAGCGCGGTCCTTAAGTGCTTTTATTTTTTCGATGTTGCAACGAACCTTCAGGATATCGTGCTGCTGCAGCATAAAGTCGCCGGGGGGCAGGGTAAAGATGCTGCCATTGCGCCTGATCTCGATTATATCCATATCCAGCTCCTGCACCAGCTCTGAATTCATAATTTTATTACCTACGGAGGCAGCTTCGGGCAGCAGTTCAATCTCTGTCAGGTAATTGCGCACATCGAATTTTTCCTTCAGGTCGCGCTGCTGCTGACGGTTAGGCAATAGTTTAATGCCTATCAGAATCATATAAATGATGCCTGCAGATAGCAGGATCAGCCCCAGCGGTGTTAGATCGAACATGGAAATAGGCGGAAGCCCTTCTTTTTCTGCGATACCGCTTACTAAAATATTGGTAGAGGTACCAATAAGCGTACACATGCCCCCAAAGATTGAAGCAAAAGAAAGCGGGATAAGCATTTTAGAGGGATGAAAGCCGGAGGCATATGCAATCTGTATTACAACTGGTATGAAAACAGCCACCACCGGGGTATTATTCACAAAGGCAGAGATTACGGCCACCATCAGCATCATCAGGATGATACCGGTGCTAAAACTGCTGCGAAAAATACCGGCTAGCCGGAAAGCCAATACCTGCAAAGCGCCCGTTTTAAGCAGTGCAGCGCTCAAAACAAACATAAAGGCAACGGTAAGGGTAGCCTTGTTGCTGAAGCCCTCCACACCCTGCTCGGGCGTAATAACACCTGTAAAAATAAGGGCTACCACAATCAGCAGGGCAACCAGGTCTATAGAAAGTACTTCTGTTGCAAAAAGTACAACAGCCGATAAAATAATAAAGAGTGTAATGAGAGCGTCAGGACTCATAAAGGAGAGGTCTCAAATATAGATAATCGATCAGGTTAATAGAGTAATGGCTCCAGAATTTACTTCTTTAGTCTTCTTTGACTAAGCCTGTCTTCCCGCTTTACAATCTCTGCCAGCGTGGCGCCTTTAAGCAGCCGTACTGTATTATTTCTAAGTTCGTAAAATACCGAGCGGATACCACATGTCTCTTCGTCCTTACACTCCTCGCAACGCTCATAATAACGGTGCGTGGTGCAGGGCAAGAGTGCAATAGGTCCATCAAAAAGTCGCATTACTTCTGCCATACTTACTTCTGTGGGGCTCTTAAGCAGGTAGTACCCACCTCCCTTTCCTTTTTTGCTTGCCAGTATCCCGGCTTTTTTCAGATCCAGTAGTATTGCCTCCAGAAATTTCTGCGGAATATTCTCTGCCTGAGCAATCTCGCTGATAAGAATAGGCCCCTGCTCCCACATTTTTGCCAGATGCACTAACGCGTTGATGGCATATTTTGTTTTCTTCGATAACATCGCGGGCTAAGATAACGCAACTCTATCAATTTTCTATGGTGAATCCTGGAGGAACAATTTGGGCAATAAAGCCTGCCAGTACTGCCGGTGCAGGCCCTGCTTGCTGTATGCTGCAGCTAAATATTGCTTAAAAAGAACTACCTTTGGCCAATTGCTGTTAAAAGCTTGCCAGTACGCATGGGCTGCTCATCTTGGGGTACCTCATTTATTTCTGGCATTCTGCTGTTCAAATCAACAAACACATGATCTGTTCAGGTGCCAGACAGCAGTACGGCCTATATTATTTTATTACGTTACATGACTTTTGAAAATCTGGGGCTCATTGAGCCTATTCAACTGGCGGTGGAATCTGATGGATACACCACCCCCACTCCCATACAGCAACAAGCCATTCCTATTGTACTTCAGCAGAAAGATCTTTTTGGTTGTGCACAAACCGGTACTGGCAAAACAGCTGCTTTTGCAATTCCTATTTTACAACTGCTTAGTGAGCAGATCAGGGAACGCGGACAACGCAAAATTAAAGCCCTGGTGCTAACCCCTACCCGTGAGCTTGCTATTCAGGTTGCCGACAGCTTTGCCTCTTATGGCAAAAACCTGGACCTAAGACACCTGGTGATCTTTGGCGGTGTTAAGCAAAAAGCTCAGACCGATGCCCTTAAAGCCGGTGTGGATATACTCGTTGCAACGCCCGGCAGGCTGCTCGACCTGATGAACCAGAAGTTTATTACCCTGGAGCATATTAAATTCTTTGTACTTGATGAAGCCGACCGTATGCTGGACATGGGCTTTATTCACGATATCAAGAAAATCATCACCAAACTGCCGGCAAAAAGACAGTCGCTGTTTTTCTCGGCTACCATGCCGCCAGATATCCTGGCGCTGGCCAATACCATTCTGGTAAACCCGGCAAAGGTAGAGGTAACGCCTGTGTCTTCTACAGCAGAAAGAATTCAGCAAAGCCTGTTTTTTGTGAGCAAGGCCGATAAACCTTCTTTGCTAGCCTACCTGCTGGAAGATGAGCGCATAGAAAGCGTGCTGGTATTTACCCGCACCAAACATATGGCCGACAGAGTAGCCAAAAGGCTGCACCGCGAGGGCGTTAAGGCAGAGGCAATCCATGGAAATAAATCGCAGAATGCCCGCCAGCGCGCACTGGCTAACTTTACCAATAAGGAAATAAGGGTATTGGTGGCTACTGATATTGCCGCCAGGGGTATTGATGTGGAAGATCTCTCGCACGTGATCAATTTTGATTTACCCAATGTGCCGGAAACCTATGTGCACAGAATTGGCAGAACGGGCCGTGCTGGTGCCAGTGGAAGCGCCATTTCTTTTTGCGATGCCGAAGAGGTAAAATCCCTGCAGGATATACAAAAACTGATTGGCAAGAAAATTCCGGTGGTGGAAAATCATCCTTTCGAGGCTGACATCCATGTGCCTGTGAGAAAAACCAGCAGCCCGGCAAGGCAGCAGTCATCCTACAGGTCGCAGCCGGCCACTGCTTCTTCCGCTCATGCGCCCAGAACCAGCAACCAGCCTGCTCCCAGGAACAATAATCAGCCAACACCGCGTAACAGCGCCAAGCGCTGGTTTGGCAAACCCCGTTCTAAAAACAGCTAAGCTTTAGCATAGTAATACTTAGAAGGCAGCCAGCATTGGCTGCCTTTTTTTATCTCTTTAGTCCAGTCTTGAAGGCTTTTCAGTTGTCATAAGTGTAAATGCTGCTGCTGCTGCTGCTGTCAATTTAAGGAATTACTGCATCACAACCCTTAGCCGCCGTTGCAGTTAAGTTTATCAAAAAAATACACAGGTATCAACAGGCACTAATGGAGGGCATTATTTTTTGCGGTATACAGGGCAGTGGCAAATCCACTTTTTACAAACAGCACTTTTTCAATACCCACATTCGCATCAGCATGGATCTGCTGCGTACCCGCAACCGCGAAAAGCAAATGCTGGATTTATGCCTGCGCACCAGTGCCCGTTTTGTAGTAGATAACACCAACCCTACCTATAGCGAAAGGCAACGATATATTGTACCAGCCCTGGCGGCACGTTACGAATTAATTTGCTACTATTTCGATGCACCCCTTGAGGCTGCTCTTTTCAGAAATGCGCTGCGCAGCGGTAAAGAACGTATCCCTGATAAGGGTGTAAAAGCAACCTGGAAAAAAATGTGCCCCCCGACATTCGATGAAGGCTACAGCCGTATTTTTTATGTAATTCCGGTTAATCAGGCTGGTTATCAAGTTATTGAAGCACCAAAAGAGCTATGATTGGAGCAACTGCAAGCTACTTTTACGTATTATCAAATAGGCTAAGCATAGATTTTCTAGATACAAATACTTAATATTATAAGTTTTTGTGCTATGCCAGGGGCAGATTTGTCAATAATCAAGCAGCTAACTGCTTACTACCTATCATTCTATTTAATAAATTAATAAGGTGTATATGAAAGTATCAAGGGTTAAAAACATGATCGGCAACCTCCGGAACTGGCAACACTACCTGCTGTATAAAATATCCGGGAAAAAGAACCCTGAATTCACCTTCAAATTAAAGCATAACCGCTCTGTTACCGTACCCAAACGGCTGATACCAGAATTTAAAGAAAGCTTTTTTGCAGAGACCTATACCGCCGGCCTCCCCGCTAAATTGCTGGATATTAAAAACCCGGTGATTATTGATATTGGTGCCAATGTTGGCTTTTTTACACTCTACTCCCTTACCAAATTCAATAACCCCAGGCTGATTTCCTTTGAACCCATTGAAAAAAATTACAGGCAACTCATCAAGAATGTGCCACGGGAAGAAAATAAAAATGTTCACCTGATTAACAAAGCAGTGAGCGATACCGAAGGAGAGATCCATATGATGCTCGACAGCAGTGCAGATTTCACCACTTCTGCCACCATCTTCAACCATACAAGGGAACAGGACCGGGTAACCATTAAATCTACTACCCTGCCAAAGGTATTCGAAAATTATAAGCTACAAAAAGTAGACCTACTGAAGCTAGATTGCGAAGGAGCCGAATACTGCATCCTGTACAATACCCCTTCTGCCCTCTTCGACAAAATTAACTGCATTGCCCTTGAAACACATCCGGGCATGCAAAAAAATGAAAATAATGAAGCCCTGGCCGGCTACCTGAAAACAAAGGGTTTTATTGTAAATACCAAAGGCGCAGACTTAATCTGGGGGCATAAACCCCTGGACAAATGGGTCTGATTGATTAATTGCTGCCCTTTTTAGCCTGGCTAAAAAAAGGCATTAGGATGTATAATGATTTCCTTACCATGCCCCAGATGTTTATAACAGGGGCCATGATAAGGAATCTCTGCATTGGGTAAGAAGCAGGCTTCCAGTTTATTTTGAGACTGAACTTTCAGCTTAGCATCCGGAAAACTATTTCCCTCTCATCTGCTCAAACATATCCCACATTTGCGGGGTAACGCGCTCCAGGTTATTGAATTCGCCAGCACCTTTGATCCACTCACCGCCATCGATGGTTACAACTTCGCCATTCACGTAGGCACTGAAATCAGACATCAGGTAGGCCGCAAGGTTGGCCAGCTCCTGGTGTTCTCCTACCCTGCCCAGCGGCACACGGCGCGCCGGATCAAACTTATCTTTCAGCTCCCCGGGCAAAAGCCTGCTCCAGGCACCTTCTGTAGGAAAAGGCCCCGGTGCAATGGCATTGCAGCGAATTTTATATTTAGCCCACTCTACTGCCAGTGAACGTGTAAGTGCCAGCACACCTGCTTTGGCACAGGCACTGGGTACTACATAGCCGGAGCCAGTCCAGGCATAAGTGGTTACGATGTTCAGCATGGTACCACCCTGCTGCTGATCTATCCAGTGCTTGCCCAGCGCAAGGCTAAACTGGGTGGTGCCTTTCAGTACAATATCAAGTACCGTATTAAAAGCCCTGTGCGACAGCCTTTCTGTTGGGCTGATGAAGTTACCGGCCGCATTATTCAGCAAACCATCGATCTTCCCCCACTGGCTTACAGTTTTCGATAATACTTCTTCTATTTGCTCGTACTCCCGCACATCACAGGCCAATGGCAGAACTTTGCCACCTGTTTCCTGTTCCAGCTCCCGGGCTGTCTGCTCCAAAACCTCTAGCTTTCTGCTGGTAATCACTACTTTTGCACCTAACTCCAAGAAATACTTACTCATGGACCTGCCCAATCCTGTTCCGCCACCTGTAACGATCAAGACCTTATCCTGCAGGGCATCGGGCCTAAGCATGCCTTCTGTATGTTTGCTCATGTTGATGGGTATGTTTGGTTGAGTTGGAAGTTACATCTTTTCCGCAACCTAAGGGTAGCCCAAAGGTCAATCTGTTTTTATTTTTCCTTAAATTCGCTGGGAAAACTCTTAACCATGATCAAAAATTATATACCAATTTACCTGCTTTTGCTTGCTACCGGCACCAGCTGTGTTTCTGCAAAGAAATACGATATGCTGCTTGCCGATAAAGTAGCATTGGAGGCCCAGCAGTCCGAATGTGAAGAAAAGTTAGCTGTAGCCACCAATGCCATTCAGCGCCTGGAGAAACAACGTGACGAGCTTGACAGCGAACGGGCAGGTCTTCAGCAAAACTACACCCAAAGCCAGCAGGACCTGCAGGCCAGGCAAAAAGCATACAAAGAGCTTGAAGATTATTATAACAACCTGGTAAACACCAGCGGACAGCTGCGAGGCGACCTGAATGAGCAGCAAAAACGCCTGATGACTGCCCGCGAAGAACTGGAAGCTACCCGCAAACGCAACGAAGAACTGGCCATAAACCTGCAGGAACGGGAACGCCGCGTGGTTGAGCTGGAGAAAGTGCTGGCTGAACAGGAGAAAGCCGTAGCACAGCTTAAGAAAAAAGTAAGTGATGCGCTTCTTAACTTCAAAGAAAACGACCTGACGGTAGAAGTTCGCAACGGTAAGGTTTATGTATCGCTGGCAGAGCAGCTACTCTTTAAATCTGGCAGCACACAGGTAGACCCTAAAGGACAAAATGCTCTTCAACAGCTGGCTGGTGCCCTTAGAGACAGCAAGGACATTAACATTATGGTAGAAGGCCATACGGATAACGTACCCATGAACAAAGGTGCTGCCGGTATTGATGATAACTGGGACCTAAGCGTACTACGAGCCACTTCTATCGTAAACATCCTGCAGAAAAATGGGGTACCGGCAGAAAGAATTACAGCGGCAGGCCGTGGAGAGTACTCGCCGGTAACCAGCAATGCCTCAGCAGAAGGCAAAGCAAAAAACCGCCGTACAGAAATCATCCTCACCCCAAAACTGGATGAACTCTTCCAGATTCTGGGTGCAAACTAACCCAAACTTGGGTGCAAACTAACCCAAACACGGGTTCAAGAAAAAATAAGATATACGTAATCATAAAAAGCAGCCCCTCTGCAGAGTGGGCTGCTTTTTTTGCCTGATATTCTAAAACTGTAACTAAATCAGGAAGGCAAAGCTTTTATCCGCCTGCCCTCCTCCTGGCTTCTGTATGCCAGCTCTATGATTTGCATTACCTGCAGGGCTTCATGGGGTGGTACAGGATTTGGTCCTCCCTGCCTGATGGCTCCTGCCAGACCTGTAAAGAAAGCGTTGTAGTCTCCGGGCAGGCTTGGATATGGCTGGCTGCTGGTGCCATCATTATCTCCGAGGGTGAGGGTACCCCAGTCTTCAGGTTTTTCCGTACCCCAATCGGGAGCAGATGGCAGTACACCCGCTACCAACAACTCTTCCTGCGGGTCGAGGCCCCATTTGGTGTAGCTGCCCTTTGTGCCCAGCAGGCTGAAGCGGGGCCAGCTTGCACTTACCAGTGAAGAAGCACCCAGATGCACCGTTAAACCAGCGTAGTAAAGGTGAAGGTCAAAAGCATCTTCTGTGTTGGCTTCGCGCCGTTCGGTTCTGATGTGCGCGTAAACTTCTGCCGGCCACCCAAATAACTGCAGTGCCTGGTCAATCAGGTGAGGGCCCAGGTTATAGAAATTCCCTGCACCCTGCTTTGGTTCTTCTTTCCAGCTCCATTTTATCTGTGGCCGGAACCGGTCAAAGCGCGATACCAGCATCACAGGCCTGCCAATCTTTTCTTCCTGTAGTAGTTTCTTAAGGGTAAGAAAATCGGCATCCCAGCGGCGGTTATGAAAAACTGTTAATATCCGATTTTCTTCCTTAGCTACTTTACTTATCTCTTCGGCCTCTGCTACTGTTAGTGCAAATGGTTTTTCGATCACTACATGCCTGCCACTCCGGAGCGCCTGTAAGGCCATGGGAGCATGATGTTCGTTTGGCGCCGAAATTATCACCAGCTCTGCATCGCCCTGCTCCAGGGCTTCATCCAGGTTTCGGTAGTGATTAACAGTAGTAAGCTCTTCCCGGGAGGCATTACCCCTGGGTTGCACAACCCCGGTAAGCTGAAAAGAATTATTTATTTTTAGAAAAGGAAGGTGAAAGGCTTTTGCAGAAAGCCCATACCCTACCTGCAGGGTTTTAATCGGATTCATTCTTAAACAGTTACGATACCCTTAGCGGGTAATTTTATAAAAAAATTGATATGGCACGATTATCGCAATAGATGCCATCAAATAACAGAGAGCCAACCAAATTGTATTAGCAACGTTTATGCTACTGAAATTTGGCAAACTTTTTGAATTAAAGAAAATTAGAACCAAACCAAGTTTACTATTATGAAAACTACTCGAATTTCAATAGCCTTAATGCTCTGCCTGAGCATATTTGTTTTTTCCTGTGCAAGCTGGAGCAACACAGGTAAAGGTGCCGCTGCAGGTACTGCAGGTGGTGCAGCTGTAGGTGCTGGTATTGGTGCACTGGCCGGTAACACTGCTAAAGGTGCTATTTTAGGTGCCGTAATTGGTGGTGCAGCTGGTACAGCCATTGGTATATACATGGACAAGCAGGCAAGGGAGCTGGAAGATGAACTGGAGAATGCAACCGTAGAACGTGTTGGTGAAGGTATCCAGGTAACTTTTGAAGGCGGTATATTATTTGGTTTCGACAAAGCTGATCTGACTCCTACCGCAAAACAAAACATTCGTGAGCTGGCAGAAACACTGCGTAAGTACCCAGATACAAATGTGCTTATTGAAGGCCACACCGACGATAAAGGTGCTGATGACTACAACCAGAGCCTGTCAGAGCGTCGTGCACAGTCAGTAGCCCAGTATGCAATTGCACAGGGTGTTAGCGCCAGCCGTATCAATACAAAAGGTTATGGCGAAGCACAGCCAGTGGCCAGCAATGACTCTGAATCAGGCCGTGCGCAGAACCGTCGTGTTGAAGTAGCAATTTTTGCTAACGAACAGCTGAAAGACAAAGCCCAGAGCGGACAGTTGAAATAGTAAATAATTTAGTACATAAAACTTTTTTAAAGCCTTCTGTAAGTAAGCAGAAGGCTTTTTTTATGTCCACTCCACCTGCACATAAAACAAAGTAGCATAAAAAAACCCTGCTGATTACCAGCAGGGTTTTTATGAAATGTTTCTTTAAAAGAGAAAGAGGCATTAATGAAATGCACCAAGAGCTGGATCTAAGCCAGCTTTCCATTCCTCAATTTCTTACACTTACATCATGATCTTTCCGTGCTCTCCACCCTGGTACTGCTTGCCTTTCATGATTGCCTGGGCAATCTTAAAGATCTGCTGCATTTTATTTGAGGATGCATTCCAGTATTCGGCAGCGTGCGGTATCACCCTGATAAGCGCCAGGTTTGGATCTTCGAGTCCACGCGGAAACCATGCCTGCAGCACAGGGCTCCATAGCTTCTGCACCATTGCACGGTCTGTTACCAGCTCTCCGGTGCCTGATACTGATACATACAGCTGGTTTCCAATATCAGCATAAGCCAGGTTTACATGATCATACTGCTTTACTTCATCAGCTTTCAGGGAGTTTTCGTCGGTGTAAAACCAAAGGGTCCCATCGGGGTCAATTTGCCTGGTCGACATGGGTCTGCTGGCAATACTGCCATCAGCCTCAACTGTACTGAACATACAGATTTCTATATTTTCGATCTTTTTGATCAGATCCTGAACTGTTTTTGTCTGCAAATAGCTTTCCATAAAAAATTGGGTTTATGTTAAAAGTACACACCTTTAGTTAAACGTTGCTGTACAAGCAATTGTTTATAAACCTATACAAGACGGAACCCCCTGCCATTTTGCTTCTTTTCAGAACCAGTTGATACCTTTCTCTGAAGCCCTGCTGTATTCCAGGATGTAAAAACTACCGGAACAAAAAAAAGCCGGCTGTCTGCCGGCTCCATCTGTACTAATTTACTGCAGTCAGGAATTTAATTCTTCTCGCAGCACCCGCCTGATTATTTTACCTACGTTCGATTTTGGAAGCTCATCCCTGAACTCAACAATCCGGGGTAATTTATAATTGGTGAGGTTTTGCCTGCAGTAATCAATCAGCTCTGCTTCTGTTAAACTGTTGTCTTTTTTTACCACACACACTTTTACTGTTTCTGTGGTTTTGGGATCGGGAACACCTATGGCTGCAACCTCCAGCACTTTGGGGTGCATGGCAATTACATCTTCTATTTCGTTAGGGTATACATTAAAGCCCGATACATTGATCATATCCTTCTTACGGTCAACAATCCTGAAGAAGCCATCAGGCTCCATGATGCCTATATCGCCGGTTTTGAACCAGTCATCCATAAAAACTTTGCGGGTTTCATCCTCCCTGTTCCAGTATCCCTTCATTACCTGCGGTCCTCTGGCGCAAAGCTCTCCCGGTTCGCCTGCACCCAGTTTATTACCCGCCTCATCAAAAGCAGCTATTTCTGTGTTAGGTATGGGCACACCGATGGTTCCCTGGCGCTCGGTTCCATCCAGCGGGTTAACGCAAAGTACCGGCGAGGTTTCGCTCAGGCCATAGCCCTCAACCAAAGCAACTCCTGTAACTTCTTTCCAGCGCTCGGCTACAGCCTTCTGCACTGCCATACCGCCACCAATGGCCACTTTCAGCTTACTGAAATCCACACCTGCAAAATCAGGCTGGTTAAGCAGACCATTATACAGGGTATTTACGCCCGTGATCATGGTGATAGGTTCGCGCTTCAGATCTTTGATGAAAGCCTTCATATCGCGCGGATTGGTAATCAGCAGGCACCTGGCACCTATAAAGGTCATGAAAATACCATTTATCGCCAGCGCAAAAATGTGGTAGAGCGGAATTGCCGTTACCATATACTCCTGCTTGCCCTTTTCCAGCATTGGCTGAAACCATTCGTGAACCTGTATGGTATGTGATACCATGTTGCGGTGGGTTAACATGGCACCCTTTGCTACACCTGTGGTACCGCCCGTATACTGCAGAAATGCTATATCATCAGGTTTAAGGGCAGGCGCTTTAAAGTTTAACTTACGGCCCTCTGCCAGCATGTCTTTAAACTGAACTGCCTTTGGCAGGTCATAGGCAGGCACCATTTTCTTAACCCTCTTCACCACAAAATTAACCACCCAGCCTTTTACACCGCCTATCATATCGCCAAGGCCCGTTACCATTACATGCTTAATGCTGGTTTCGGGCAGCACCTTCTGCAGGTTATTTGCAAACATGTTCATAACCAGCACAGCCTTAACCCCGGCATCATTAAACTGGTGTTTCATTTCACGGGGTGTATACAAGGGGTTGGTGTTCACCACAACAAGCCCGGCACGCAGCGCCCCGTATAGTGCTACAGAATACTGCAGGCAGTTTGGCATCTGAATGGCAATGCAGTCGCCCTTCTGCAGGTTTAAGCGGTTCTGCAAATACGCGGCAAATGCTTTGGAAAGTTCATCAACCTCTCTGAAGGTAATAGATTTGCCCATGCTGATGTAAGCAGTACGCTCTCCATGCAGCTTAAAGGCATGTTCTAACATTGCCGGTAAATGCGGAAACTGATCTGTATTTACTGTTTGTGATACTACTTTAGGATATTTCTTAAACCAGGGGAAATCGGCCATAATAGAGTTGTAGATTTATGTGGTTCGCTTGTAAAAATACGTTTTCAATCGATTTAAACTAATATCTCACACAAAACTTTTGTTCATTTAGGTAATTACATATTGAAAATTCTGCTCCAAAAAAGCCCCTGAATTGAAAAAGCCTGCCCCGAAAACAGGACAGGCTTTTGATTGTTAACCATCTTTCTAGCTGTAAGGGAAGGAGTCGAACCTCCACGAAGCGGTTAGGCAAAAGTACCATGGCACTAATGTTTTATCCCTTTCCTCCACCCTCGAGACCGGAGGGCATGTCTGCCAGTTTCATCACCTTACAGTATCGTTAGTAAATGATTGTTTTTGTGTCATTCACTGATGTAAAACTATTAAAATTTACGGGAATAATAAAAATTAGTTAAAAATATTTCATAATTATTACAAAGTTTTTATTTTTACATATCTTCTGTTAGAAATGAATTAAAACGCTCACCGAGATATGTCTAAAAATTATGAGATTGATAGTATAGACCTGAAAATATTGGCTTTACTCTCTGAAGATGCTAAAATCCCCTATACAGAAATAGCCAAAAAGGTGTTTGTATCGGGCGGAACAGTGCATGTGAGAATGCGCAAGCTGGAAGAAATGGGTGTTGTACAGGGCGCAACCCTCAAGATCGATTATGGTAAGCTGGGGTTTGACATTACTGCTTTCCTGGGTATCTTTCTGCAGAAAAGTTCTTTTTATGATGATGTTGCCGCTAAGCTGGAAAAAATCCCGGAGGTGGTGAGCCTAAATTATACAACAGGTCCTTATAGCATGTTTGTGCGCATCTACTGCCGCGACACCAATCACCTCCGGCAGGTACTCCACGATAAAATTCAAACCATCGACGGCGTGGAAAGAACCGAAAGCATCATCTCACTTGAAGAAAGAGTGCAGCGAACCATACAGTTAGACCAGCTGCTGCAGTAGCTACCAGGCTGTAATGGTTATAGACTTTATCTATACTGCTATAGCTATTGGAAATGCCATAGAAACGGCTCCTGTCCCAGATTTTAAACGGCTGAAAGTCAATTTTTTGAGGCTTTACTGCTAAATAAAAGGAGTTAGAGGAACATAAAATTGGGATTTCTGTTATAGATTTGTAAACAATTTAGAATTATTCCAAACAACACCATTCATGGCTAAAGACACCGATATTCTCGAGTCGATCACCAGTTCGGAGTACAAGTGGGGTTGGGAAACCAAGATAGAAAACGAATCAGCCCCCAAGGGGTTGAGCGAAGATATTGTCCGCTTTATTTCAGCGAAGAAAGAGGAACCAGAGTGGTTGCTGGCGTGGCGCCTAAAGGCTTACCGCCACTGGCTTACCATGAAGGAACCTAAGTGGCCCAATGTTAAGTATCCGGAGGTAAACTTCCAGGATATTATCTATTTTTCGGCCCCAAAGAAAAAGGCTACCGCAAAGAGCCTCGACGAGATAGATCCCGAACTGCTGGATACCTTCAAAAGGCTGGGTATATCCCTGGAAGAACAGAAACGCCTTACCGGTGTAGCTGTAGATGCTGTAATTGATTCAGTTTCTGTTGCCACCACCTTTAAAGCAAAGCTGGGCGAGCTTGGCATTATCTTTATGAGCTTCAGCGAAGCCGTTAAAGAGCACCCCGAGCTGGTACGCAAGTACCTGGGCTCTGTTGTGCCTGCCACCGACAACTACTATGCTGCCCTAAACTCGGCGGTATTCTCCGATGGCTCGTTCTGCTATATACCAAAAGGCGTACGCTGCCCTATGGAGCTTAGCACCTACTTCCGTATCAACGCCGCCAACACCGGCCAGTTTGAACGTACGCTTATTATAGCCGACGAAGGAAGTTATGTTAGCTACCTGGAAGGTTGTACTGCGCCGCAGCGCGACGAAAACCAGCTGCACGCAGCTGTAGTAGAAATTTATGCTGCCAAAAAAGCCGAGGTAAAATATTCTACAGTTCAAAACTGGTACCCTGGCGATAAAAATGGCAAGGGTGGTATTTATAACTTTGTAACCAAGCGCGGTATCTGCGCCGGCGACTATGCCAAGATCAGCTGGACCCAGGTAGAAACCGGCTCTGCCGTTACCTGGAAATACCCAAGCTGTATCTTGAAGGGCGATCATTCTGTTGGCGAGTTTTACTCTGTAGCGGTAACTAATAATTACCAGCAGGCCGATACCGGCACCAAAATGATCCACATTGGCAAAAACACCAAAAGCCGTATTGTAAGCAAAGGTATCTCTGCCGGTAAAAGCCAGAACAGCTACCGCGGCCTTGTGCAGATCATGAAACGTGCAGAAGGTGCCCGAAACTTTAGCCAGTGCGATTCGCTGCTGATGGGCGATAAATGCGGTGCGCATACCTTCCCTTATATTGAAGTTGAAAACCCAACGGCAAAAGTAGAGCATGAGGCTACTACCTCTAAGATCGGCGAAGACCAGATCTTCTACTGCAACCAGCGGGGTATTGATACCGAAGATGCAGTAGCCCTTATTGTAAATGGCTATGCGAAAGAAGTACTGAATCAGCTACCCATGGAGTTTGCCGTGGAGGCACAAAAGCTGTTGGCGCTCACGCTGGAAGGCAGCGTAGGCTAAACCATAAAAAGCCTTACACGGAACCATGCATGCTGCCAGTGTGCATGGTTCCTATTTTTATATACCAGTGCTTTTTGTAAAAGCAAAATAAAATATTCCGACTTCTGATTTTTTCAGACTATCTGTCTGAACTCAACATCAACCAAAGAATAAGCTGTTTTTAAACGCACATTCCTACAAACAATATGTTGCTCAACATAAATAACCTGCAGGCCACCATCGACGGCAAAGAAATTCTGAAAGGCATTAACCTGGAAGTAAAAGCCGGCGAAATACACGCCATCATGGGCCCTAACGGTAGTGGTAAAAGTACGCTGGCCTCAGTGCTTGCCGGCCGTGAAGAATTTGAAGTAACCGCTGGCTCTGCTACCTTCAATGGTAAAGACCTGCTGGACATGGCACCCGAAGACCGTGCCCGCGAAGGTGTTTTCCTGGCTTTCCAGTACCCGGTAGAAATTCCGGGGGTAAGCACCACCAACTTCCTGAAAACCGCAGTAAACCAGGTACGCGAGCATCGTGGCCTGGAGCCACTCGATGCCGTTTCTTTCCTCAAGATCATGAAGGAAAAAATGAAGCTGGTGGAAATGAGCCAGAGCCTGCTGAACCGCTCTCTGAACGAGGGCTTCTCCGGTGGCGAAAAGAAAAGAAATGAAATTTTCCAGATGGCCATGCTGGAACCACAGCTGGCAATACTGGATGAGACCGATTCCGGACTTGATATTGATGCCCTGCGCATTGTTGCCAATGGTGTGAACAAGCTGCGCAGCAAAGACAATGCTGTTATTGTGGTAACCCACTACCAGCGCCTGCTCGATTATATTGTGCCTGATTACGTGCATGTGCTTTACAAAGGCCGCATTGTTAAAACCGGCACTAAAGAACTGGCCATGGAGCTGGAGGAAAAAGGCTACGACTGGATTAAGGCCGAAGTTGAAGCCGGAGCCTAAAGCTCCGGTAAAAGCAGGAGCCTAAAGCTCCGGCCAGCTTTCGCTTAATCACATTTGTTCACCTGTTCTAATTAGTCATGAACCAGCAAACAGAAACGTTTACACAAAGCATACATAACAAGCTTAGCGCTACGGAAGGTACTAACCAGTTCCTGAACGAAGTGCGTAAGCGGGGTATCAAGGCTTTTGGAACCCTTGGCCTGCCCCACCCCAAACACGAGGAGTATCGCTACACCCCCATTGTAAAAGCACTGGAAAAGGAATTTGGCGATGGCTTTCCGGTTGCGCTGCCCACACTGTCTACGGCAGAAGCTAAAGAATTTTTCTTTTCAGGACTCGAGGCTAACCGCCTGGTTTTCATCAATGGGCATTTTAGCCTGGAAGCCAGCAGTATTATCAGCCCGGAAAGCGAAATCCGGATCCGTACGCTTTCAGAAGTATCTGAAGATGTGATCGGTAAAGTGGCACAGCCCGAGAGAGATGGTTTTGTTGCCCTTAACAGTGCCTACTCGCAAGAGGGTGCTTATATAGAAATACCAGCCAAAGCAGTGGTAGGCCTGCCGGTGGTGCTGCACTTCCAGTCCGACAGCCGCGGGGGTAAAACCGCCGCCATGCCCCGCAACTATATCAGCATAGGCCGCCATGCGCAGGCCAGCGTGGTAGAGATATATAACTCCATTGGCGACAACACCAGCTTTCTGAATGTACTTACAGAAGTAGATGTTGCCGATGGTGCCCAGCTCGATTACTTTAAGGTGCAAACCGAAAGTGATTTTGCACTGCAGGTAAATACAACCGAAGTACAGCAGGCGCCAAACAGCCGCTTTAGCAGCACTGTGCTTACCCTTGGTGGCCGCATAGTGCGCAATAACCTGAATGTTGCACAGAATGGCTCTGGTTGCCATACCGATATGTACGGCCTTTATATGCTGCATGGCAAGCAGCATGTAGATAATCACACCCTTATGGACCACCGCCAGCCTAACAGCACCAGCAATGAGCTGTATAAAGGCATAATGGACGATGGTTCAACCGGCGTATTTAACGGAAAAATCTACGTGCAGCAGGCTGCGCAGAAAACCAATGCATTTCAGAGCAATAAGAACATTTTGCTCACCAACAATGCAACTATCTATACAAAACCGCAGTTGGAGATTTGGGCCGATGATGTAAAGTGCTCGCATGGCGCTACCACCGGGCAACTTGATGAAGAACAGGTATTTTACCTGCGTTCCCGTGGTATCAACGAGCCGGCAGCCAGGGCGCTGCTACTCTATGCTTTTGCTGCCGATATCATTGAGCACATCAACATTGAGCCCCTGTGCCAGCACTTCCTGGCATTGGTGAACAACAAGCTCGAAACACGATTCTTATGAAAACTGAAGCCGCAACCATCACTACTTTTGATATAGAACAAATAAGGGCGCAGTTCCCGGTACTGCATCAGCAGGTGAACAAACACCAGCTGGTGTATATGGATAATGCTGCCACTACCCAGAAACCGCAGGTAGTACTGGATGCGCTCAATAATTATTATACAGGCTATAACAGCAATATTCACCGGGGTGTGCATACCCTGGCCGAGCGTGCTACCACCGCCTTTGAAGCTACCCGCAAAACTGCCCAGCGTTTTGTGAATGCAGCAGAGCCACAGGAGATCATTTTTACCAAAGGTTGTACCGATGGTATTAACCTGGTGGCAAGCAGTTTTGGCCGTAGCCATATCAAAGCCGGCGATGAGATCATCATCACCACCATGGAGCACCATAGCAATATTGTGCCCTGGCAAATGCTTTGCCAGGAAAGAGGCGCCACCTTGCGTGTTGTGCCTGTTACCGAGACTGGCGAAATGCAGATGGATGTCTTTGATCAGCTGCTCAACGAAAAAACCAAGCTGGTATCGGTAGTACATGCCTCTAATGCACTTGGCACTGTTAACCCTGTAAGGGAGATCATCCAAAAAGCGCATGCGGTGGGAGCTTTTGTACTGCTCGATGGTGCGCAGGCAGCTTCTCACCTGGAGGTAGATGTTCAGGCGCTCGATGCTGATTTTTATGTGATGTCGGGCCACAAGGTTTACGGACCTACCGGCACAGGTATTCTTTATGGCAAACGCCACCTGCTGGAAGCCATGCCGCCCTATCAGGGTGGTGGTGAAATGATTAAGGAAGTAACTTTTGAAGAAACGACCTATAACGACATTCCATTCAAGTTCGAGGCAGGCACCCCCAACATCAGCGATATAGTTGCTTTTCGCTACGCCCTGGAGTGGGTGGAATCGGTAGGTAAGGCAAACATTGCTGCCCACGAGCAAGCGCTACTGCAAAAAGCCCATGAGTTGCTGCAGGAGGTGCCAGGCTTAAGACTTGTAGGTACTGCCCGTGAAAAGGTAAGTGTAGCCTCCTTTATCCTGGATGGCGTGCATCCTTTTGATATTGGTATGATGCTGGATGCCCGCGGTATTGCCATCCGTACCGGCCACCACTGCACACAACCCCTGATGAAACGCATGAACATTGAAGGAACTGCCCGCGCCTCTTTTGCTGTTTATAATACACTGGAAGAGGTAAGCCTGCTGGCCGAAGGCCTGCAGTACATCGCAAAACGGATGCGTTAAATAATGGAAAAAGCACCAATCAATACCATACAGGACGAGATCATTGAGGAGTTTGAGCTATTTGAGGAAGACCGTAACGGTAAGCTTGAATACCTGATAGACCTCGGTGAAAAGCTGCCCGAACTGGCAGAGGCCCATAAAGTAGATGATAACCTGATCAAAGGTTGTCAGAGCAAAGTATGGCTGGTTTCTGAACGCACAGGAGAATACCTGAAATACAAGGCCGACAGCAATACTGCTATCACCAAGGGTCTGATTGCCCTGCTGATCAGGGTGCTTTCGGAGCAAAAAACCGGAGATATTGCCAGGGCCGACCTGTATTTTATCAGAGACATTGGCATGAATACCTTTATCGGTAGCCAGCGCTCCAATGGTTTTGCCAACATGATTAACCAAATGAAACTGGAGGCCGCACTGGCCTACCAGGCAATGGAAAAAGAGTAAAGATTGCCATGAGCGAGGAAACTAATAAAGCCGCAGAAGAAGTACAGCAACCCGAGGAAAACCTTCGGGATAGAGTACTGAATGCCATCAAATCAGTTTATGATCCGGAAATACCGGTAGATGTTTATGAGCTGGGCCTGATCTATGAGATCAATCTTTACCCGGTAAATAATGTTTATATCCTGATGACACTTACCTCCCCTGCCTGCCCCAGTGCCGAGCAGATTCCGGTTGAGGTGGAAGAAAAAGTAAAGGCGATTGAAGGCGTGAACGAAGTAACCGTTGAACTGACCTTCGATCCTCCCTACAGCCAGGATATGATGTCCGAGGCTGCAAAGCTTGAGCTTGGTTTTTTATAGCTCATTTTATAACTTAAATAATTGGTGTTTAAACTTCAATTTCTGAATTTTGCATCAAATCGCTGATAGTACTATTTACTGCCTGATAATTATGTGAGGCTGGGGTCTTTAACCACAGCTAAAAGATGTTTTAGAGGAATGCTTTACATCAGCCCATTAATAAATTAGTCGCAGCGGCGATCCGTCACTTTAGCACATTACCAATATGTACCCAGAACATTTAGTTGCCCCCATGCGTACCGACCTGACTGGTGTTGGGTTTGAAGAATTACGCAATCCAGAAGAAGTAGAAAATCTGCTTGAGAAAGAAGAAGGCACCACCCTGCTGGTGATCAACTCTGTGTGTGGCTGCGCTGCCGGTGCTGCCCGTCCGGGTGTTAAGAAAGCAGTAGCCTTAAGCGCTAAAAGGCCAGATAACCTGGCTACTGTATTTGCAGGTGTAGATAAAGAAGCTACAGCCAGAGCACGTGAATACACGCTGCCCTACCCTCCTTCGTCGCCTGCTATTGCGCTGTTTAAGGATGGTGAGCTGGTTCACTTTATTGAGCGCCACCACATTGAAGGCCGCAATGCCGAAATGATTGCACAGCACCTGGTGCAGGTGTTTGAAGAATATTGCTAGTATTTTACTACTGGCTTATGAAAAAAGGGTAAGCCAGCAGCTTACCCTTTTTTTATATTCAAAAATGAAGAGGCAAAATTTACATAAGATCTTTTAGGTTCTTGCTGTAGCCAAAGCTTCTGAAATATTCAGCCACTAACCTGGAACGATCTGCCTTAATTCAGGAAGTAATAATAATGTCTGTTTACAGTCATAAAACGTGTGCTCTTACGTAACAGGTTTTTCAGCTCTTTGTTTTCTTTGAGATCTTTACTGGTAAAAGCGCCGTCTACCACTGGTTTATCCTGTTGATCGTAAATGTGGATGTACACTTTCTCCTGGAAAACAAAGTGCTCATCAATTGAAAAATCTACTTCCTCGATGGCAGTAGGATCGCCACCGGCAATAGACTTAAGCGTATCTGAGTGAGATGGATCACCGTTTGCTGAAGAAACACCTGGTACTAGGCACATCAGTGAAAAAGCGAGGGTTAGGATTTGAGCTTTCATAGTTTTTTGAGTTTTAGATTCTGCTATTGTTTATTTTTATTGTCTTGGTTACGCGCCGTTTGAGCGTCTTTATTATATAGATGCGCGAAGTACCCAAAAGATTACAGCGAAAAGCCAAAATCTTTTAAAGTTTTGATAAGTGGTTTAAGCTGAATGTGATCGGTTTAAAGCTGTGTTAGATCACTGCAGCCTTAGCTGCAGATTTATTCCCAGCCAAACCGAACTAAATTTTGGCTAATTTTGCTATTGATGTGATATTTATTTGCTATTATTGTTTAGCTTTATTGAATAACTATTAAACACACAGCATGAAAGCGGCCATCATCCGCAAGGAACATTTCAATGCTGCCCATCGCCTTTTTAACAGGGAATGGTCAGATGAGAAAAACAGCCAGGTGTTTGGCAAGTGCAACAACCCTAATTACCACGGCCATAATTATGAACTTCTGGTAAGACTGGTTGGCGATATAAATCCGGCAACCGGATATGTGTACGACATGAAAAAATTAAGCGACCTGATACAGGAGCACGTGATCAAGAAATTTGACCACCGGAACCTGAATCTGGATGTGCAGGAGTTCAAAGAGATGAACCCCACTGCCGAGAACATTGCTGTGGTAATCTGGAAAATACTGCGCGATCAAATTGAGTCGCATTACGAGTTAAAGGTAACGCTCTATGAAACCGAAAGAAACATTGTTGAATATCCAGCCTGATAAAGGCTTGCACATACATGAAATGGGCGATGATCATGCAGCTTCTTCAGCAGATACACCCATGCGTGCAGATGCTTTTGCCCTGGATGATGAGCTTAAAACAGAGCTAATCGCCAAGCATTTCCGTGAGATCATGCACATCATTGGGCTGGACCTGAATGACGACAGCCTGGCCGGCACCCCCGAGCGGGTTGCAAAAATGTACGTGAAGGAGATCTTCAGCGGCCTGAACCCTGCCAATAAACCAGAGGTACGGCTCTTTGATAATAAATACCAGTATAACCAGATGCTGGTAGAAAAAGACATTACCTTTTACAGCAGCTGTGAGCACCACTTTGTACCTATTATCGGTAAAGCGCATGTTGCTTATATCTCCAGCGGCAAAGTGATTGGTCTGTCAAAAATAAACCGAATTGTACAGTACTACGCTAAGCGCCCGCAGGTGCAGGAAAGGCTTACCGTGCAAATTGCACAGGAACTATCCGAAGCCCTGCAAACAGAAGATGTAGCCGTAGTAATGGATGCAGCACACCTGTGTGTAAGCATGCGTGGTATTCAGGATGAAACAAGCCGAACCATTACCAGCCAGTTTTTGGGCAAGTTCAAGGAAGATGCAGTTAAGGCTGAATTCCTGAAATATATTGGAAAGTAACAGTCTGTCCCGTCCTAAAATAGCGATACACAAAAAGTAACGCTATTTTAGGACGGGACAGACTGAAAAGATAAAACAGAGACCGGCTCAAGGCCGGTCTTTTTTTTAACCATAGCTGCTGAATAGTGTTATATACACAAGATTGTATACATAAAATAGTTTATTCTTAATCTTTATAAGGTAATAAATAGATTATGTACTAAATTTTGTTTTACATTGTATTGTATTCGCTAAACAAAAGAGGCGTAATAGTTTTTTTATGGAACATATTATTGCAGCTGATTTGCCAAACCTGGATCAAGGCTACCGCAAAAACCTGATTAACAGCATAACAGGTTTCAAAAGTGTTAGCCTGGTAGGCACCATTAACCGTTCCGGTATTACTAACCTGGCCGTATTTAGCCAGATTATGCATATTGGTGCAGATCCTGCACTTATTGGCATACTAGTCAGGCCTAATACAGTACCCAGGCACACACTTGAGAATATAGAAGAAACCGGTTTCTTTACCATCAATCATATTCGTCAGGATTTTCTTTACCAGGCACACCACACCAGCGCCAGCTGGGATCATTCCGAATTTCATGCCTGCAGGCTAACACCCTGGTACAGCAAAACATTGAAAGCCCCCTATGTTGCCGAAGCGAATGTCCGTATAGGGTTGCAGCTTACAGAAGCGCAAACGTTGTCGATCAATAAAACAGTGCTGGTGATTGGCAGCATCGAAGAAATATGGGTACCAGAAAACTGCCTGGGTACCGATGGTTTTGTTGACCTGGAGGAAGCTGGTTCCCTTACCAGCTCGGGTATAGACTCCTACCACAGCACCAAAAAAGTAGCACGCCTTACTTACGCCAAACCTTTAAATATACCAAAGCTACTTAAACCACAGCTATCTTCAGAGGTTTAACCTCTATGAGTAATAAAAACCTGCTGGAGATTAACGACTGTGGTATATACTGCCCCCAGGCCGATGTGTATATAGATCCCTGGAAACCTGTAACCAGGGCACTGATCACCCATGCACATGGCGACCACGCTCGCATGGGAAATAAGTTTTACCTGGCGCACCAGCAGTCGGAACAGGTTCTAAGGCTACGGCTGGGGCAGGATATTAATTTACAGACTGTTGCCTACGGAGAAAACATCAGCATTAACGGAGTACAGATCAGTTTTCATCCGGCAGGCCACATCACAGGCTCTGCCCAGATCAGGCTTGAGTACGCGGGTGAGGTGTGGGTTGCCTCAGGAGATTATAAAACAGAAACCGACAAAACCTGCACCCCATTTGAGCCGGTGCCCTGCCATACTTTTATTACCGAAAGCACCTTTGGACTGCCCATATACAACTGGCGTCCGCAGCAGGAAATCTTTGGTGAAATCAATGAGTGGTGGAGATATAATCGTGAACAGGGGCTTACATCTCTGCTCTGTGGTTATTCTTTGGGCAAAGCACAGCGCTTACTTGCCAATGTAGATGAACACATAGGCCCTATCCTGCTCCACGGCGCTGTTTATAATGTATGCGAAGCACTTAAAAGAGACGGCCTGCAGCTCCCTTCCTACGAGCGCCTTAGCCGCGAAACAGAAAAGAGCCAGATTAGTGGCAGCCTTGTGATTGCCCCGCCTTCTGCACTTAACACCCCCTGGATGAACAAGCTAAAGCCCCTAAGAACAGCCATAGCCTCCGGCTGGATGAACCTGCGCGGTGCCAAAAGACGGCGTGCTGTAGACAGGGGATTTATACTCTCCGACCATGCCGACTGGCAGGGGCTCAATACAGCCATTAAGCAAACCGGCGCCGAGCGAGTGCTGGTTACCCATGGCTATACCGCAGGCTTTAGCCGCTGGTTACAGACCCTGGGCTTCAATGCCCGCGAGGTGCATACACTTTACACTGGTGAGCTTGGAGAAATAAACGAGGAGGCAGCAGAAATCAGTAGCGATACTGACCTGTAACTTCTCACAGCCTGGCTGCTACCAATCTCCAAAAAAATAGAGGCTTTATCATTAAAATCACATGTAAGCCTGACTGGATTCAACATAAACAGCTGATTACCCAATCGTTACACATACAGCAGTAACACAACACTTCGCTCCCCAAAAGCTGTGGTATTCAGGATTGAAATATTCTGTATATAATTCTTAATCTTTCGGCAATCATTCTGCAATAGATTCACTATTTCCTTTAAATTGTGATGCCTTAAATGTGCGGGAAGAGCAGCAAAAGTTTGTTGCACACTTTTTAATTTAATTTGCTGCCAGCCGGGCAGCGGTACATAAAAACAGGATTTTCCGACATGTTTGTGGCAGTAGGTCTATGAAAAACACAAATAGATTTCATCAAATCACAAAGGCTTATATCTTTACGGGGCTAAATTTTAACCAAATCACTACTATATGAGCAACATCGTCTATATAGTTCCCTTTCTAGGGATTATCGGACTGATCGTCATGGCAGTTAAATCGAGTTGGGTAAGCAAGCAGGACGCAGGTGATGCGAACATGCAGGAGCTTGCCGGCTACATTGCCCGTGGCGCTATGGCATTTTTAAGAGCAGAATGGAAAGTACTCTCCTACTTTGCCATTATCGCTGCCATACTGCTGGCCTGGTCTGGTACCCTGGTAGAAAACTCCAGCCCTGTAATAGCCATTTCATTTATAATTGGCGCTGTTCTTTCTGCATTTGCCGGCTACCTGGGCATGAACATTGCCACAAAAGCCAACGTACGCACCACTCAGGCGGCACGTACCAGCCTGGCACATGCCCTTAATGTAAGCTTTACCGGTGGTACCGTTATGGGTCTTGGTGTAGCTGGTTTGGCAGTACTGGGCATCGGCAGCCTTTTTATTGTTTTTTACCATATGTATGTAGGTGCCACAGGCGATGTAAACGGCCTGGAAATGGAGAAAGCACTTGAGGTACTGGCTGGTTTCTCCCTTGGAGCCGAAAGTATTGCTCTTTTTGCCCGCGTAGGCGGTGGTATCTATACCAAAGCTGCCGACGTAGGGGCCGACCTTGTTGGAAAGGTAGAAGCTGGTATTCCTGAAGACGACGTGCGTAACCCTGCCACCATTGCCGATAATGTAGGCGATAACGTAGGTGACGTAGCGGGTATGGGCGCCGACCTTTTCGGTTCTTATGTGGCTACCATCCTGGCTACCATGGTGCTTGGCCGCGAGATCGTTTCTGTTGATAATTTCGGTGGTATTGCCCCAATTCTCCTGCCCTTGCTCATTGCTGGTATGGGACTGGTGTTTTCGATCATCGGTACCTTCTTTGTGCGCATCAGCAACGATAATGGCAATGTACAAAGCGCCCTGAACCTGGGTAACTGGTCATCCATTGTGCTTACCGCCATCGCCTCCTATTTTCTGGTTATCTGGTTACTACCAGAGAGAATGGTTATCAGAACTTTCGAATTTACTGATACCGATGTATTCTGGGCTATTATAGTAGGCCTTATTGTAGGCGCCCTGATGAGCATCATTACCGAATATTACACTGCCATTGGCAAGCGCCCGGTAAACTCAATCGTACAGCAGTCCAGCACAGGCCATGCCACCAACATTATTGGCGGTTTGTCTGTGGGCATGGAATCTACCGTATTGCCTATTATCGTGCTTGCAGCGGGTATCGTGCTGTCTTATTCCTTTGCTGGTTTATATGGCGTGGCCATTGCCGCTGCCGGTATGATGGCTACCACTGCCATGCAGCTTGCCATTGACGCCTTCGGTCCTATTGCCGACAATGCCGGTGGTATTGCAGAGATGAGCGGCCTTCCGGAAGAAGTACGCGGCCGTACCGACATACTGGATGCTGTAGGGAACACCACTGCTGCTACCGGTAAAGGTTTTGCTATTGCCTCTGCTGCGCTTACTGCCCTTGCGCTGTTTGCCGCATTTGTTGGTATTGCAGGCATCAATTCTATCGATATTTACAAAGCACCCGTATTAGGTGCCCTGTTTATAGGCGCCATGATTCCCTTTATTTTCTCTTCGCTGTGTATAGCAGCCGTTGGGCGTGCAGCCATGGACATGGTAAATGAAGTCCGCCGGCAGTTCCGCGAAATACCAGGCATCATGGAATATAAAGCCAAGCCCGAGTATGAAAAGTGCGTGGAGATCTCCACAAAAGCATCTATTCGCGAGATGATCCTGCCTGGTGCTATTGCCCTGGTCGTACCCATTATTGTTGGCTTTGGCTTCAAAGGTGTTTTTGAGGATACCAGCTCTGCAGAAATACTGGGTGGTTTACTTGCAGGCGTAACGGTAAGTGGCGTACTGATGGGTATTTTCCAGAACAACGCAGGTGGTGCATGGGACAATGCCAAAAAGTCTTTCGAGAAAGGCGTGATGATCAATGGCGTGATGGAATACAAAGGTTCTGCCCCACACAAAGCCTCTGTAACAGGCGATACAGTGGGTGACCCATTCAAAGACACTTCAGGTCCATCCATGAACATTCTCATCAAGCTTATGTCCATTGTGGCACTCATCATTGCCCCGCACATTTCTGTTCAGGACCCACATGCACCAACCCCTCCACACCCGGAGGGTGAGCTGGATGTTCGGATCGAACAAACAATCGAAAAACCTACTGCTGAAGTTACACCTGCTACAGTAGAAATACTAAAATCTGATGAATCAGTAGAGACTATTCAACTCTGACACCTACATCAGGCATATTACAAAGGCTTCCCCGGGGGAAGCCTTTTTTATTTACAGCCCTTCAGCTAAAAAGCATGCCTCCATTGCTGCAGCAGCTTAAACAAAGCGCTCCTACTACTGTTTTTCAGAATAAAAACTTGAGACAGTTTGCCCATCTTTTTGCACAGCTAGACCAAACGAATAAAACAAACCAAAAGCTCTCCATCCTGAAGGAGTACCTGGCCGCAGCCCCTCCAGAAGACATTCTCTGGGCACTGGCCCTTTTTACCGGCAAGCGTCCGCGCAGACCAGTCAACAGCACCCTGCTGCGCCACTGGGCTGCAGAGGCTGCAAACCTGCCGCTCTGGCTGTTTGAAGAAAGCTACCATGTGGTAGGAGACCTTTCCGAAACAATTGCCTTGCTGCTGCCCCCGCCTCAGCACCAGCACGACCAGTCACTGGCCTATTGGATGGATTTTCTGCGTAAGCTGCACCCTCTGGAAGAAGCAGATAAAAAAGCAGCCATCCTGGAAGCCTGGAATGGCATGGAAAAGGTGGAGCGATTTGTATTCAACAAGCTGATGTCGGGCTCCTTTCGCATTGGCATCAGCCAAAACCTGATGGTAAGGGCTGTTGCAGAGGTACAGGAAATGGATCCGGCAGTTGCAGCACACCGGCTTATGGGTAACTGGGACCCCATTACTTCTGATTATGATGATTTATTTGGTGAAGAAGATGCCGGAGATCGGCTAAGCAGGCCTTACCCCTTCTACCTGGCGCATGCGCTGGAGGCAAATCCTGATAGCCTTGGAGAGCCCAGGGAATGGCAGGCAGAGTGGAAGTGGGATGGCATACGCTCACAGCTTATTTTCCGGCAGGGAGAGATTTACATCTGGTCCAGGGGCGAAGAGCTGGTAACTGATAAATATCCGGAACTGGCAGCCTTGCAGGAGCACCTGCCCTATGATTGTGTGATTGATGGAGAGCTGCTGCCAGTGAAAGAAGGTGCCGTAATGCCATTTGCTGCCCTGCAGACCCGCATAGGCCGTAAAACTGTTAGCAAAAAGCAGCTGAACGAAACACCAGTCAGAATTTATGCATATGATCTGCTGGAGCTGAAGGGTGAAGACATACGGCAGTGGCCGCTGGAAAAACGCAGGCAGGCACTGGAGCAACTTGTGGAGCAAACTAACAATGATATGCTACTGGAGCTTTCTGCCGTGGTAGATTTTAAGGAGTGGGCGCAACTGCACGAGGCGCGTAACGACAGCCGCTCCCTGATGGCAGAAGGGCTGATGCTTAAACGGAAAGATGCTGCCTATGGCGTAGGCCGAAAACGGGGCGACTGGTGGAAATGGAAGATAGACCCGCTCACCATAGATGGTGTGCTGGTATATGCACAGAAAGGCAGTGGCCGCAGGGCCGATCTTTATACCGATTATACTTTTGCCGTTTGGAATGAGGAGGAAAAGCAGCTGGTACCCTTTGCCAAAGCCTACTCGGGTTTAAGCGATGCAGAAATACGGAAGGTCGATAATTTTGTAAAGCGAAATACAAAGGAACGCTTTGGTCCGGTGCGAACTGTGAGCCCCGAGCTGGTATTTGAAATTGCCTTTGAAGGTATGCAGAAAAGCAGCCGCCACAAATCTGGTGTAGCCCTTCGCTTCCCCAGAATTTTACGCTGGCGACATGATAAAAAAGCCGAAGATGCCAATACCCTCCGGGATCTGCAGGACATGTTACATATTTACGGCAGCTGACACCACGATTAACCTTGAAATCTAAAACAAAAAGTTCTACAGGTCCTGATCTATCAGCAGCGCAAAATTGGTTTAAAAGCCGGGGCTGGCAGGCATTCCCTTTTCAGGAAGAGGTCTGGAGGGCATACCTGCAGGGGCAGAGTGGCCTGCTGAATGCCCCTACCGGTAGTGGCAAAACATATGCCCTTTGGTGGGCGCTGCTGCTGGAGTGGATTAACGAAAACCCCGACAGCTGGCAAAGCAAGCGCCCCGGGGGGCTGCAGCTGGTATGGATTACACCCCTGCGTGCACTTGCCCGTGATCTGCAGCTGGCCATGCAACAGGTAGTAGATGAGCTGGGCATGAGCTGGAAGGTATCGCTACGAACCGGAGATACCAGCAGCAGCGAACGTCAGAAGCAACTCCGCAGCAGCCCCGAGTGCATCATTACCACGCCGGAAAGCCTGCACCTGCTCTTAAGCCAGAAAACCAGCAGCCAGCTCTTTAAGCGCTTTCGCTGCCTGGTGGTAGATGAGTGGCACGAGCTGCTGGGCAGCAAGCGGGGTGTGCAGACAGAGCTTGCCATAACCCGCCTGCGCAAAACAAACAGCATGCAGCCTAAAACCTGGGGTATTAGTGCCACCATAGGCAACCTGCAGGAAGCCATGGAAATTCTTGTGGGGGAGCAGGAGGCAAAACAAGCCAGGCTTGTAAGGGCACAGGTAGACAAAAAAATTGAGATTGCATCCATTATTCCGGAGGAGGTAGAATCGCTGCCCTGGGCTGGGCACATGGGCTTAAAACTGCTCCCCTACATCCTGCCCATTGTTGAGGACAGCACCTCTACCCTGCTCTTTACCAACACCCGTAGCCAAACTGAGCTCTGGTACCAGAAGCTGATGGAATTTGCACCCCAGCTGGCCGGCTTAGTTGCCCTGCACCATGGTTCACTGGACCGTGAGGTACGCGACTGGGTAGAAGATGCCCTGCATGGAGGTCGACTCAAACTGGTAATCTGCACCTCCAGCCTTGACCTGGGTGTAGACTTTAAGCCGGTACAAACAGTAATTCAGGTTGGCAGCCCTAAAGGCATAGCCCGTTTTATGCAGCGGGCAGGCCGCAGCGGACATCAGCCAGGCGCCACCAGTAAAATCTATTTCTTACCTACCAATGGACTTGAACTGCTGGAAGCTGCAGCCCTGAAAAAAGCCCTTGCAGCCACCAGCTGCGAAAGTCGGGTACCCCTGCAGAAACCCATGGATGTACTGGTACAATATTTAGTAACCATGGCTGTGGGAGAAGGCTTCCGCGAGGAGGAGCTGTACCAGGAGGTAAAAGCGAGCTGGAGCTACCGTAACCTAACCCTAGATGAATGGCAGTGGGCGCTTGAATTTATTACCAGCGGCGGCAGCACACTTGATCAGTACGAAGAATACAACAAGGTATCGAAAGATGAGGAGGGCTACTACCGGGTACCTAGTAAGCGCATAGCCCTGCGCCACCGGCTCTCCATGGGTACCATTGTTAGTGATCCCACCCTGCGTATAAAATTTATAGGCGGCGGCTACATTGGGCAGATAGAAGAAAGCTTTATTTCACGGCTGAAAAAGGGAGATGTGTTCTGGTTTGCCGGCCGAGCGCTTCAGTTTGAGCAGATCAAAGATATGACAGTGCTGGTGCGCCGCAGCAAGAGTAAAAAGGGAGTGGTGCCCCGCTGGTCGGGCAGCCGTTTGTCCCTCTCCTCTACCATGAGCAGCCTCATCAGGGAAGTTATTTCCGAAGCCGCTAACGGCCAGAACACAGAACCTGAAGTACTGGCTGTTGAGCCAATCCTGGGCCTGCAGAGCAGGCTCTCCGGCATACCACAATTACACCAGCTGCTCATTGAAAGCTTCAGGAGCCCCGATGGCTACCACGCTGTTTTCTATCCTTTTGAGGGCCGCAACGTTCACGAGTTGCTGGCAGCACTCATCGCCTACAGGATCAGCCGGCTGAAGCCCCTCACCTTTAGCCTGGCCATGAACGACTACGGCTTCGAGCTTTTATCAGACACGCCCATTCCACTGGAAGAAGCGCTCCCTGAAGATCTTTTTTCTCCTGAAAACCTGCTCGATGATATCCATGAAAGTATTAACAGCACAGAAATGGCCCGCCGCAGATTCAGGGAAATTGCTTCCATTGCCGGGCTGGTGTTTACCGGATATCCGGGCAAGCCCATCTCAAACAAGCACCTGCAGGCAAACAGCAGTATTATTTACGATGTACTGCAGGAGTATGATCCGCACAACCTGCTGCTGGAGCAGGCCAGCAGAGAAGTATTACAGGTACAGCTGGAGCAGGACAGATTCCTGAATGCCCTGCAGCGCATCAATGCACAGGAAATAGTGCTGCTGCGCCCGGCACGCCCCACTCCTTTTGCCTTCCCCATTATGGTAGACAGGCTAAGAGAACACATCAGCAGTGAAGATCTGGAGAGCCGCATTGCCAAAATGCAGCTGCAGCTGGAGCAATGGGCCGGTAAACAGGGATTTTTATAAACAGAAAAAGCGGCTGTATGCCGCTTTTGTCTCTTCAATTTTTAAGGTCTCTTACTGTGCGCGTGTCCAGCTGGAGGTGCGGCCAATAAGTGAGATACCTACATAGCCACGCAAATCGAGCTTGTTTTTATTGACCAGCTCTGCATTGGCAGAATAAGTTTTGCCACTCTTAGGGTCATAGATCTCACCGTCTTCGTACTCACCATCTCCATCATATTGCAGGTCCTTCAAGATTACAAGTCCCTGCAAAGGACGATTGCGCAATTTTGCATCGGGATTATCTTTGTCTACCTTAGGTTTACCCTGTGCATCATTGGGCTCTTCCAGGTGTATAATTTTACCAAAAAACTTATTGCCATTTTTGTAGACCTCTATTTTAGATGTTTTTTCGGCATTCCACCAGGTTCCTAAAATATCATCTGCCTTGGTTTGGGCATGAGCAGAAAGGCCTGCTAATAGCATCACAGCTACCACCGTCAACGTTTTCATCATGTGCTTCATTGGGGGATGTTTTATAAGAGTAGTAAAATAATAATTAAAAAACATACTGCAAATACCAGTCCATTTATTTACAATATTAGTACCAGGCTTACGAACCCCTTCTGCTCTGGTATTGTTCCTTATTAACAGCCATGCAGCAGGAAAAAACCATCAGCCCCACCATTCATACCATCGCCGGACAGGAGTTAATATTACTGCCGGAGAAAGCGATATTCTGGAGCCAGAAAAAAATATTACTGCTTGCAGACCTGCATTTGGGTAAAGCGGCACATTTCCGGAAGGCGGGCATTCCTATTTCAGGTAAAATACATGAGCATGATCTCAGCACCCTTGATATTTTATTGGATCAGTGGCAGCCGCTGCAGGTAATATTTCTGGGCGATTTGTTCCATAGCAGCTTTAACCAGGAGTGGAACCGACTGGAATTATGGATGCAGGAGAAAAAAAATATTATTTTTACCCTTATACGGGGTAACCACGATGTGCTGCCCCAACAGCTCTATGCCTGCAGCAGTCTGCAGCTTGTAGACGAGAAAATGGAAATTTTCCCATTTTTACTTACCCACCACCCCCCTGATGACAGTAGCAGCCCAACAAGCCTTTACAGACTGTGCGGGCATGTACACCCTGCCATACAGCTATCTGGGCACGGACGGCAGCAGCTAAGCCTGCCCTGTTTTTACTTTGGCTTACATTATGGTATACTGCCTGCTTTTGGAAAATTCACAGGATTTTACAAAATTAAACCTAAGGCAGGCGAGCGGGTATATGGTGTTTTACCAGAACGTGTTATACCTTTAGGTGCGTAGTTGACGGAAATTTGTGAAACCTCATGTAGGTTTTTATTATTTTTTTTAAAAGCAAGGTGGTTACTTCTGCAGAACAAAACGTATTAACACAGTAGCGAGCTAGATGAAAGACAGCGAGGTTCTGGAGCGTATTGCCCGCGGCGATGAAAAGGCGTTAGATTTTCTTTATAAGAAACACTATCGCATGATGACGCATATCGTCATCACGCATGGCGGCGGTGAGCAGGAGGCCAAAGATGTTTTTCAGGATGCCCTGATCGTTTTCTGGCAAAAAGCTGCCAGTGGAAATCTTGTACTTACTTCTAAAATCAGTACGTATCTTTACAGTATTTGCCAAAATCTCTGGCGCAAGGAATTCGAGCGCAAAAGCAAACTTGTGCATGAGGCCAGGGACAGCGAAGAGTACATGGGCGAAGACAGCAAAGAACGTGTGCAGATTATCAGGAAGTGTGTTGCAGAATTGGGATCTACCTGCCGCAAAGTTTTAACCTATTATTATTTTGACGGTTTGTCTATGGAACTAATCGCAGAAAAACTGGGATTTGCCAATACAGATACCGCAAAAACAAAAAAATATAAGTGTAAGAAGAAGCTCGATGAGCTTGTGCGCAGTAAGTACAGCAAAAGCGACTTCATGGATTAGCAATGATCGGAAACTCACACCATAACGACCGTCTGGACAATTACCTGCTAGGCAAACTTTCTGCTGATGATAAAGCAGCAATGGATGCCAGACTGGCTGCCGACAGCCAGCTGCAGGAAGATATGCTGTTTCAGCAGGATATTGTACATGCACTGCAGGAAGAGCGCCGGCTGGAGCTCAAAAATAGGCTGAACAGTATAGAAGTAGGCGCAGGCGGCTTTAGCTCTGCCGTTGGCCTAAAGATTGCTGCCGGTGTTGCACTGGTGGGACTCATGGGCACTGCCATTTATTTCTTTGGCAGCAGCGAGCCTCAGGTTTCCTCAGAACTACCTGTGGGCATCGTTAACTTCTCTGACACAGATAATCTTTATACTTATGCTGTACCCGATAAGCCGGAAGTAGGCCTTTCAGCCACTGCTCTTGAAAAACTGGATGCTGCACGGCCACAGGAACAAAAAGCTGTAAAACCTGCTGCCCCTGCTATACTGGCAGAAGCCAAGCCGCAAGTTAGCAGAACTGAAAAAGCAGCGTTACCGGAAGCTAAAAACAAGAATCTCAAAACTGACAGCCAGCAAAACATTCAGGTGCAGAAGCCTAATGTATTCAGTGATTTCAAGGATACAGATGTGACTGCTGCAAACCATCAACCAGAAGCCCCTGTAGATGCGCTGGCCCGTAACAGGCAGTTCTCTACCCAAAGCATTGAGGTGAGTGCACAGCTGCATGATAAATACGATTTCCATTACCAGTTCTTCGATAATAAGCTCTTCATCTACGGAGACTTTAAGAGCAAGCCTTATGAAATTCTGGAGATCAACACAGAAGGATCCAGGGTTTACTACCTCTTCTTCGAGAATAATTACTACGGCCTTAAGAATGACCAGCAAAAACTGGTGAGGCTCAAAAAGATCACTAATGAAAAGCTGATCAGGGAATTAGAGATTACGCGAAATCAAAAGATGAATCCCCAGCATAACTAACACACAAAGAACAGCCGGCCAGCAGCCGGCTGTTTTTGGTTTTGCAGCAAAAGCGTTAATTTGCCTCCTAAACATTTCTATAAGCTGGCAAATATGGCCGATTCAGCGAAAACCAGAAAAATCCGCAAAAAAAAGCTTGGCAGCTACCCTTTCGCCAGTGTTATCTTCAGCATAAGCATGGCACTCTTTGTGTTGGGGCTTTTTGCCCTGCTTCTCCTCCATGCCAATCGCCTGCAGGCTATCATACAGGAAAACCTGGAGGTACAGGTGTTCCTGGACAAAGATTTATCTGAAGCCAACCGAATTAAAATAAGCAAAACACTGGCAGCCAAAAAATATACCGCAACCAAAGACAACAAATCTCAAATACGCTACATCAGCAAAGAAGAAGCTGCACAAGGCTTTCTGGATAATCCCGATGAGGAAATAGCCCTGCTTGGCGACAACCCCCTGCGCGACTCTTATGTGATGAAGCTTAAGCCGGATTATTACCAGACCGATAGCCTGGAAATGATCAAGGCCGAAATACAGCAGGTTACGGGTATTTTTGAGGTAACCTACGTTAAAAGCCTGGTTGAATCGGTGAACGAGAACCTGGCAAAGATTGGCTTGATCCTGCTGGGATTTGCCACCCTGCTGCTGATAGTGGTAATTGTGCTGATCAACAACACCATCAAGCTCGCTTTGTTTTCTCAGCGCTTCCTGATCAGGAGCATGCAATTAGTAGGAGCCACCAGCCGTTTTATCCGTAACCCTTTTTTAACAAGGGCTTTTTTACATGGTGTGCTAGCAGGCATTATTGCTTCTGCACTGCTTTACGCACTTTTGCAATGGGCCTACACCCGTATAGAAGACCTGCACTTGCTGGCAGACTGGCGCAATTCTATTATTGTGTTTGCTGTGCTGGTAATAGCGGGCGGCTTTGTAGGCTGGTACAGCACCTGGCGGGCCATGAACAAGTATTTAAAATTATCGCTTGATGAATTATACTGATATGGAAAACAACAATCAATTCATGCCTTTTAAAAGAGGCAACTATGTTTTAATGCTGATTGGCATTCTCATACTCATTGTTGGATTTGTGATTATGAGCCTGGATACAGAGCCGCATGGGTTTGGCTTTTTAGGCATTACCCTGGGGCCAATCGTTGTGATGGCAGGCTTTATTTTCGAAATTTTTGCCATACTCTACAACCCTAAAAAAGAAACACAGGCGTAGTTTTTCGGAGATTGGGCAGAACTTCTGTTTTTAGATCTCCTGCTTGATTTTATTTATCAGACACCATTTGCCATTGGGTTAAGCACTATGCAAAAGCCCATTGGTTATTTTTATTAGCTACCTCTCAACATGAGGAAATTAGAATATAATTTCGCCGATGGCGAAGTACTGCTCCTGGATAAACCCTATCACTGGACCTCCTTTGATGTGGTGAACAAACTCCGCGGTGGGTTAAAAATGAAAAAGATAGGCCATGCGGGCACACTTGATCCGCTGGCAACGGGGCTGCTGATCATCTGTACAGGTAAAATGACCAAGCAGATTGACCTTTTTCAAGGCTGGGAGAAAGAATATACCGGCACCTTTATCCTGGGCAAAACAACCCCCTCCTACGATCTGGAAACCCCCTTCGACAGCGAATCTCCATATGAGCATATTACGGCAGCACAGGTAGAAGCAGTAGCAAAGTCGCTGACCGGTCCGCTGGCACAGATCCCCCCGGCACACTCTGCCATTAAAATTGGCGGACAGAGGGCCTACAAAAAAGCACGTGCAGGCAAAGACATTAAGCTGGAGCCGCGTGCTGTGGAGGTGCATACTTTTGAAATTACCGCTTTTACGCCACCAGAAGTGCATTTTAGAATTGTGTGCTCAAAAGGCACCTATATCCGCAGCCTTGCCAGAGACCTGGGCCAGCAGCTGGGCACAGGTGCTTTTCTTGCGGCGCTGCGGCGTACCCGCATTGGTGATAAACACGTAGATGATGCCATAGAGCCACTGGCATTGCTGGAACATATAAAAGAGGTCGCCAATGAAAATATATGAAGGTCTGCAGCATTTTGAGCGTCTGCCTTATGCCGTAGTAACCAGCGGTACTTTTGATGGCGTTCACATCGGGCATCAGAAAATTATCAAGCGGCTAACGGATGCCGCAAAACAGGGCCAGGGAGAATCTGTGCTCATCACCTACTGGCCTCACCCCAGGCTGGTACTGCATGCCGACAGCAAAGACCTTAAACTACTTTCTACCTTTGATGAAAAAGCTGACCTACTTGCCGGCTATGGGGTGGAACACCTGGTGAAGATTCCCTTTACCCCGGAGTTCTCCAGGCTCACCTCACAGGAATTTATTCAGCAGGTACTGATTGATGCCATTGGCACCAGGAAGCTGGTGATTGGCTACGACCACCGCTTTGGCCGTAACCGCGAGGGCAGCTTCGAACACCTGATGGCCAACAAGCAGCAGTACGGTTTTGAGGTTGAAGAAATTCCGCGGCAGGATGTTGAGCATGTAGGCGTAAGCTCCAGCCGAATACGCACAGCCCTATCGGAGGGTAAGGTAGAGGAAGCAGCCGCGTACCTGGGCAGAAACTACAGCTTTACAGGCACGGTAGTAGATGGAGATAAAATAGGGCGGAGCATGGGCTTTCCCACTGCTAACTTACGCATACCGGAATCCTACAAACTTATACCCTCTGACGGGGTTTATGCTGTTAAGGTGGCGCTTGATGGAGCAGAATGGAGTGGCATGCTAAACATTGGCAATAGGCCCACTGTAGGTGGAAACGACCACCGGCAGGAGGTGCATATTTTTGATCTGAATCAGAATTTATATGGCAGGCAGCTAAAAATTATGCTGATCCGGCAGATACGGCAGGAGCTAAAATTCAGCTCGCTGGAGGAACTGCAACAGCAGCTTGCCAGGGATAAGGAACAGGCACTCTCAATACTTAAAAACAGCTAGATTTTTATGATCAATAAGGTAGTACAAAATGCCGAAGAAGCCATTCGTGACATTCAGGACGGTGCCGTGCTGATGCTGGGGGGCTTTGGTCTTTGCGGTATTCCTGAAAACGCCATTGCTGCCCTGCTCAAAAAGGGTACGAAAAATCTAACCTGCATTTCCAACAATGCCGGTGTGGATAGTTTTGGCATTGGCCTGCTGCTGCAAACCCGCCAGGTAAAGAAAATGATTTCATCTTATGTTGGCGAAAATGCAGAGTTCGAAAGGCAGCTGCTAAGCGGCGAACTTGAGGTGGAGCTTACTCCTCAGGGTACGCTTGCCGAACGCATACGGGCCGGGGGCGCTGGCATTCCTGCTTTTTTTACACCTGCCGGTGTTGGCACCGAGGTGGCAGAGGGAAAGGAAACCCGTGAGTTCGATGGTAAGGTATACCTGATGGAGCAGTGGCTGCGGGCCGATTTTTCGCTGGTAAAAGCCTGGAAAGGCGATACGGCCGGCAATCTTATTTACAAAGGCACCGCCCGCAATTTTAACCCCATGATGGCTGCTGCAGGTAAAATTACCATTGCAGAGGTAGAAGAGCTGGTACCAGCCGGTGAGCTGGACCCCAACATGATCCACACCCCCGGCATATACGTACAACGCATCTTCCAGGGCAGCAAGTACGAAAAACGTATAGAACAACGTACGGTAAGTAGCTAATGTGGCGGTTCGCCGCTGCGACTAAGTGTTCAATGTGCTAATTTTTTAAAGTCGCTGTTTGCTTAAATGCATGCTCGCTGCGATGAATGTGCTAAATAAATCATCAACTTATGGCTCTTGATAAAATTGGAATAGCAAAACGAATTGCAAAGGAAGTAAAGGATGGCATGTACATTAACCTGGGTATTGGCATTCCCACCCTGGTGGCTAATTACATTCCTGATCATATTAATGTTGAGCTGCAGTCGGAGAATGGTTTGCTGGGCATGGGTCCCTTCCCTACCGAAGAAGAGGTAGATGCAGACCTGATCAACGCCGGCAAGCAGACAGTGACTTACCTGTCTGGCGCCTCCATCTTCAGCTCGGCAGAGAGCTTTGGCATGATCAGGGGCAAACATGTAAACCTAACCATATTGGGGGCCATGGAGGTATCTGAGAATGGCGATATTGCCAACTGGAAAATACCCGGCAAAATGGTAAAAGGCATGGGCGGCGCCATGGACTTGGTTGCTTCTGCCGAAAATATTATTGTGGCCATGCAGCACCGCAGCCGGGATGGCGCCAGTAAGCTACTGAAAGAATGTACACTACCGATTACTGGCCTGCGCTGTGTAAAGAAAATAGTAACTGATCTGGCTGTACTGGAAATTTTACCCGAAGGTGGTTTCCGTTTACTGGAACGTGCGCCCGGAATTAGCGTAGAAGAAATCAAAGCTGCTACCGAAGGAAAACTGGTGATAGATGGAGATGTTCCTGAAATTCAAATTTAAAATCCATGAGAAAAACCTCTTTAAAACTACTCTTTTTGATTGCTTTTATCTCTGCTGTATTTAGCGCCTGTAACAAAGATGAGCCCCTGGTAATTCTGCCGTTGGAGCAGGATGCAGAGCTTGGCGCCCAGGTACATGCGGAAATACTTAGCATGCAGGATAGCCTGCCGATACTCTCCGAACAGCAGTACCCGCAGGCTTATCAGTACCTGCGCAACATCATGAGCAATATTGTTGCCTCGGAAGATATTCTCTATGAGGAGGAGTTTGGCTATGATAAAATCTTTATCATCAGAAACGACGATGAACTCAATGCCTTTGCCACCCCTGGCGGATATGTATATGTATATACTGGCCTGTTGAAGTACCTGGATTCGGAAGATCATTTAGCAGGTGTGCTGGGCCATGAAATAGCCCATGCCGACCGCCGCCATACCGTTAGGGCCATACAACGGGAGCTGGGCGTGCAACTGCTGCTGGATGTTGCACTTGGCCAAAACCAGGGTGCGGTAGTACAGGTAGTACGTGCCCTTGGCGATCTGCAGTACAGCCGAAGCAACGAAGAAGAAGCAGACACCTATTCTGTAAGATACCTAAGCAACTCTCAAAGCCCTTATGAGTGCGATGGTGCAGCAGGCTTTTTCGAAAAACTGCAAAGCGAAGACAGCGGCGGACGAACACCGGAATTCCTAAGCACCCACCCAAGCCCTGGTAATAGAATTGAGGCAATACAGGCCGAAGCCGCTACCCAGGGTTGCGATTCCTCACCCTGTACCACCTGCAGCTATCAGCAGTTTAAAAACATGCTCCCTTAATAAAAAGCCACTGCCCTGCTGCAGTGGCTTTAACTTTTAATGCCAGCCTGCGTAATTCGGATTATGAAATACTTTTTGCCTATTCTATTTTTAAGCCTTTTTATCTTAAGTGGCTGCGACCGGAACAGCAACGTTAACCTGTTCAGTCCTGAACAGGATGTGCAGCTTGGCGCACAGATAAATGAGGAAATTCTTAGCAAACCCAATGATTACCCGGTGCTGAACCCCCAACAGTACCCGGAAAGCTATGAGTACCTGAATGGAATTGTTAATCGTATACTGGAAAGCGGACAGGTTAATTACCGGGATGAGTTTGCCTGGAAGGTATACATTATCAACGATGACAAAACGCTGAATGCCTTTGCTACACCCGGAGGCTATATTTATGTATACAGCGGTCTTATAAAATACCTGGATCGGGAAGATGACCTGGCAGGTGTGCTAGGGCACGAGATAGCCCATGCTGATTTACGCCACAGCACGCGCCAGCTGCAGAAAATGTATGGCCTTAACATGCTGTTAAGCCTTGCTGTAGGTGAAGGATCTGGCTTGGAGCAGATCATGGGCCAGGTGCTCGGCAATCTTACTGCTTTAAGCTTTAGCAGGGAGTATGAGCGCGAGGCAGACGCCCGTTCAGTAGATTACCTCTCAGGAACTGATTACGAATGTGATGCCGCCAAATCTTTTTTCATCAAGCTTAGCGAGATGGAAGAACAGGGGCAGGTGCCCACTTTTCTTAGTACACACCCCAACCCCGAACGCCGTATTCAGTCCATTGAAGAAAGAAGCCAGAAAGTTGGGTGCAGCGTTGAACCGCTGGATCCCCAGAGCTATCAAACCTTTAAGCAAAGCCTGCCGTAGCCTCACTCCCTCACCAATTGGTTAAAAAACTTGATGGTCAGCTGAGGATGTAGTTACTTTGGGTTTGGATTTTAATACTATGAAAAAATCAAGAATACATTTCGAAGTTGAGCTGGATAACCAGAACGTACCGGATAAAATATACTGGGACGCTACCGATAAAGAAGATGATGGCATAAACCAGACCCGTTCGATCATAATAGCTGTATGGGATCATTTTCAGAACAACACCCTGCGCATAGACCTGTGGACAAAAGAGATGACCGTAGATGACCAGAAGCGCTTTTATATAGATTGCATTGGAGGTCTGGCACAAAGCATCTTAACGGCTACAGGAGATGAATTTATGGCCAATGAGATGAATACGCTCTGTAACAGGTTTATTGAACACGTTCGGAAAGAGCAGGAAGAAAAAAGAAAAAAGGAATAGCCTTAAAAGACCTGTGCCCGCCTGATAGTCAGCACCTTCAGGCGGGCATTTTTTATTGATCCAGCCTGCTGATCAGCTAAGATCCCGCTGCAGTGGCAGGCAAACCGTAAAGGTGCTTCCCTCCCCGGGCTGGCTCTCTACCAGTACGCTGCCACCCATAGATTCTACCTGCCGCTTTACCATGTACAGGCCCAGGCCTTTTCCTTCTTTATGGATGTGAAAACGCTGGTAGAGCGAAAACAGCTTTTTGCCATACTGCTCCAGGTCAATGCCAAGCCCGTTATCTGAAACAGAAATATAGCACATGTCAGCTTCCTGCCAGGTGCGTATGCAAAGGTTGAGCTTATCGTCCGGTTTTCTATATTTCAGGGCATTGCTGATCAGGTTGTACAAGATGCTTTCCAGGTAGGCGGCGTGCACCAACATATTATCTTCCTGGTAGTCAACATGTATGGTTGGCTGGGCCTCACACATTTGCAGGTGCAGTTTATCCAATATTCCCTGTACAGCTTTAGATACCTGTATTTCCCTGAACTGCTTCTCCATGTTTTGCTCCAGGGTAAGCACCTGCCCCAGGTCAGAGATTACGGCATCCAGTTTGTTCACTGAATTATTCAGGTAATCGAGGTACTGAATATTATCCTGTCCGCTAATTTTTTGCCTGTTAAAAAGTTTGAGCAGGCCTATCATACTGGCTACCGGTCCGCGTATATTATGTGAGATGATGTACGCAAACTGCTCCAGCTGCTGGTTACGTTTATGCAGGGCCAGGTTGGCTTTTCGCAATTCGCCTGTACGCGTGCCTACAATGCGCTCCAGGTTTTCGTTGAGCAGGCTAAGCTGCTGGTTTTGTTGCTCAATAACCTGCTGTTGATCAAACAGCTGCCTGTTTTGCTTGATTACCTCTTTCTGCTTTTCCTGTAGTTTCTGGGTTCTTTCTTCAACCCGCTGCTCCAAAACCTGCTGTTGTTGCTCCAGCAGATCCTTTTTTTCCTTAAATGATATAAAAGACTGTTCATTGGCTTTCTGTCGGTCCAGTCTGTACTGGCGAATTCTATCGGCCAGGGCCAGCGAGAGCAGTAAAGCCTCTGCTACAGAACCAAGAATAACCAGGCTGGTAGCCGTTTCCAGATCACCATAAACGCCCAAAGACTGCAGGCTGTAGGCAAACACACCTATCAGGAATACAAGCCAGGCCAAAAGAAACAAACGAGCCGTAGCCTGACCTTTATGCCATGCTATGGCAGCTGCAATGATAATTAGGATAACGGCCAGTATATATACCGCAGGAATCACAGGTGCCAAATAGCGGTAGAGCCCAAAGAGATTCAGGAAACCCAACCCAAAAACAGCATAGGTATAATAATGGATTATCCGGTGCAGCAGAGGTATAAAACGCCTGGTTCTGATAAAGCTAACAGTAAATTTGAGGGCGAAGCCTACTGCCATGTAGAGCGTAAAGCCCGACAGCATGTTATTGGTAAAGCCTGCATTTTGCCAGATAAACTGTTGAAAATGTCCGTATAAGAAAGCCTGCGAAATAATGCTGAAGAAAATAAAGAGACAATAGTACAGGTAAGGTTTAAGCCTAAGACTAAAGAAAAGAAACAGGTTGTACAGCAAAATCAGAAAAAGAGCTCCATAATACAAGCCGTACTTGAAGTAAGTAAAGGCAATTTCCTGCTGCAGGTAGGCAGTCTCTGTGATGTAAACAGGAAAAGTCATGGCTCCTTCTGAGCTTACCCGGAAGAAAAAGGTGTTGAGCCCACCCTGCGCTAACTTAACAGGAAAGAGAAAATGATGGTGATGCATCTGCCTGTCTGAAAAGGGGAACACTTCACCTGTTAAACGCGCCTCCCAGGCTCCAGAACTATTCTGCTGGTACAAATAAATAGAATCCAGAGCGGCATAGGCTATTTCAAAGAGAAAGGACCTGGGCGTTAGCAGGCTATCATGTAGCTGAATGCGAAACCAGTAGGTATCACTCAGATATCCAAAATTTGGACTTTGTTTTGGAGCTTGCCTGAAGCGTGCTGCAAAGGCCGAAGAGCTTACCTGCTCAATGGTATAAGCGCCTTCAGAATCCGGCAGATAGTATAGTTCTTCCGCTACTCTTTTCGAATGCAGGGAATCATGAAGCACAACAACAGGTTGTGCACAAAGCGCACTGCCCCATAGTATGAGAATGGAAAGGAGTATTAAATACTGGAATCTCATTAGTGCCTTTAAGTAGGCGAATTCATGTAAATGTAAGAAAGCGGCAAGCTGAAATCCAGTAGATGTAAGAAAGCACCTAAAAACATAAAAGCCCGATGGAGCAGTCAGCCCATAGGGCAATCTGGTTAACAGGGATGGGTAATACTATTCATACTTTGGAGGTACTTATTTTTATCACCCGCCGTTACAAGGTCTCTATGCGTAAACCTTGTCTAGTTATAAATATTCAGAGGGAGGTTACATAGCAACAGGCATACACAAGACATGCTTTTTGTTCGAAAGAAATTTATACCCCCAATTTGCCAGCCGGTCAAAGCATTAGAAATTCAGTAGCCATCATCTTAGAAAGCTTACAGAGAATTTACAGGTCCCTGATTCTCATTATTCTTATTATCGATACCTTCCATATAAGCATATAGCTGATTGTGAATCTCATCATATTCCGGATGGGTCATGTAGGGCACCAGGTCGGAGCCTCTTATCGCTGCTTTGCCCCTGCCATCTAGCTGGACCTTCATAATCAGGTCTTGCACAATTTCGTCTACTGATTTATTCTCCATAGCCCTAATTTATACTGATGATCTTGAGAAAGGTTTAGAGGGTGCTGTAGTTTAAAAAATAATACAATAAAAAAGCCCTTAGAAGCGAATCTAAGGGCTTTACAGTACTCCGTAGGGGAGTGTGTTATTTATAATTATTTTACGGTTACTTTTCTAAAAGTTTACAAAAGTTGCTTTACAGTGAATTCTGTAAAGGTTTTGGCTGTTGCTTCTTTACGGTTTGGCGGATAGGTTTATTAAAAATGTTTAACAGACAGTGTTTAACAGCACCATAAACACCCCCTGTTTAACAGATTAAATCTACAGTAAAACTTGTATTAAACCATGAGCAAAATAATCGAAGCCAGCTTAAAAACCCGAAATGCAGCGGGAGAAAAAAAAACAGTCTATGTATATTTTTCTTTGCAGCGAGAACCTAAATGGATATCCACAGAGGTAAAGGTTCCAGCCGATCAGCTTAACGACCAGCTCTTCGTTAAAGCTACCTATCCCGATGCTGCGGAGCTTAATCGTAAAATATTACAACTACTGGACGATACGAATAAAACACTGGCAGGACTACCCCCTAAGGCTACCCTCCTAGATTTCGACCGTCTAGCAAACCCATATAAGCATGTTAATGTACCAATACCTGTAGTTCGATCACTTAGCTTATTGGATGTTATGGACAGATTGATAGAGGATAGCAAGAGCGGGAAAAGAAGAAAAGACAACGGTGGTGTTTTGTCTAAAAATATTATCAAGAAATACGAAACAACTAAAGATTTTCTAGAAGATTTTGAGAATAAGTACAGCTTCGACCTTACCGACTGGCAGAAGATAAGCATAGATTTCTATACCCAGTTTATGGACTACCTGTACAAGGTAAAGGGTAATTCTGATGAGACAGCAGGTAAGAGGATACAAAATGTGGCCGCAGGTATAAACTATGTAGATGGGACTATATTCAACCTGCCCCACCGCATTAGAACAGATAAATGGTTAGTCTATGAGAATAAGGAAAAGGAGAAAATTCTACTATACCCTGACGAGTTGAGTCTTCTATATCACATGCCCCTACAGAACGTTAAAGAGCATTTACAGAAGGCCAAAGACCTGTTCTTTTTTTCGTTTTATACTTTTATTCGGGTTGGCGCATTGTTTGAAATCAGAGAAAAGGATATCAAAAAAGAGCGCAAAGACATGTATCGTCTCACAATTGAAGAGAAAAATGATCAAACTGTGACACATGAGCTAGAACACGAATGTGTGGAGATTATAGAGCGCTGGAAAGGTAAACTACCCGCGGGTTACATTATCCCGAATAACTGGTCTGTGGATAAGTACCGTAAAAATTTAAAAAAGCTCATTCGGCTATTTTTAGAGTATGCAAAAAAATTAGACCAACAAGGTTACATAGATGATAACGACCTTACCTTTAGAAGAAAAATTTTAGGCTCCCAAACACTCAAAAGGAGATATAATGGAAATATAAAGAAAATAGAGTCTAATTTTGCTGATAAATTTACTCCTCATGCCTCCCGAAAGTCTGCTATCAATGCTATGGTAGATAAGGGTAAAGACACTGAGTTAGTAGCTAAGAAATCTGGACACTCAAAAGACAGTGAGGCTTTGAAGGAATATTATGAAGTACATGAGGTTCGGATGAATAAGGAAATTAACGCTACCATGCGTACAGTAATCAAGCAACTGATACCTCCCAATGTAGCTCTAATGGTATCAGAAGAAGATGAATAGATTAAGGGGAGCATAGTATCCCCTATTTTTTTGGAGCATAGTAGCAGAATTCCCGTATTTTCTCAGGCATTACTTTAAGCTTTCTGTATTGGCTAAGGTAGCTGATAACTTCGGACTCGATTGCCGACTTAACCTCACCTTCTACATATACTTCACAATGTAATTTTACATACCCGCCTTTATCTATGATTGTATCTTGATTAATGGACATCTTAGAAATGGTTTTCTCAGAGAACTTATTATAAATCTCCACAACCTGCGAAACCTTATACCTATACTCCTTTTCATGGACTGGACGTTGCTCTTCCTGCTCCTGTTCCAGTTCCTCCGATAGCTCAAATATAGCGAGCTGGTATAGTCGTAGCTCCTGCTCTATAGACTTCTCTATTAGCCGTAGTACTTCCTGCTTACTTAATTTAGTATCTGTAGATGCCCTACGAAGATATCGGCGGGAATACTGTATGATCTCCTCAGTCTTTATCCCCTCCCTCACTTTTAGCCCATATTCAAGGGCCTTATCTAGTTGCGCCTTTATATCTATCTCTGTCATTTTCTGTAGCCTTATACCAGTTATAGAAAATGGGAAATCTGATGTTTACATATTAATTGATTTAATGCAAAAAATTCTTTAATAATTAAATAAATATTTTTCAGATAGTGAATTAGTGCATTTAAGTAGCCCATTTAGTTTTAGGTGGAACGAAGAAAAAAAAGTTCATCTAAGATTTCCAACTAGTATTGTCTACACCTAACCGATTGGCAAAGGTCTGAAATTCTTCAAAATCTTTTTCCCCGATACCTCTCCCGCAGATATGTGTATGATATTTTAATTTATCTTACTGAAGTTTGATATTATGACCCAATATGAAACTAGAAAAGATTTATAGAATGCAAATCAAGCCAGTATAGCTGACATGTTGTTCAAGATTAATGACACCTGTAGCGTCAAGAATATAAATTAAGGGAAGAAAGCTCCAAGCAGTCAGTGATCTTCTGTCATCAAAAAAAAACTTAAACATCCCTAGAATTTTCAATACCGCAGCCAGATTTAATTAGAAAGCTATGGGAAAATTCTCACTCCCTGTATACTCATTCATATCTTACACGGCTCGATTACTGTAGCCACAGAAGCAGCCTCTTCAGTTTCCTTCTTTTTGACGTAATTCCTGTAATTAATGTACTGCTCTTCTTTTCCATCAAATTTGATCAACTTGTTCAAATGCTCCACTTCTGTATACAGTTATGAATTTCGGTTAGCTAACATGATTATGGTAGCCAGCATAAGAAAGAAGGCAAGTCGGGTGTGACTTAAATAATGCCCGATTGTATGGTCAACGAACTTAATGACAATTGCATATAATAGAAGAACACTTCAGAGAAACCCCATACGGGTAGACAAGGTAATCTTATCTTCTCAGAATGTTGTGTAGGCTAAATATCATAATAGTGATGGCATAACAAATCATCCAACAAGAAACGCGATAAAATTGCATTTGTGGCATGTACTTAATCTTTCAATACCACACTGTTTTAATTTGAACGCGAGCGTACCGAAGATACCGACTCGAACAACTTCGACTTTCAATACCACCCTGGTACAATTAGAACATAGGGCAGCGCGGCAGCTCCTGCCCTTAATCTACTCTTTTCAATACCACACTGGTACAATTGGAACGTGCCAAAGGCTTATTTTATGCCAAGGTGCACAACGACTTTTAATACCACGCTGGTACAATTAACACCAGTCAACCAAAGGGTAAAACACCTCGTCTTCGGTCTTTCAATACCTTGCTGATACAATGAAAACTGCAATACCCACCTACTCCCTGCACAGCACGAAGACTTTCAATACCACACTGGTACAATTAGAACAAACATCCGCTTTCGTGCTATGGTTTATGCTACTGCCTTTCAATACCAAGATGGTACAATTAGAACAACAAAGCTGGAGATTAAGATCACGCGCCTGCTCTTCTTTCAATACCACGCTGGAACAATTAGAACCCTGAAAGTAGTTTACCGCCCCCTTCTGTGCTATCTCCTTTCAATAACACACTGGCACAATTAGAACGGTACTACACCATAGTTGGCAGCGTTTGCTTTATTCTGCTTTCAATACCACACTGGTACAATTAGAACCTGGCAGGCAAAACTAATGCTAAAAGGCGTACAACCTTTCAATACCACACTGGTACAATTAGAACCTTTGCAGCCAGCTACAAGAAAAAGCAAAAGAAAAACTTTCAATACCACACTGGTACAATTAGAACCAGGCAGCACAGTTTGCAACCAATGAAGATTTGTTTCTTTCAATACCACACTGGTACAATTAGAACCATGCCTTCCGCAACGGAAAAACTAGCTGTTGTATCTTTCAATACCACACTGGTACAATTAGAACAAGTTTATCAATCATGAAGAAGATACTTTTTAACACCTTTCAATACCACACTGGTACAATTAGAACTCGGGCTGCATGAGCCGCGTTTCCGCCTTTACGATCTTTCAATACCACACTGGTACAATTAGAACTCGCAATCGACCCGACGCAGGACGTTTTAACGGCCTTTCAATACCACACTGGTACAATTAGAACATCGATCAACTCATATTTATACCCTGCCGCTTTAATTACTTTCAATACCACACTGGTACAATTAGAACTTAGTGCAACTACTCCCTGATTAGAGATGGCAGAAAACTTTCAATACCACACTGGTACAATTAGAACTTAGTTCTCTTTTCCAGGCCTCGTAGGTTTCAGGATCTTTCAATACCACACTGGTACAATTAGAACCTTTCTCTCTATTCTTTTGTGGTTGTTTCTCTTTCTTACTTTCAATACCACACTGGTACAATTAGAACGATGAACACTGGTTTCAGGTGGCGAACCAGGGAACTACTTTCAATACCACACTGGTACAATTAGAACAAAATACAAATGGTTCGGCAAAGGTCAGGGTTGGAACTTTCAATACCACACTGGTACAATTAGAACCCATTCAATTCCATTTTCAGACTATTATTCATAATAAAAGAAGCCTATTACCACAAAATGAAAAAGAATCTGGTACGGTAAAGCTCAATAAAAGTCGTCAGGTTTCAGCACTTTCAGCACTACTAAAAGCTGACGACTTTTACATAGCATTAAAATTGAAATCAGTGACTCTGATATTAACCTGTATACCCCGATCCTCAGAATACATACGCCTGTCGGCCAAATTCCGTACCTCCATAATTTCATCAGAAAAATTTGGTTCAATTGGCTTGATTTTCACGTTGACACAATACTTAGACAGTTTTTTTCTCACTCCTTTTAGACGGGTATCGTACAGCCTCATCGCAACAAAGTTCTTTACATCTACAGGCTTATTATGATAGGCCTGCTTGAATTCATCCCATAACCCTGCATCACCAACGAAGTAAGAAACTTCATCTTCAATATCATCTATAAGTCTGTATTCACCAAGCTTTTCAAACTGTCCAGTATAGATGTATTCCATGAGGTTTTCACCTTTACCTACTCTACCGATCTCCTTCCAACCCGCTTGATTCTGAAAGTAGGTTGCTTGAACAGAGAGCAAATCCTCCTCATAGATAAAGCTGAAGTTGCTATTTACAAACTCTAGCTCATAGCGGTTGTAAATATATTCCGCCCGTACCACTTCCTCCCCCCATTGATCTTCATCCACTAAGGTAAACAGCATTACACGTCCTAACTGCGGCATAGAGCCATTGCGGTTACAGCGGCCTGCTGACTGAATCAGTGATGGTAAGGGAGCAATATCACGATATACCACAGGGAAGTCCACATCCACACCAGCTTCAATCAACTGGGTAGAAACTAAAAACACATACTCTCCCCTCCTTAGCTTATCTTTAATCTCCCCGATGATCCGTAGTCTACTCGCGATGGTAAAATTTTTATTAAGTAAGTATTTATTAGCATGAGGGATACGATCAAAGAGCTCCAGCGAATCCCGCACAGTGTTTAAGATCACCAGCGTCGATTGTGTCTCTGAAACCACCTCTTCCAGTAAGCCTGACAATCTCTTCCTCCCAACATTTTTGATACTGTATCTGTTAAAGACTGGGTCTCTATAAAACCGCTGGTAGTCAGAAATTTCTCTGGGAGAAGTAAAGCGCTTAAACACATCCTCTGCTTTAATCCCCAGCACATGCGTACGCTTATCATTGAACTTGATGCTGGGCATGGTTGCAGTTGACAGAATGGTGTAACAGTCATAGCGTATACAGAATTCTTCCAAGAGAGCACAGAAGAAGGTATATAGGTTTGCTGGTAAGCTTTGATACTCGTCGATCAAAAAAATCCGTTTGGTGAAGTTTGGGAGCTTCAGTAGAGTCGAATTTCTATTGGATATAAGCGTCTGAAAGAGTTGTACAAAAGTTGTGATTACAAAGGGATGATCGAAACTTTCTTCTATCAGGCTATAATCAATTAACCTCTTCATAGCATCCTTGGATGAAGGATGTCCCTCCAGTTCCTTCTGAAGCTCATCCATCTGCTGTGAAGCATTCGCTACTGACGTGTAATTCAGCGTCTTCAACAGAAGTGTATCAGAACAAATTTGTGCTGTCTGGTCAATAATCGAGGTAAAGGGGATACCCATGATAATCCCATACTCCCCCTTTGTCTGCTGAATTACATTTGCTAGTTTCAGCATCATAAAAGTCTTGCCACTACCAGTAGGTGAGGTAAGGGTAAACACCCGCTGATCAGGCTCTTCAAGCAAAAACCTACAAAGCCGTTGTTCAGCATCCAACCTGATTGCAGTGCGCAACTTGTTCAGTGCAGAATCACCACTTAAGTTCCCAAGGAACAGGTTGATGTTGTTATCCAGTACAGCAATGTCCTTTGAAATGTTAGATAACTGGTATTCTTTGTTATCACTAGCATCGCGTTTATCCGCCTCTATAAGCTGGGCAAAATTATATACTGTGCTGAAGAAATTATTTAGTGAATCTGGTTTCCATCGATCTACAATATTGACCGAAGGCTTAAATATTTCACCATAATATTCTCTTGGTAGGTTTATGGTAGCATTAGGTGCATAATACTTTTGAAGGAACTGCTCTATGTTAAAAGGACTTCCAGCATCACCAAGGAATGCTACCATCTCACGCAACGGCTCCTCTTTCACTATAGCATCAATGTTACGCAAGTTGCCATGGTGAGAGACAATAATGTTCTGGAGGATGTTGTGAAAAACCAGGTCGGTACAGGCTTTCTGAACGTCTACCTTTCCGTTAAAGACATTGCTGCCCATCAGCAGAAAGCTGGTAATGTATGCAGATAAATATGAATGCTGGGAGTAACCTGTATTCTTTCCATACAACTTGTGCTGGAAATGAAGGTTACATTTGCCAATATCATGAAAAAAAGAGGCTATCTCCAGTATATCGCTGGGGAAGCCTCTTTTCACTGATTTTTCTCGTACACCTTTAAGGTGGTCTATTAGTGGTTTGTTCCTGTGCGATTCTAGGTCTTTCATTTACACAGCAAAAAGGTTCTCCTCACGATATCGGTAGTACGAGCCCGAAGATTTTAACATACCACCCCTGTCTGTGAACTTTATATCTATATATCTCTCTGGATCATTGAACCAGTCATCACTCTGGTGCGTGGGTATACGGTCAGAATAGATTATACCAGAGGTATCATCGTAAATAACCTTTCCAACGAAAGTTTGAGTATTGAACTCCCCCTCCAGTTGCTCTGCATCCCCTATCTCAATACCTTCTATCAAAGCTGGACAGTTAGCTACACCGAGCGTAGGGTTCCATACTGCAAAGCCTTGTTTGATGTACTCAATGAAATTCTGAAAAAATTCTACCACAATATTGTCCTTACTTTCCAGTATGAGATATACCGTATAGTGCACATTCTTAAGGTACTCCATTGGCTTTGGAGTAGCATTAGGTCTTGGTTTTGTTAAGTTACCGAAGTTGAACATGTACTGGGATATACTCACCTTATCTAATTTCCCATTCAATCGCACCGAGTATTTCAGTCCATCTGATAGGATCGGGTACAAGCCCCTCATCTCCTTTCGCTCTACACCCAACACCGCTCCCATCAGGCCAAGTAAAGCCGTCTTGGTGATAAATGAATGAGTTAGAGGGTTGTTATTCGTATAAGGGATTTTAAAATGTGCGTAGTCCCCCTTTATATCAAATTTGAGCAGCCTCATTTCTATCCTATCAAGATATCCGTGAACTCCAGTTTTGACTGTCCTTCTAAATGACTCCGCAACTGTCTGTCCTCGGTAAAGAATCTAACCTGTTCTACAGACTCATCACTGATTGCCTCCCAGAGCTTATCATAATTGATACGATAGTCATTACTGCCCCTCAACGCTAGGTCATCCTTTTCTGACTCAATGTTTAGCAACGAGCCCAGGTTGTGAATCTTTTTATATACTACCGTATTGGGGTATATATTAGAAGCAAATGGCTTGTACATAATCTCAAAGAAAACGATGGGGCGCTGTGATGTTTTAGAGCGGGTATTCTTATCGCGCACCCCTGTCCAGAGAGCGTTCTTCATCTTCATGATGTCTTGCTCACTAAGCTTATTCTGCTTGGCAGTATTCTCATTCAACCAGCCTTCGATTGCCATTAACGAATATGGCACAACAGAGCCTGTACCAATTGAACCCCGCTCGTTACGGATCACATCAGAGGGGAATACTGTGGTGTTTTGAAATACTTTGATCTCCGCTCTATTAAGAGAAGATGATAGATTTTTGAACTGTACAGCCCCATCTATAGTGATATTGTTGTTCTTCACCGTCAGCAACCCACCAAAAAGCCGAACATCTAGAAATTCTTTGAATATTTCTTCTACAGGCTGGTCGAGTTCTTCAATACTCTTGATCTCTTTCTTAAAATCTTTAGTATCTAATAACCCCTTTGCCATCAGGTGCTCCCGAAATCGGAACTCTGCCCCTGACATACTACCTTTATCCTTATCTCCAGCTTCACCTTTTTTGGCCTTACTTTTAGCCTTTTCTTCTTTCAGCAGGTTTGACGCATTGATAGTATTGTGCGCTACAAATATGGCATCTTGATCGATCTCTAACAGCCTATCACGGATAAAACGCTTGATACGCAGATCAGAAACCAGTACCTTTTCAGTGGCTTCATCATAACGCTGATCGCCTGTGAAAGGATCACCATTTGGAGTATTGTATTGGTTATCATAAATGAAAAGGAAATCCCGCTTTTGCATAGTTTATTGCTTTTAATGTTCTGGAGGTGAAGGTATATTAAGGTTATTCTACAGTGCCTGAATGGTCATTATCCCCGTTCTTGCCAACCTTTTTCTTTTCTACTGGTGTATAGGATAGTTGAGCTTCATAGTATCCGTAAATGAAGTTCTTTGGATTGAAAGTCTCTCCTTCAGGCATCTCAAGGCTTACTGGTTCCCAGATATAGCAGTTGTTCAGGTAAAGTCTTCTTGTGAACTCATTGAACAAATCACGTACATCCCCCAGAGACTTTATAGATTGTGAAAGTTTACCATTCAGTGTTCTGATATAAGACTCTAGATTCTTACGGTCATCCTGCCAAACCTTGCAGTAGTTACCCATATCGACACCGATTTGATAGGAGCGAGAACCTGTAATGTCCTCGTGCTGCTTTTTACCATTTTGTTGCATGTGCTTTAAAAACTTGTAGTGATTCCGTAGCGATTCGTACGCTGATTTCTGCCCCTCCACTGCCGTGTTGCGTAACATGTATTCTACCCGCTCAATGAAGACGGTGTCTAGCAGAGGATTCCTGAAGTAGGATTCGTTAAATATTTCGAATATCCACTTTAGAATAAGGCTGTTATAGGCTTTTGTATCTTTTGTGCTGGGATGGCGGAATAACCAGTAGAAGGCAGAAGTAAGGCTAGTAGTATATCTTCTCTTATCAGAGGAGACAGTTCGCTGTGCCTCCTTTATTCGCTCATCGACCTGTTCGATTTTGGTAATATTAACAGAAGATAAAATATTTACATCCATCACGGTATTACCACCCTTCAGCTTCAGGATGATGTCGAAGTTGATATCAGGCTTATTGATCGGAGCCTTAGATTTGCGAATAAATCTCTCCATGAACTTTGCCCTGGCTACAACAGGATCAGAGAAATCAATCTCTTCTTCCTCTGGTTGAGGTGCCTGACGTCTAGTATCCTTAATCTTTTGAGCCTTGGTTGCCACCGCGTCATACGGCTGGGATTTCACCTCCTCCAGTATCCTTTCCAACAGGCTGTACGGGAGATTCTTGATATTGGGTAGATAGGTGATATAGAAGTCCCCTACCAGATTACCACCACCAATGTGCTGGTGAAAGCTTTTACTGTAGAGTAGATCGTTTATGTCCTCCACGTGCAGGGGCATTGATTTATACGATGACCACTTGTCGAATCCAGCAGTTTGCGCATAGCCTTCCTTCCAGCTAGTTTTAAAGAATCCTAACAAGACATTCGTCAGGAGCCTGTACTCAGTATTCGGTACCGACTCGGTAATGTTCTCAATAAAGACACGATCTATCTCATCCATGATTTCTACTACATCATGGAAGGGCTTACCATTTACCGTAAAGTCGATTATTGCATCAACCTCCTTGCCTTTCATGTAAGCATCAAGCTCCCCCCTCTTAGCATCTATAACCCCTGCATAGTCCAGCATTAACTTATTTTGAACTCTCAAGGAGGTGTGGTTATCCAGACACATGCTGTAGTGGTTAAGCTTCTTCATTTCTCGGATTGGCCCAATCAAATAAGGAAAAGTATTACCACCCGTGTCATACCTAAGTAAGGTGATACTGTCTGCATCAACCATCCCCTTATAATGGAGAGTTTTGTTCACGGTATCTATATCAATATGGTAACAGATAGAGGACTTCTTTTTCTTATCTCTATTCTCGACCGTCACCAACAAAGGGTTGTTCTTAATTCTCCCCCAAGGATCGTGGCGTACCGTACGTCCAATATTCTTCAGTGTTTCTATCATGAAGTGCTACTTAACAAATCCAAAACCTTGACTATTCTTAACTCCAAACCCATTGACCACACCCGCCATAATCAGCTCCTCTGGGCAGTCAATCATAAAGTCATATATGTATCCCTTTATCTTGTTGATAAGTTTCTCCTTTGGTTTTGCTGTCAGTACCTCAAATTTGAAGGAATCAATGTTGTAGTCGGTAAATTGCTTGCCCGCCTTGCGTATAAGATTTTTGAAAAGTAGCTCCTTATACTTTTCATCATCTGGGGCTAGGTACTCTATGCGCTTTTCTCCTTTGAAATTAATCACTAATGGTGAGCCCAATACAAACGTTTTTGTTGTCACGACGGGCTTAGCCACTTCTACTTTATCAATGATGAAATGTATGCTTCCTTCAACCGTATTCAACACCAGTTCTCTCTGATTGGTATTAAGCAACGCATTTAACAAAACTTCATCCGAGGTGCTCACCACAAAACTGAATCGGTTAGCACTTATAGTAATTTTTTGTCGGTATTGGGCAGTCTGAAAGTTTAGTGGGGAAAAAGTAAAACCTTTTATATTGTTAGAATCATGGAGGCTCTTAGCATACGAAGGATCATATTGCCCAAGCAGCTCGTATATTAATGATGATAAGGCTCTGTTATAATTGTATCCTATTTTATTATCAGTAGAGGTTAACTTACAGGACAACTTCACCCTCATGGTTGTATCTTTTGTTTCCCCCAATATAGAAAGAAACTTTACTTTTTGAAGGAAGTGCTCTCAATTGTTCCATTAAATAGTCCCGATATTTCAACATAATCTCAGGCACCTCTTCCTCATTTATTACTATTATATGTTAAACAATATGCTATACACTGCATGGTATTATTTATTTTTTGTTTGATCTGCTTAACAGTGTTATAGAATATAGAGTGGTTATTGAATCTATTAGAATGGCTGTTCCCCAGCTTGCTTTTCTCATACTTACACTGAATGTACACCACACGGTCACCCTTTTCTGCGTTTACATCAATACCTTTATATGTATAACCAGAAAACCCATTATAACTAATCCGATGCCCCTCCTGCTCTAAGTGCTACCCTGCATACTTTTCATATATGTAGCCCTAGTCATCGGGTTCAATGATAGAATAAGGAACAATAAGCTGCCCATAGGCAATTTAGAGCTGTTTTAGTTCAGGATTGATCTTCAAATTTCCTGCTTTCAGGCATTCTATAATCACAACACGCTTCAAAGTTTAGTTTACTGCTGGGTAAGCTGTCTATCACTTTCCTGCGGGTGCCAAGGAAATTGCTTGGCAACAGCTCAAGATACCCTTTTACTTCTGCTTAGCAGGTTTATCACTAAAGTCCATGACACAGTTGTAGCCATAGGTCTTATGATGACGAATAGCTACTCCAACTGATTTATTCCACTGACTCAGGATATTCCTTCGATGTCCCAAAGACTCTACTCCCTCGTCAAGGAGCAATTGAAAAACTATATCCATAGCTTTAGCATAGCCATAACTACAATTTTCTGATACACCGTATTCAGTTCCAGTTATACGCCCTAACCGCTTGTAAAAACTAGTGCCGTCAGAGGACTCATGACCAATCTTACCAGTTTTCCCCATATCTACGGCATGATATTTCGCAGCTTCAATAAGCTTACGGTCAGGATACAGCAGGAGCAGATTTTTAGTCTTGTACAGGTCGGCTTTTAATGAGATGTAATAGTAGCCAGTAGTATCTATGTTGTTATAGTCACTCCAGTTCTGTCTCACATATTCCTTGATATAGGTGTTGTAGAATTTCCTCCCATCCATCCTCGCCAGATTCATCAGCTTGATTGTATTGCGCTCCTCTAAATTTAAGTATGGTGCGTTCCAACCCGTATCCGCCTTCTCGAGCTCTGCGTAAGTCCAGCCATTCTTCAGGTTTCCCGAAGTGAAGCTCATCAAAAATAAGGGAAGCAGGAGGCTTAGTTTTTTCATAGGAGGGTATAGAGGGTGAAGGGTTGTGGTATACGAACTCAAAAAACCAACAACATCTATAACGTATCCCAAACGTTAGTTCTTGCATATGGTATTAAAAGAGATCCTTCGGAGATTTTACTTCTTCACACCAAAAGAAAAAGTGCCTGTCAGGCACCTACCATCTTGTATCACAAAAGAGAACCTACAAAGCTTTTAACCGTTACCGCTTAAGGTAAAATAAAATATTGAAGCGGGATTTTAGCTGTGTAGCACATTGCTCCTTCAGCCAAGGATACAAGGAAATCACAAAGCACTGAACGCTACAGCCCCACTGCCTGTCTTATGATTCACAGGTACTGTTATGATCAGTGCGGCATTCGTTGTCCGAAAATGTAAAGGTTAACCCCAAAAACATCCGTATTCGTCTTCGGCAACAAGATCAGTAAATTTCTTTAGTGTTTTAACTGTTGGAGGGTCATATGGATACCATTTTAAATTCCCCCTCATCCAATAGACTTTCCAAACACCTTTGTTTTTCACGTAGGTTGTTTTAGCGATGTCAGTATGAGTTATTTGTTCGGGATTGTCCCAAACAGGTCTGATCTCATATATGTATATGCTTTGGTTCTCAATTCTATAAGAAAGGTCTAACTGATGTCTAATATGTTCTGGAGGTCTTTTTCTGTCAATGAAGTTCTCCATAATTTCAATTACATCAGCAGTATTTAATGCAGTTAATCCCATGTGTTTATCTACTAAAGTTTGGGCACTTATTTGTTTGCCGCTTTAAGCCCAGTTGATTCAGGCTGGGGGAATTCGCCACCCTACCCTTCGAAATCTATAGATGTAAAGTTTCTTATTAAAGGGTTCTTTCTGTAATGTCCTAATGTAGCAGTTATGGATTCTAAGTACAATCAATATTATAGAGTTAGCATAAAGAAGGAGTACGAATGATTATGGAATCATACTAGCATTCAATATTTTAAAGATTCTTTAAGAATTCACTTGTATGTGGAGTTTCTGTCAGTTCACAGTTTTCGTAATAGTTCTTACTCGGTTCAAGCCCAAATTCTTTAAATAATTCATCTTTGATAGTCCTATTAGCAGGGTTACGTAAGTCCCATCTGGCTTTATAATTTTTTGCATTAGTAAAGTCAAATACGCCTTTGTTCTCAATAGCCTTGATTATATCTACTGTATCATAATGAGGTGTAAAACCAATTGAATAATAGCCGAACGGGTTCTGGTCAAAATTTTTCTCCCCTACTATATATTTATTGAAATTTTGCTGTGGCAGCTCTTTATGAATTAGTCCCCATTGAAGGAAGACAACCCGCCTTTGGTCAATACTTCTGCCATAAGATATAGGAAAGTCAAATTCCTCATCTATTATATCCCTGTGTCCGATGATTTCATATTCTCCATATAGAAGCAGATTGTCCATCATCACATCTGCTGGTAACTTAGGTTGAGCGTCAAGAAGAGAGATGCTCACCTTATTAGTGGGGGATTTATAAATAAACAACTGCACTATTACAGGTGGCCCCATCAATAGGAATAGTCCATGTTCTTTTTTGATAAGCCTTTTTTTCCTAAGCTTATTCACATCTAGGAGTACTCTTCCAAATCCGTAATTCGTGCGATCAAGCTTAAAGCTAAAATAGTCACCCGATTTAAATCTTACATTTTTTCTCTTCGCATTTTTAAACCGCTGAATTTCCTCATGGTGACTTTCGGGTGACTGCTCTATGAATTCAGTAAATAATTCGGGTACATTTTTAGCTGATTGTACATCCTTGTCCCAGCGAGAAGAGTAAAAGGTGGTTTGAGTGGAATGATTTCCAATTATTAAACTACCACAACTGACACTTAAATAGACTCCTACAGGCTGCCTTTGCTCTAACACAGAAGCTGTGAGCTTCTTTTCCTTGCCTTTGCCCGTCTTGGGAAGCAAAATATTTCTTCCCTTTGTATATTCATTGTACTGTGATTCAACGTATTTATTCTCTGAGGAAATGATGTGCCTTTTGATTATCTCTCCTTCGAAATATAGAATACTTTCAGGTCGGTAAGTATCTCCACTGAAATGCACCTTTTCCCAATGAATTTCTATTGGCTCAAGGCCAAAATATTGTCGTTGCTCATTGGTAAGTTCGAATTTTGTCATAAAGGCTACTAAACTAGTTAAACAGGTGAATCTCACCCCCTCGTTTACACAGAACCAAGCCTGAGAGTCTATCCTCATATGGCTATTCCTGTCAACTCTCTAAAGTAACAGGCATATTAAAGATATACCAGTTACAAGTGCGGAAAAGTTCAGGTTATCAAAGCTCCCAAACCTACTCTCGTTGAGCTACGGGAGCTGCTTTGATAATATCTGCTTAGACGATAAATTCAGAAGCAGGTGGTGATATATTAATGAAGATCAGCCTGCTGTACAGTAGGTTGTGTAAGAGCAACTGTTGTTGTGAGTAGGCTTTCTTTATTCTTTTGTTTTTTCAATCCCTCTGGATACCTTATTCGGTAAAACGTATAAAAATTCCGCAAGAGCAAATGCAAACTCTACAATACGTTTAGCGTCTTCCTCTGTAGGCAAACTTGCATCTTCATCAGCATGTCTTTGATCATTTGCTTCTAACCGTATTTGGTGGGCCCATTTCGACATGCCCTCTGTTATTAAATGATCGTTTGCAGCTGCTTCTATTCTTTTATACAAATTTCCCTCCTTGTATCCCTTATCTTTAAGCATTGCATCTATAGAACTTGCTGACAGCATTATCGAACCAGCAGGTGCATGAATTGTTTCAAGAGATTGAATTAGAAATTGCTTTGCTTTATATGGCAAATTATCATCAACCTTTTTGGGTTCAGGAAATAATTCTAAAGCAGTATTATACTGTTTGCTCCTACTTCCAATCAATGCACCTCCACAACTTTGACAAATATATGTCACCCAAATTCTTGGGTAGGAACGATTGGCATTATCGGTCTCAAATTGATCGTACTTTGTAATATTTGGATTCGCTATATTACAATGAGGACACCTTTTTAAGTCTAATCTTTCTGTTAAGTTCATTTTGCTGTTTTTGCTTACTCACAGTCGAGTCACGCAAGGGAACTTCACCCTCACGTTCTCACAGAACCGTACGTGAAGGTCTCTCGTCATACGGCTCTTCTTGTTTAGTCACCAATGTAGTAGCTACTTCTAAGATATACCAACTTCCAGTACGGAAAAAGATAAGGTATTCACTAGCTCATAGTTCTACTCTGTAAGAGCTTCTAGAGTTAATTTGATAGTACCTTTTTTAGAGAATAGGATCACAAGTCGTGTTAGAAAGATCGAGGAATAGCCTGCTGTACAGCGGGTTGTGCAACAGCTACTGCCGTTCAGCCCCCACTTTTGGCAATACCTTGTTAGCGGTCTGGGGCATGTCATACAATGATTTAACTTCTATATCGCACAATTATTAACTTCTGGAGCGACCAACTCTGCGAGTTTTGAAGCTAACTCTGCCATTGACTCTTCTGCTGTACTCAGTCCACTTCTTGAGCCGAGCAATGGACTTACGTCACGCAGTTCTTCATATGTTGTGTCATGTATTATAGGAACAAGTAAATCACGAGCTAAAAGTGCAGAAAGTTCTTTTTCTGCAATACCCGCTCCTGCAAGACGTTTCAGAAATGCAGGAGTTACAAGCACAATGCCAACTCGAGACTTCGCAAGTCCTTTGTCGATTTCTCTGAGTAAGGGAGAACCAAGTAGAACGTCTTTCTCACTAAACCAAACTGAAACGCCCCGTGCCTCAAGCATGTCGTGTAATTCTTTAGCAGCACCTTTTCGATCATCCCAAGCATGGCAAAGAAAAACGTCTCGAAGGTCAGGAACAGATATTCGCTTTTCAATGTTTTCACGTAGAGGGGTCAAGGTTCGCACCTCTGCTGGTGTATAGAATACAGAAGAGCCAGCTCTTGACCAACGGGGTTTTATACTTCTGCTGCCACTTCCACCGCTACCTCTACTACTCGAACTACTTCCAGTAGATGAGTATGAAGGTGTATATGTTGGGTATGAATTATAGTTACTATAGCCACTGTAGCGACTACCACATGCAGGGCAAGCTGCTGCCCCACTTGCTGTGCGATGTCCGTACCTTGGTGCTGTACATCTTGCCATATTTATTTTTGTATTTTAAAGATTTTAGTGTTGTTCAGCCATTACCGCTAACATTCCGCGAACTGGGTGTTGGGCATTTGATGGCATTTAAGTTTCTTGTTTCAGTTTAGTTTATAAATGGCTGTGATGCCAGAATTTACTACTTATGCCCAATAGCCTATTTGTTTTGTTGGCAACAGTACTTTATTTAAAGGATTCTGCATATTCTACAAGCCTTCTGTTTGATTTATCAAAAATTTTCTGGGTGGTTTCAATGCTAAATTTCTGATTCAAAATATTCAATAATCCGTTAATTGAAATATTTACTTGCTGTAAAATAAAAGTAGACAATTTCTCTTGATGCTTTCCAAAGTATTCAGCAGCCTCGTCTGCATTTTTGAAGGCTGTCATGTCCTTTTGCTGCATTCCTAAATATATCCTCGCTCCATAATAACTATTATGAATTATTTCTGACACATCCCTATAAATTGAAAAGAAAGCAAAAGTTAATAAACCATTAACATAATCACCATATTTTTTACCAATCTCCTCAAGTTTTGCAAATGTGGATTCTGATGTCCATGACATTACTTCTTTTCCCCGATTGGTGGTAAAATCTGAAACTGCTTTTTTCAAATGCTCTGGAGCTGCACTTTCAAATTCTTTTATAAATTGTTTAAATCCATTTTTTAACTCTAATCCATTAATCTTAATCTCACGAAATAAATCACGATAACCTTTTTGATAAGCATATTTTTTGGAATCAATTACAGCTGAATCCCCTTTGGCACAAATAAATCCTACATTGATAACAGATTCTAAAAATGGTCTGGAAAGAATAATTAAATCTCTATGATGATTATTTTCTGCCAACAATATTATACTTCTTAAGGATTGTTCATTCAAGGTAAGAATAGGGCCTATTACCGATGTCAACTCCGAAAATCCAATTGCTGATGGGGACAGAGCATAAAAAACCTCCTTAAAATAATCGGTTTGATGTTTAAGGTGTTCAACTTCGGTTTTAATATCCATTTTGTATCTTGACTAACGTTTTATAATTAACTGATTATAAGCGCATTATAATTACCCATAATAACTCATATATCCCAATACTTTCTTTAGCCTAGGGAGTCAATGTTCGGTATATGGGGGATTGTGGCTAGTCGAGTCACGCGGGGGAATTTCACCCTCACGTTCTCACAGAACCATACGTGAAAGTTTCCCGCTACAACGGGGATACCTGTCAGGCTGTAAAGTAACCGAAAGGTGGTATAAGAAAAATTACTGTGGTGGGTATTATTGTGAATAATATTTTTTAATACTTTAGTTCAGTCCCAACTATATAAGTGTCAATGTCAATTCCGAGATTCAGTTTCTGTAGTCGAATTATTGTTGCGATGTCAAGATGGATACCAGCATTACCGCTTATATACTGATGTCTGCAAACAGAAATATAAGCGTCAGCATTTTCTGTAAGCTTTTTAACTCCTTCAGTGTTTTGTTCAAGTATTGTCAGTAGGCCCATTAATTTTTCTTCCAAATCGTATGCTTCATTTTTATCTGGCTCAAATGCGACACGGCTGAAGGTATGTTCTGATTTTCCATTTGCTCGCATGTCTCCTTTTGACCATCCTATTAGAGGTTGTAGAGTCAAATAACTTGATAATTTCTGAAAATTAAGATTATCAGAAGTAGCCATTAAATAAACACGATGCCCAGATTCCACCCAAGTAAACAATGGCTCAATTTTCGGTTGCTTATCTAGATTTACAACAACAAAAAACCGTTCGTTCTTTACTTTGAAGTAAACTGCCACAATATTGTTAGAGTGATTTAGGTTTACCCGTGCTACTTCAGGAAGCCCATTTTCTGTTTGTATATCAAGAACAGCAAGATGTTGTTTAGTCAACTCTAGCGTCGGGTTGAGAAGCTCTTGTCTCGCTGCTTCAATGTATGGTAGTTCTTGAGCCATTTAATACGCCTATTGATCTTGCGTTTAACAGTTGCCCGTTTGATAGTATTTACTTAATGTACAAAGACATCTTTCTGCACAAGAATGACCGAAAACTCGAAGTGTATCTGCTTAATGCTCTTATAAGGCACTGTTTTACTTAATTTCATATTCAAGCTGTAGACCTTCAAGTTCCTGCTGAAAGTCCAACAACTTATGCTCTTCTATTTTATAATCTATGGGTTGGCCGTCAATCATTTGGTCTAGCAGTTCCTTTGAGCCTTTCAATCCAATTTCTGGTCTATACTGGAGCAACAATTTTGTGAATGAGACTCGATTGTGATGCTTCTTTTTGAAAAACTTTAAAGTCACCGTTTTAAAGAAATTCGTTTCAACAATTTCGCATTCCCCTACTCGACGAGATCCTTCATAAAAATACCCTGTGGCTCCTACTTCAATTCTTTGAATATGGTAATCAATCCAGTCCTTGTTGATAATCCACATTTGGGCAGTCCCTTCAGTCGGTATAGGATCATTTGATATGATGATATCCTTATTCCCGTCTTCGAACTCTGGCCATATTATAAAGATCGACTTAGTGTCGTGTTTATCAGATTCATACCAGAAATCCCAGCGTATTCCCTGATATACAGGAGTACTTCTACCGCCTTCCTCTTGGCTGTAAAATCGGTACCTTACTCTAAAGTCGTAGTTCCGTTTGATGATATCCTTATACGGTTGATGCGCCATTCTATTTTGCCTCACGTCCATTTAATTATAAAGGCCATTCACCAGCCTCTGCTGATAGTACGCTATGCCTATCAATTCCACAATGGTGGCTAGAGGAGCTTTGGGTGGTTACATTTTCTGTTGTTGGTGTTCGTTTTTTATTTTTTATTCAAGGTACGCTTGTAAATACTTCTGCTTTTTCTCCACCAATCCTCTGTATCTAAGCTTTATTTTATTTATTTCTTCATCAGAAAAGCTGTGATTATTTCCGCTTGGAGGTGGCGGTGGTGGAAAAGCTACATCGAAATTAAGCTCCAGTACATGATCAGCAAGGTATTCACCAACCATTGTCCATTCTCCCAAGCATCCTGCTTGATAATTGAAAAAGGTACTGGTATCCTGCAAAGCCTGCATCAATATTTCAAATCTGTGCGTGCTATCTTTCCTGATGAGCCCTTCATAGACCATGGCTTTTACAGCTCCATTTGGGTAGTCCGTCAGTTTAGTTAATTCATCTAATGTAGCGTTTCTTATCAGCCAAGTCCTTCGATGATATTGTTGCGGTGGCACGGTATCGAAACCTACGATTGCTGCTGCTACCTCTCCATGATCAGCTATAATTATAACTGTGTCTTTTACTGATTGACGAATACCGCTCCAGTCGTAAAACAATCTAGGTTCATTGGAGGAGTATACAAAAATAAGACCCACAATCATGATGGTCACGATTGGCAGGTAAATTAGCCACCTAGGCCACTTTCGATATTTTCTGTTGAGGCGGTTCGACATTCTGGAAGTAATGAGCCATTCGTCTATTGACTATATAAAACCCTCACACACTGGCCTTTGCTGAATGTAAGCAAAGCTGGCTTTCAACACAACCTAGGGTTGTATTCTGGGATGGCGGTTGCTTCATTCTGTTGTAGCCGATAGTATATTATTAGAAATAACATCTCGGTTAAGGCGCACCCTGATATGCCCTATGTCTTAAAGTTGAATACTTATTTATTCATTGTCTGTTCTACATATCCAACAGCCTCTTTGACTGTTATAGAAAATATGCCACCATTCCCACTTTCATATGCTTCCTTCCATTGCACATATCCCTCCATATAATCAGGTAACTGACTTTGTGATCCAATAAGTGCTATAACGCTTTTCAGAATGGCTTCTTTTGAAAAAGGCAAATGGTCTATACTTTCAGAAATTCCTGATTTGACAAGAGGATGTTTTATTTTTAAACCACTCAAGGCAATATGAATAATAGTGTCATTTCTAAGCTTCTCAACTTTTACAATTGTGAGAGTCGAGTTCTTTTCACCAGTTCTTGTGTGGTATTTCCAAGTTTGACCAGCTTCAAACGTATCATCCAGATAATTTACTTCATCCATTGTCTTGTTCTGTGCAAAACAGCTCTGGATAGCAAACAATAGGGGTATCAAAGAATAGATAATATTTTTCTTCATACCTTTTATTTCACATGATGTGTCCATTAAATACAGCAGGGACTAGCCACCACTGCGTCTATATGAACGATAAGGTAGATATTTTGAAGTTCAATGGCAAAGAGCCCTAACAGTCCTTGCTATGTTTTATTGTTTTGTGAATTATTATCTATTTATGATATTATAGGTAATAGTCCCTGTTACTAGTTCAGGGATTTCAGTTGCAGTCCCTACTCTTCTGAATATTAATTTTGAAGTCCCCTCACGATACACCTTTTCAGTCTTTTCACTTACTGTACATTCTATCACTTTGATATCTTCAATCTTTCCTAGCTGATTAATGGTGATCATATAGACTATTTTACCCTGATCATCGGACAAATCGTTGATGATTGGTCTTTCTTCCCATACCCAACCGTTTTCATGAAGTGACTTTAATGATTCAGCCTTTGAAGCACTTTCCTGTCCCAAAACAATATCTGTTGAGAGGAAATAAAAGGTAATGCTTAATGCTATTATAGCAGCTTTCATTCTGGTTTAATTTGCCCAACTTTCATTGAATTAAGCAGGTGCACATTCAATGGCCCTTGCTGAAAGTACGCCATGCTAGCTACCTGCACAAGAATGGCTAAAAGATATGAGTCGATTCTTTTTCTGTTGTTGGTAGCTGGCTTATTTATTTTCTTTCGCAAGCTTGATGATATAATCTGTCAGCTTTTCTATTTCTTCATCATCAGAGGTCAGCGGCTCCACTAGTCCAATTGCGAAATCTTTCACCTCTTTTCGGCCCCATTCCCTAAAGGTGGAAAGTACTGATGGAGAAAGATGCAAAAGTCGAGCAGTTATTGCTTTACCCGTATTGCTATCAATGGTGAATCTTGAATTCCTTATCCATTCTTCAACTAAAGCGCCACGACCGTCCTTTTTAAGGATTTCTATATATTCAGCTCTTACCTTTTTTAGAAGATTTGTGATTAAGGGACTATTAGCAAATTCATTCAAGTCATAGCTGTCAATCTGTTCTGAATATTTTACAGTTGCTAAGAGCTTATGAAGTGCATGTATTTCAGCTTTGTTATCTATGATCATGTGTCTCCAATCTTTTAATTCTACCATAGATGAGTGCTTATGCCACTCTAGGTATGGAGTGAAGCCTATGGAGCAGCTATGGCACCTGCAAAAATTATAAGCCTCTTTATTCAGTTTTTTTAAGAAAGTATCTCCGCCTTGTCATAAACTCATCACCCCAGAATATGAACCTTCGAGTTCGACTGTAGCAGTTCGCCGTTCTTACAACTTTACCTTCATTGTTTATAACCCAAAGTTTGTTGTTACCAGTTTTATAATATAGAGGCTCTTTAGGAGAAGGGTTTAAAAGCTTTGCGATGTTCATAGAATCCGCTATTATATCCTTGTCAAAAGAAAGTTCCAAGATATCGTTAGAGACTTCAAAAGTTCCTGTTCCGAAGTTATTCGCTAAATCACCCTTAAATCGATATTCAAAAGTTGAATCTGCTTTAAGCGTTACAGTCGTTACGAAGAATCCAATATCAGCACAATTGCTTTGGTAAGTCCCAACTAAATTGGTTGTTCGACAACCAGCAAGAATAGTAATTACGATCCAAAGAAGGAATATTCGCATTGAAGTTATGATAGATAATCGAGTCACGCTGGTCAATTTCACCCGATTTCTCGAAGAACCGTACGTGAAAATCCTCTACCGAGAACTCTCCAATTAGGCTCTAATGTAAACGAAATGAGGTGGAAGAACAATAACTGCGGTGGGTATTATTGTGAGAGGCAGTTTAGGACACACAACAGTCATTGAATATTGCAGCCCCCATTCACTCGAGTTGGTTAAAAGTAAACAAAGATTACCGCCTGCATATGAATGGTTGAAAGCTAGTGGGGCACTCGTTTAATTCTGGTGTTGGTGTGGTTAGGCTATATTATTTCATAATCATTAAATGTCAATCACTTTACTGACGAGAAAAGCTAATGATCATCCATACTACAAAGATTCCTACTAACCCGAGTGAGGTGAGAGAACCATACAATAGACCCCATCCAACAGAATCTAAGCTTGAACCTGATTCTTTATTTACAAATTTCAATATTAGCCCTGTCATTAAGGTTAATATAAATATTGAAAAGATCAAAACTGGATTGTCAAGCAATTTCAATGCAGCAATCAGTATGAAATGAACTATCAAAGTCCCTATAAGAAATGTGATTCTCAATGTCATGATTGCTTATGTTCTCCCCCTATTTAACTCCCCACAACCTTCATCAAATAAAACAGGCCATTCACTGGCCTCTGCTGAAATTACGAAACGCTAACCTTCCGCATAAGCAATGACTGAAAGCTGGTGGGGCGGTTGGTTAAGGCTGTTGTTGGTGATTGTTTTATTTTTATTCTATTTAGCTATTCTGCTTTTTTTAAGCATGGATCATTTTGTCCTGCTATACTCCATTACTTTTTTTCTTTCAGGGTATACCTTATCTCTATGAGTATTACCTATCACAAGGAAGATTGAGAAAGTCAAAATGACATAAGCAGTTACTGCAATTCCACCAGCCCAGCCTCTTCTGAAATTATATTTCAAAAACTTCTTAGGCTTTACGAATAGTAGATGATTGATAATCATCACGTGTTTGTTTTCGTTCAAGATTCCTTTCAAAGAAGTTGGTTGTCAAGAAAACAGCAAATAAAAGAAAGAAAACATATTTACTAATGGCTTATTCCTCAATATTTCGGAGCTACTCAACCAACAGTTTAAGGTTCAGGTACTGCTCTACAGTCATATCCATTTTTCTGCATATTGTTTTTAAATTCTTTAGCATCACTGACTGTATCGAAGCATGCCCCTTGTTTACTTGAACTATTAGAAGTAGTTCTTGTACACTCGTAGCATTTTGAACATGCGGTCAAACTTGTTGCACCGATAATTAATAAGAACACAACTCTTTTCATTGCTTTAATTTTAATGTAGGTGTTTAGGTTGAAAATATAAATTATCCCTGTTCCGTTTCTTCCTTACAGTTTTAAGTCTATTTCCTTAATGCGAGGTATCGGCCCTGCATTTAGCAGATGCCCATTCACTATTGGTTGATGAAGGTACGCAAGAGTTCTACTTGCATGCAAATGGATGAACGGGCTGTGGCATTCGTAGAATGTTATAATCATAAAGGGTTTATATTATTTCTAATCCAAGACCCGCCTTATAGAGAAAGAAAGTAATGCTTTCATTGCCTTTTGCATCAGAGAGCCTTATTTTCACCATGTAATAATTCTTTTGCTTAAGGTAGTCAAGCAGTGTTAAACTTTTGCATTCCGTCTGGCCGTCGATGTCCAGTTTGATTGGAAAGTTATTACTGTTTGGGTTCTCTGAATGAACATAGATCGCATCTTCAGAACTATCCATCTCGTCGATCTGAATCCAGTATTGAAAGTCCTTAGGGTAACAAGCTAATTTCTCTTCGATTTTATCAGCTAGTCGAAATAGAGCATTTAAATGCTGTTTGCGAGCTTTCCATGATTTGTTACCTAATCCAAAGTTATCAATGTGCAGGTGATAAAGGTCAAACCATGAATCAGGAGAGCCACTAAAGTCAATGCGCTCCAGAGCTTCTGTTTTATTTAAATTTCTGTAGTATCTCCTTAAGCCTCTCTTTCTCATTGATTCGATCTATATGATTTGATCAATTACAACAGTCAATTCACGCGGGGGCATATCACCCCTATCCTTCTCAATCTCCTAATGTGCAGCCTGCCATAATACGCTTACTTTATTACTAACGGTAAGAATATATGCTGGAGGTGATTTAAAGGATGTGCTGGTAACTAGATAAGTTAAAACTTGTGAATCTCATTGAGCACAAAGGGAATCTGTACTTTTATGATCCCTTCATATCCATTGGTTATCCATGGGCCTGCAAGGGCCATCATTTCTTGTAAACGATCCTTTAGCAGCTTAAGGCTTTCTTCAGTAGGCTGTACTCTGGATAGTTTGTTGGGCGCATTTGTCTGAACTATGAAAGGAAAAGAGGGAGCATTTGCATCAAAGGCTTCAGAGGATGCCTTTTCCTGAATACTGGCAACTGTAACGATCCCATTGCTCACCTTCAATTCTGCAATGAATTCATAATGGGCATAGGTATTCATGAAAATCAAAGGTATGCTTGTATAGTCCAGAAAGAGATCGCCTGCTAATAGATAGCCTGCAAATGGCTCCACATCACTTTTGATGTTCCTATGTGGAAAATGTAAGACCATCCATTCCCCACTTGCATCATCTCTGGCGATGCCTCCTTTATTGAAGTACCGCTCTGCACCTATAGATACTTTTACTTGTTTGCTATCGAAATCATATTGCGCAACCACTCTTTTACCACTTTTATCGTAGGATGTCCAAATGCCAATTGGTTGCCCACCTGCAAAGCTTCCTTCCTTGATGACTCTGCCTTTGTCGTTAAAGTAAGTCCACTTACCTTCCTGAAGCCCATTTTGAAAACGTGCCACTAACTTAGGCTTTCCTTTGAAGTGAAATTGCTCATAGGCTCCATCTGGATAAGACGGAGGTCATTGTGCCACCCGTTTCGGTGATATTGTGCCAGTGATTTCGGGAATCATTGTGCCAAAAGCCTAATGATTCCGGAAGGTATTTCGCTCATCATTGCGCCACTTTCCATA
>JAESGL010000162.1_pt1 | contig 76432 bp, 71 predicted proteins | sample 9269711 | NCBI WGS metagenome assembly JAESGL01 (sample SAMN14515918, study PRJNA621676) | algae metagenome | isolation source: Kastovskya adunca ATA6-11-RM4 and co-occurring heterotrophs from soil and... | place: Chile: Atacama Desert | collected 2011-06-27 | reverse complement strand
GGGTCGAACAGGCTGCCTTCGACATAGAGCGACTGCAGCGCCGTGACATCGAGCAGACGCACGTCCCTTAGCAGCTCGAACTCGCCGACCACCGCGCGGCTACCGACCGGCGGTCGGACCTCGGCAAGCGCCACCTCGGGATCCGACGCCCCGTAGAAGGCCGCAATGCCGTGCGCATTCATCCGTCCCGCGCGTGCCTTCGCCGCCGGCGGCGGACCCAGATGAATGTCCGGCCGCAACAGCGCGTCGTCCATTTCGTCATGGTGGTGGAAGACGCGTGCCCGGAAGAAGGACTTGATGTCTCGTTCGGGGCCGGCCGTCACGATGACCGGGGTGCCATCGCGTGTCAGCTGCCCGTCCAGGCCGTCGAACAGGCGCCCCATCAGCGCCTCCGCTGCGGGGTTGAAGTAGCGCGCCTCGACCTTCAGCGATCGTTCCAACTCGTGCCATTCGGCCGCGATCTCGCGGTCATCGACACCCTTGGACTCGTAGTGGCTGTCCTCGCCGAACTCGCATTCGTCACCCATCTGGGCAGCCTCATAGTCGCCGTGCCGCTCCTCCAGGATATCCAGAACGGCCTGCGCCACCTTCTCGTTGATCGAGGCGGCGTCGGCGATGGCGTAGAGCACGGGCTCGCCGTGCCGATACCACTCGTAATTGATCTCGCGGTCGCGGATCATCATCTCCTCGAACATGTCGGGATCGGGCGAGGTCCGCTCGAAGTGGCGGTCGAAGGCGCCCTCGACATGGTCGGCCATCTCCTCGACCGTGATGGTCGCCTCCTCGTCCGCGCCGCAGAAAGTGCACTCCGCGACGACGCCGTCGCGATCGATCAGCGCGCGCAGGTGGTCCTCGCCGACACAGCCCCGGCACACCCGTTCAACATCATCGTCATCGCCAATGTCCGGCATCGCGTCCTCTTGGACGGCATCCCTCCGCCGCCATCATGATGTTGTCAGATTACGCAACATAGCATAGTTACGTCAAACACCGATTCTACGCGAAGGCAGATCATCATGGAGTTCCGCTCGCCCACCGTGGCCGCACAGCAAAACGCCGCGGCCGTCACCTACCTCACCAAGAACCTGAGCGATCAGGAGGCCGGTCGCGCGCTCGTCGCAGAACTGATCGAGGAACTGGGTAGCTCGGTCGACCGCTACCCCGACTGGCACCCGATCCTGACTGCACCGACGCGCGGAACGCCCGAGCAGTCGTCCAGCCTGACGCAGGTCAAGGCCTATGCCGGGATGGACCACACCCAGGAATTCGTCCGCGGCTTCGTCACCTGCCCCTATTCGCCGGAGCGGACAGACAGGCTGGTGGAGTCAGTGGGGAAAATCCCGGGCCTATATGCCCGTCGGCTCGATGCCCCGCTCTATGCGGACAACGCCCATCCGGTCGTCGTCGTCGCCATGAACGTGGAGCTTGAGGCGGACGGCACGATACGCAGCCGGGACGCCATCGCCTGGTTCACCCAGAACATGGCAGCCGCGGCCGACGGCGCGCAGGTGGCCGAGACGTGGTGGAACATCCGCCCGAACATTCTCGGCGGGCCTCACGGCTCCCGCTCGTCGCTGTTCGTGAACCAGCACGCCGGCCTCCATATGCGCAAGATCCTGGAGGCGATGAACGCCAGCGGCATGTTCGGCCCCGTCCTAGAATCCTCGCTCGACATGCTGTCCCCGAAGAAGCGGGATGCGATCGCCCGCACCCTCCTACGCACCGCCATCGACGCATGGGACCGTGAGAGCCCGTCGTTCGAGTTCGAGCTGCGCGGCGAGACCTGCAAGGCCGGCATCCGCGACACGTGGGACGACGGCATGGAGTTGTCGATCCGCGTCGAGATCGGCAATCACGACCTATTCGTGTCCGGCTTCCACTACCCGAAGGACGACAAGATCACGCATTCGGACCCGTCCGGGCGGCGGGACATCGCGGAGAAGTTCCTCTAGCGCGGCCGGTCAAACGGTCAGCTTGGCACCCGTCGCCTCGTCGACCTTGCCCGACAGGCCCGGCACCTCGTCGAGCTGGCGCAGGCTGCCGAAACGCCCCCGCTCCTCGCGATAGCGCACGATCTCGAAGCCGTGACCGCGAAGCCCTTCAACGGAGTCGAGTTCATCCGCTCCGGCCACGTTCACGTTCACGTTCACGTTCACCTACGCCATATCGCCATTCGTTCCCACTGGTGCACGACCCTGCCCGACTAGAGCATCTCCAGCCGGACCCGCCCGCGCGGCGCGGGGAAGGCGTCGTCCAGCATCGCGAGCACCTCCGCCGACAGCTCCACGTCGGCGGCGTGCCGGTTCTCGCGCACGTGCGCGACGGTGCCGGCCTTCGGGATCGCGATCACCTCGCTGCGCCGTAGCGCCCAGGCGAGCGCAAGCTGGGCGGCTGTCAGCCCGATCGTATCCGCGATCTCCGACAGGTCGACGTCGTCGACAAGACGCCCCTGCTCGACCGGGCTGTAGGCCATGGCCGACATGCCATGCTCCGTCAGCCACGGAAGCAGCTCTCGTTCGGGGCCACGTCGCCCGAGGTTGTATAGGATCTGGTCGGTGACGCAGGCCGCGCCGCTTGCCGCCACCAACTCCTCCATGTCGTCGACGTCGAGATTGCTGACGCCCCAGTGGCGGATCTTCCCCGCCGTCACGAGCGACTCCATTGCCCCGACCGTCTCGGCAAGCGGGACTCGACCGCGCCAATGCAACAGATAGAGGTCGAGCCGATCGGTCCGCAGCCGTCGCAGACTGACCTCGCACGCGCGTTCCAGCCGGTCGCGCGAGGCATTCTGCGGATACGCCTTGCTGACGAGGAACACGTCGTCACGGATGCCGGACAGCGCCTCGCCGACCAGTTCCTCGGTCGCGCCATCGCCATACATCTCCGCCGTGTCGACGAGCGTCATACCCAGTTCGACGCCCGCGCGCAGCGCCGCGATCTCGTCCGCGCGCCGGTCCGCGCGCTCACCCGTGTTCCAGGTTCCCTGCCCGAGGCAGGGAACGGTCTCGCCACCAACGATCACGACTTCGCGCATCCACGTCTCCCGCGGCGATGGCCGCCTTCGTCGACATCGAACGCACTGGCCGCCCGATGGTCCCGGGCGGCCAGCGAAGAAAGTCGAACGCCGATGGCCTGGCGGGCCCGGCGAACAGCCGGAGGCGGTGGCCCCTCAGGGCATACCGCACGGGCCCGCTGCGACCACGCAGCCCTCACTGCCGTGAGGAGGAAGGTGTCCCCACGGTGAGTGGGGAAAATCGAACCGCTACCAGGAAGGGCATTCCATGACCGAAGACCAGAACCAGAAGATCGCGGCCAACTACATGGCCGCCGTCGCCCACCTCCTCGGTGGCCGCCCCGGTCTGCACGACGAATTCATCAGGAAGGTCGAGCTGATCCTCAGCGGCAACGAGCCGCACGCGCTCCAGCTCATGCAGTTCAGCGAGACCGTGCGGAGGACCGGCCGCCCCGTGATCTGGATCCACCATCCGGAGGACTGGAACAACTTCCCCCAGATCGGCCTGGTCGCGCTCGCCGGTGAGCAGGTCTTCATGATCGAGAACTGCGTGCCATGGATGCGGGCCAGCGACGACCGCGCGCACCTCATCCCGGACTGCTACAAGATGGGCGCCTTCAGGTTCGACGACGAACTGCGCCTGCAATACGTCCGCAAGTCGCCCGCCAGCGGCTTCAAGTCGGCCATCAAGTCGATCGCCCGCGCCCACATCCGGCTGCGCGAGATCGAGACCGAGCAGCGCGAGCGCGGCGACGTCTTCACGCTGCCTCAGCTCGCCAAGGCCGCCTGAACCATGCATCTCGTCGGGTTGCCGGTGGCGCCCGACGAGACCCGCCGTCCAGCGCACGCGAATCTCGCTCCGTCTGCGATTTCGCTCCTAGCATAACCAAACTCTCACAAGATCATTGCCAAACGGTTCACGAACTTGGTGAATGGCGACCCTTCACGATCGGACATCGAAAATCGAAAATCCTGAGTGAAGGAAGGGGGAAGCGTGCCGCTGTTCATCGCCAAGCCGATCATGTGGAACACGGATGGCTACCGCCAACCGTCCGGTGTGCGGATCAACTCCGGCTATCCTCTCGAGCACGGCTTCGGCCACGAGGAATGGAACAACGCGCCCGCCCTGGCCTATCGGGAGAACGGCGTCGCGATGCGCGCGTTCCACACCGAGCGCGTGGGCAATGCGCCGGTGGACGATGAGGCCGGGGACGTCTTCGTATTCATGTATGCGTCGCACGACGGCGTGCAGGAACTGGTCGGCATCGCGGGTGGGGCGACGTGCCTCATCGATCACGAGGAGCGGCGGCAGGAGCTGACCACGCGGCTGCGACTGGACCGGCTTCGTTCGCAGGCATGGGCTGTTCCGCGGGTGCGCGAACTGCACAGGCAGGACGATGGTCTGTTCGACAAGGTCTGGGATGGCGACCTGGCCTGGATCCCGAACTGGACGTGCCCTGCCGACACCTACCTCTGGCTCGACGTGCCGGCTCCTCTCGACGCCCACGCGATCCGCGGCACCGGCAAGCTGCTCACCATGTTCGGCCGGCACACGAACCTCGAAGCCGCGGAGGCCGCCACGATGATGGAGGCCGTCCCGGTCCGGCAGCGTGATGCGACCTGGCAGCGGATCCGCGCCCGGATCGACGCCGAAGGGAACGGGACGGTCGACCAGGATCTCGGCGACATCAAGAAGCGAAGAGACCTGAAACCCACGGTGAGGAAGCAGCTGGTCGACGCGCGTCTAGGTCAAGGCCGCTTCCGTCGCGACGTCGAGCGGCTATGGGATCGCGCCTGCTCCGTCTCGGGCTGCTCGCTGCGCGAGACGCTTCGCGCCTCGCACATCAAGCCCTGGAAGCCGAGCAGCAACGAAGAGCGGCTGGACGGCGAGAACGGTCTGCTGCTGACCGCCGACCTGGACGCGCTGTTCGACAAGGGCCTGATCTCCTTCGCCGACGACGGGGAGATGCTCATCGCCGATCGCGTCGGGAAGACCGAGCGCAACCTGTTCCGGCTTCCGCGTCCACTGCGCAGGAAGCCGACGCGTGGCCAGCGCCGATATCTGGCTGACCATCGGCGCAGGTGGGCCTTCACATAGGTCGAACCACCGTCTCAGCCGCTCGCGATGACCAGAGCCCGCGCCGCGTCGCGCGTGCGAACCCACTTCTCCTGCTCGGCGACGGCGTCCGGCAGCGCCCGGTGCGCCGGGGGACCGCCCTCGTCCACCGCCGCCCGCGCCACCAGGTTATTGACCTCGGTTTCGAGCCGCGGCCCCGAGAACACGGCCGACAGGATCTCGAGCGCCGTCTCCCGCAGCGCCTCGTCGGTGTCCTTCAACCGCAACTCGTGACGCGGAATGCCGGCCGACCGGAGGAGCGTGCTCAGCCACTTGCCGTCCCATGATGGCGCGCTCGCGAACAGGTCGTGGCCGGACAGGGCCTCGACCATTCGCCGCGCGACCTCGTCATGCGGCTCCCCGTCCGCGGCGAGCATCTCGCGGGTGATGTGGTGGATGTCCTCCGCCTCGTCGTCCCAGTCAGTCCAGTTCGGTGCCGGCGTGATCAGGTGGCTCTCCTGACGACCGTTCTGGAACACCCATGCCACCTCGATGGGGTGGCTGCGGTCGGCAAGCGACGACGCCTCGAAATCCAGGAAGACCTTCATCGTTCGGCTCTGCACGAAGGGCACATGCGAGTCATGCGCGTTCGGCTGGGCCACATCGCCCGCCCCTGACCATCACCACGCCAGCGGCAACGCCAAGCGATGCCTGATCTCGTCCTCCAGGACGATCTCGATCGAGGCGCCGCCGCGGCGCAGTTCCTCGGCCCTGCGATGGTCGGCGTGCGACGTGAAGAAGCGGCCGAACGGCTGGTCTCCGCTCACCACCAGCATGGTCGTCGTCGTTCCGACCGAGGCCATGACGCGGGCACCCTGGGATGCAAGGAAGCAGGCCAGCGCGCCATCGCGCGGTGCGCCGAGGATGGCGATCCGCTCCCCCTTCAGCGGGCCGACCGCGGCAGCCTTCGGGGCCGGCCCACCGCGCGCGTTCACCGGCGCCAGCCAGCCGGCCAGCTCGATACCGGTGTGCTCAATGGCGCGCACGATCACCATGCCGGCGGCCCGCGCGTCGCTAAGCGCGTCGTGGTGCTTGTGCCGGACGCCGAGGAACTTCGTCAGGACGTTGAGCCGATGACTGGAAAGCTCAGGCCACGCACGCTTGGCGACGCGAACGCTGTCGAGCCACGTCGTCTCGATCGCGGGCCGGCGATGTATGCGGCAGGCCGCGCCCAGCGCGCCCTTGTCGAAATAGGAGTGCGCGACCGTGATCCGCCCGCCCAAATGGCCGTCGACCGCGGCATGGATGTCGGCGAACGTCGGCGCGCCGAGGACATGGTCGCCCGTGATGCCGTGGATGCCGATGTTGAACGACGAGAAGCGGTCGAGCGGATCGACCAGCGTCTCATACTCGAAGATCTCGACGCCGTCCTTGAAGCCGACGATGCCGACCTGGCAGATGCTCGACACGTTCGAGCACGACGTCTCGACGTCCACCACGACGAAGTCGGGCAAAGCTGCTGCGTCGATGGTCGGGGGCACGTCTGATGGGCGGGGCGTCATGCGGCGATGCCCTCGGCGAATATCGGCAACTCGGCAATCTCGGCGGCGGTGGCTTGAGCCTCCACGAAGTTCGACACGGTGACCCCGACCAGACGGATGCCCTTCTCCGCCGGCAGAACCGACCGGATCAGTTCCAGCGCCGCCTGACGAAGACCGTCATGGGTCGACACCGCCGTTGGCTGGCTCCGACTGCGCGTGATCTGCTGGAAGTCGCCATACTTCACCTTCACGGTCGCGGTGCGACCGAACGAGCACCTGCCGTCACACCAGCGCCAGACCTCGTCGGCCATGCGCAGCACGCCCGCCTCGATATCCGCCGCCTCGACCAGATCGCGATCGAACGTGGTTTCCGACCCCGACGACTTGCGCACACGGTTAGGATTCACCGGCCGGTCGTCCACCCCGCGCGCGATGGCGTGATACCAACCGGCGGAACTGCCGAAGTGCTCCTGCAGGAACTCGAACGGCTTCGCGCGCAGGTCCGCGCCCGTCTCGATGCCCAAGCGCTTCATCTTCTCGGCGGTCACCGGCCCCACGCCGTGGAACCGACTGACCGGCAGTGTCTCGACCCAGGCAGCACCCATGTCCGGCGTGACCGCGAACTGCCCGTTGGGCTTGCGGTGGTCGGACGCGAGCTTGGCCAGGAACTTGTTGTAGGAGATGCCGGCCGACGCGGTCAGCCCGGTCTCCTCCAGGATCGCCGCGCGGATGGCCTTCGCCGTCAGCCATGCGGTCTCGATCCCCGCCTTGTTGGCGGTCACGTCGAGATAGGCCTCGTCGAGCGAAAGCGGCTGGATCAAGTCGGCGTAGCGCGCGAAAACCTCGTGGATCTGCCCCGAGACCTGCTTGTAGACGTCGAAGCGCGGCGGCACGAACACCAGGTCCGGGCAGCGGCCCATCGCCGTCACCGAAGGCAGCGCAGACCGGACGCCGAACTTGCGCGCCTCGTAACTGGCGGCCGCCACGACGCCACGCGCGGCGGCATACCCGACTGCAACAGGCCGACCGCGCAGCGACGGATCGTCACGCTGCCCCACCGAGGAGAAGAAGGCGTCCATGTCGACATGGATGATCTTCCGGCTGGCTGAGATATGATCGGCCATGCAGTTCAATGGCTTAGCTACTCCGCGGCGTTTGACGGCATTGGGTGCGACCCCCTCCACCGTGCTCCATCGAGATTACCTGACGATTGCTCAGGAAGCCAGCTCGATGAAGAACAAACCACGAATCCACATCACCGTGAAGACCGTCCGCGCGATGCGCCCGTCGCCGCCCAACAAGAAGCTGTTCGACTCGGACGACGAGGTCCGGGGCTTCGGCGCCTACCGCACCTCAGGTGGCGACGTAGTGTTCGTCGATCAATACCGGCTGCCGCATCAGCCGGCTCGCCGGGCCAAGATCGGCGAGTTCGGCGAGCTCACCCCCACCCAGGCGCGCGACATCGCGCGGCGATGGGCGGTGGAGCGCCGCGGCGGCGTGGCCCCCGTGGAGAAGCGCAAGGAGGAGGCGCGCGAACGTCGCGCGGAACGCGACCTGCGGTTCGCCACCTACGTCGATGCGTATCTGCGTCGCCGGATCGTCGAGGAGAGACCCGTGAACGCCCAGCACTCCAGGATCCTCGTCAACGACGTCGCCGGCCTCATGCCGAACGTCCGGATCGATCGGCTCACCAACGACGACATCGATCGCTGGCAGGAGGAACTCCAGAAGCGGTCCAAGTCCGCGCGCATCTACGGCCTCGTCTACCTCAAGGTGATCCTCAACGACGCCAAGGCCCGCGGGATCATCGCCTCATCGCCGGCGGACGCATACAAGGTTCCGGTCCGGGTCGAACGGGAACGCGTGCTCAGCCTCGAGGAGCTCACGCACCGGCTCCTCGGGGTGATGGCGGCGTCACTGGCGGGAGAGGAAGCGGGTCCGTCGGTGGCGACGAAACTCGCGGGGCTTATCGGGCGGTGATTGCGGGAATCAGCGTCACATCACTGACGCTGATCCTTCGCCAAGGTGGCCAAGATAAGCTCATTGCGTCTTCTCGGCCTCGAGGCCTGCCTACGTGCGCATACAATTCCCAGAAGAATTGCCAGAACCGATTAGCAATCTGGCCAGATTCCGATCATCCTGTCCGGGCGTTCTTATGACGACACCCTCATAAGGGGTGGGTCAACACCAGGAACCCACTCCACCATGAACACGATCAATCTCCCGACCCGCTCCATCCTCTCCCGTCACGCCGCGATCCGGATGCAGCAGCGTTCGATACCCTCCGCGGTCGTCGAGTTGCTGCTCGACTTTGGCAAGGCGACCTCGGTCGGAGGCGGTGCTACCTCGTACAGGTTCAACGCCGCGACCTGGGACGAAGCGATGTCTTCGGTGGGCAACCCCGCATCGCTCCGCCGCTACCGGAATGCCTATGTGGTCGAGGGCCGCGATGGTGTGGTGATCACCGCCGCTTGGCTGCATTGAGAGAGGCTGGCATGAACGGTAACGTGATCGACGCCACCGACAGATTCTCCGAGCGCACAGAACGCCAGAAGACAACCCCGCTTGACGCCCTCCGCCGCACGGCGCGCGTTGCGCCCGCAGACCGCGCGACGCTGGCGTCTCGCCTTGGCGAACTCGCCGCCCGCCTCAATCCGGATCGCCCAAAGAACGCCGCACGCTCCTGGTTCGAGAACGCCTGGCAGGGTGATCGATGGGCCAAGCGCAAGCGCTACGTCGTGCTGCCTGGGGAAAGCGCTCCCGACCCGCAGGACGAAGGCGCATACGTCGCCTCCGGCGTCGACTGGGCAGTGCTAGCCGAACAGGCCGCCGCCGCACTGCATGCTGGCACGGGTCCGATCGTAGAGGCAGACCGCGCCCGCGCCATCCGGGACCTTCTCCGTGGCACGGCCTTCGTCCCGGCCATCTTGCCCCTTCCCGTCGAGGGCGACGGCGGCGCTGCACTGATCGCGACCTATGCCGATCGCGTGTCGCGGGTTGTCGAGAGGGGCTCCGACGTCCGGCGGCTCTGGAGCGTGCTGCGCTCTGCGCCCTTCGGCACGGTCATCCGGACCGACGAGGCGGCGGAGGAGGGAGATCCGGCACTGGCCAAGGCAGCCTTGGCCGCCGACGCTATAGAACCGAAGGACGATCACAGTCTCGCGATGGGATGGCGCACCCGGTTCACCACCGAGCCTTCATCCGTGCGTTCGAATTGGTCCGAGCCCACCATCTTCCTCGGCCTGCGTGCCCACACGCGCGAGGCACGTATGTTCATCGTCCCTGAGGACTTCGTCGACGAGCTGCCACCGAACAATGACGGGGACGTCGGCGCGGACGAGCGGGTCCTCGAATGGCTGATCCACAGGGGCTTCGCAACGGGACGGTCGTTCGAGGATCTGCCAGAGATCCAGTATTCCGCCGAGACCGGGACAGGTTGGAGGCCTTTCCGCTACGAGATCCTGCAGCTCGTCATGCTGACGGCCCGACCGAAGGCCGACGGGTCGCCGGGCCTTTGGGTCGACGCGATGGCCAGCGATCTCGCGCACTACCATCCGGTCCTGCCGACGTTCGACGCCGCCAGGGCGGAGATCGGCAAGGGTTGGCTGTGGAACTTCATCGGTCAGACCATCACGAGCGGTGTCGACTACTCCTACTGGTCATCCTACGAATACGTCGACTGGCCGACGTGGAACGAGCGATACATGCCCGGCGGAGCGATGCCTCTCGGCGCCGCATCGGGTCTGGTCGAGTCCACGGGCGAAGAACTAACCGACGCCTCCGGCTGGCTCGACGACGTAGCGAATGCCGAACTCCAGGAGCTGCTGTTCGGACGTCAGGACGGCGTCCGTTTCATACCCGAGATCGCGATCGCCCGCGGCTTGCCGGTTCCGGTCGATCCCGCCACCGTCGCGGGCGCGCTGCTCGGCAACCTCTCCGCGCCGGAGGAGGACCGGGTGTCCGAACGGCTGCTTGCCAAGGCCCGGGCGCGCGCGGACGCCGGCCTCTCCTATCACGAGGCGGTCGTCGCGCATCACCGCAAGCTGATCGACGCCATGCTGCCGGACTGACGCGCTCTTCGCCTGTTGCGCCCCGCATTCCGGGGCGCAACCGGGATGAGTTCGCCTATCGCGAGGACGGGGTCAGCGCCGCATCAGCGAGGGAGGAGGCAGACCACCGACCCTTGCGGCGTCAGCATCAGATATGCGAACGTGGCGAGGACCGCACCCGCGACAGCGGCCAAGCCCACGATCAGCAGGACCGTCCTGTGCCAGCGCACGCGCTTGTCCAAGTCGTCGTATATCCCGACGAAGTCGTCACGGATCGCGGCCTCCTCCCGGTTCAGGCGCGCGCGCTGGGCCGTCATCTCCAAGCTGATCGTGTCCAGCGTGTGCCGCTGATTGCGCACCGCCAGCCACAGCAGGCCGACGAAGATCCAGGCGCCCAGGAGCACCGCAGTGTTCGTCCAGAACGCCACGTCGCAACGGCCCGGCTGCTTCAACTGCGTGGCCACTACGATCGTCGCCACTGGAATCCCCAGCAGCTGGCCCTGGATCTCCACGATGGTCTTGTGGATCTTCCCGACATAATCGAGCCGCGCCGTCTCGATGTCCTTTTTCTGTTGATTGTCACTGAGAAGTGACCCGGGGCCGCTATAAGTTTCCACTGAGAATTGACCCATGTTTCTCTCCCCTCCGGCTGTCAGTCGGAGGGTCTCGGAGTGATCAACATGGACTTACTCAGTGTGATCCGCCGATGGCATTTCCGGCAGGAGATTTCCATTCGGGAGATCAAGCGACGGACCGGCCTATCGCGCAACACCATTCGCCTACTCGACGAGTAGGATCGCAACCTCTCTTCGAATGGTCGACCTCGGCAATTGGCCGATCGTCCTGATCTGCCAATCCCGATCGGGAAGGCGCTATTTCAAGCGCAGCCATCTGATACCCGACCACTGGTTCCCCAGGGAGGACGTTGACGCTTCCTCGCCGTCGTTTCAGGTGCTGTTCGGAGCCGTTGATCGCACCCGCACCCAGAGCGTATCCGCCAACCTCTGGTTTGATCGGCGGGATGCTAATCGCTTCAACATCTTGGAGCAGTCGGTGAAAGCGCATGGCAACGAGATGCTGACGATCTTGACGCTTGCCGATCGGAAGATACTCGCCGCCACCTCAGCCTGATCGGCCGAGTGGACTTCGGGGCGCGGAAAGCCCCGCGCACCAATCCGTAAAAACCCCCAAAATGGGCCCTCGTAACCCCTTGGTTTCAGGGGATAGGTGACGCGTGTGCAAAAAACGGCCGAGTTAGTTGACGCGTTGTGCAATCACCTTTTTGCAACTACCCCCAAAACCCGCCTTTCCGGTGACATCGCTGATGCAACCGGACACGAAAAGATAAGTCAGGGTCGCCAATCAGGCGCGGCGTGCCACTTTGGCGAGGCGCAGTGGCGGGGTCACAACGCTCAGATCCACGCCCGATTCAACCGATATGCGATCGCGCCCCTTGCGCTTGGCGTCATAGAGCGCGCGGTCTGCCCGATCGAACAGATGCGGCAGTTCCTCCGTGCCCGTGATGCTGGCCGCCGCGCCGATGCTGGTCGACACTTGCAGACTCGCCTCGGCGGCACCCGCCCCGCTCTGTGCAAAACGATGGCAGATGCGACGGCCGAGTGCCGGCAGATTTTCGGGTGGAAGACCAAAGAGCAGAACGGCAAACTCGTCGCCGCCCAGCCGCGCCACCAGGGCATCGGCGGGCACGCAATCCGTCAATATTGCAGCCAGTCCCGACAGCAGCCGGTCACCAGTGGCGTGGCCGAAGCCGTCATTGACCGCCTTGAAATGATCGACGTCGCACAGCAGCAGCGCCACCGGCTGGCCGGCCCGCCGCGCCAGCGCCATCCCGGCGGCCGCCTTCGCCTCGAACGCGCGGCGATTATAGGCACCGGTGAGCGAATCCCGCTCCGCCAGCGCGGTGATCTGCCGTTCGCGCCGGTGACGCACCGCCGCCAGCATCAGCAGCGCCAGCGACACCTCGACCATTATGCCCTCATAGAGCGAAGCCTTGATCAGCAGCCCCTTGAAGCCGACCAGGCTGACGAACAGGCCCGGCATGAAGATCAGCCCCGACTTGGCGAGGTAGAATATGCCATGGCCAAGGAAGATGTGCCCCAGCCGCACCGCATCGCGCACTTCGCTGGTGCGGCGGAGCGAAAGCAGGAGGGACGCGGCCTTGAGCGACAGGATCGCGACCAGCGCCGAATTGACGAGGCCGAACAGCGCGGTGCGATCATTTGCCGGATCGGTGCCCAGCAGCGCCACCCAGACCAGCAGCACGCCCAGCCAGATACCGGGAAGGCGCCGCCCGGCAAAGGCCGCCGCGCCCTTGGCGAACAACAGATGCGCCACCACCAGCAGGCCGTTGGCCAGCCAGACATAGAGAAGGAAGCTGTCCGCCGTGCGCAGCACCGACATGCCGCTGCCCACCACGATGGTCGCGAATCCCCCGCTCCACCAGGCGAGCGAGCGCACCTTTGCCAGACGCCATTCGGCAGCCAGCACCAGCGCCGCAACAAGGGCGATGGCCTGGGTCATGAGCAGCATGGTGACGGCGTCGATCGGCATGGACAGGTTCATCGGGAAAAGGAGCGTGCTATCTAGCCGAATATGCTGAACAAAAGGTTCCCGCCCGGCTCAGCTCGTCGCACGCATCAGCAGGTCGTCGGTGACCGTCATGGTGAAGATCGGGTCGGCATCCGCCGGCACTTCGGCGATCGCGTCGACAAAGGCGGCGCGGGTTGCCGGATCGTCATAGACCATCTTCGCGTCGAACGCCGCGCGCCAGGTCGCCTCGTCCGGCCATTCGGCATAGCCCACGAACCGCCCGTCCGCATCGCGGTGCAGGCGCGATCCATAGCTGCCATATTTTTCACGGATGAGGTCGGTGCCGCGGCGCCAGGCTGCACGGAACTGCTCTTCCTTGCCGGGGTGGATGCGCCACCAATAGACCGCAACGAACATGGCCACCTCCTTGTGCGGAGACAATGGCCGGGCGGCGGCAGGAGTTCCGGCGGGCAGGCCGATCGCCCGCCCGCCGGCAATGTCGCTTAGAGGATCGACTGGCCGGTCTTGGCCCAATCCGACATGAAGCCGGCAATGCCCTTGTCGGTCAGCACATGGTTGAACAGGGCCTTGATGACGGCCGGCGGCGCGGTCATCACGTCGGCGCCGATCTTGGCGCTGTCGAGCACGTGGATCGGGTGACGGACCGACGCGACCAGGATTTCGGTGTCGAACGCGTAATTGTCGTAGATCAGGCGGATGTCTTCGATCAGCTGCATGCCGTCGAAGCCATTATCATCATGACGGCCGACGAAGGGCGAGATGAAGCTGGCGCCGGCCTTGGCCGCGAGCAGCGCCTGGTTGGCCGAGAAGCAGAGGGTGACGTTCACCATCACGCCATCGTCGGTCAGCGCCTTGCAGGTCTTGAGGCCGTCGATGGTCAGCGGCACCTTGATGCAGACATTGGGGGCGATCTTCCGCAGGACCGCGGCTTCCTTCATCATCGTCTCATGGTCGAGCGCGACGACCTCAGCCGATACCGGGCCGTCCACGACGCCACAGATTTCCTCGATCACTTCCAGGAATTTGCGGCCCGACTTGTGGATCAGCGACGGGTTGGTGGTGACGCCGTCCAGCAGGCCAGTGGCGGCCAGGTCGCGGATTTCGGCAATATCGGCGGTGTCGACGAAGAATTTCATGGGATGCTCCGGGGCAGGATTCGCGAATCGGCTCCCTTTAGCGGCTGGCCGATGGATTGGCCATCGGGGCGAACGGTGATTGCCTTGCGCCCCGCCGCCTTCTACCTCTTTCGCGACAGGGGAGCGGCCATGATGTTTGCGATGCGCGCATATATTTGCCTGACCGCCCTCGCCATGCTCGTCCTGCCCTTTTCTGCCCGCGCTGCGGATCAAGAGGCGCAGACCTGGATCAGCGCTGGCGGCGTCGCGCAGATCGACGACAATGATCGCATCGGCATCGAAACAAGCTATCGCCTGCGGCCGGCCGACGACCAGCTGCTGCAACGGATCACCCTGGATCATCGGATTGCCGACGGCGTGCAGCTGGGCGGTGGCTTCGCCTTCGTCACCAGCCGAAGACAGAAGGAAATGCGCTTCCACCAGCAACTGATCATCGACCTGGGCGTGCTGCAGAGCCGCACCCGGCTGGAACAGCGCTACATCGACAGCGCCGCGCAGCCGGCCTGGCGCCTGCGCGAACGTATCCAGCTCGACATCCCGCTGGAAAAGCAGCGCAAATGGTTCCTCCTGACCTCCGCCGAATTTTTCTTCGAACTGCACAAGCCAAGCGCCGTCCAGGACAGCGAACTTGTCACTACTCGGCAGCTGATCGGCCTGCGTCATGTGCTGACGCCGCGGCTCGGCATCCAGCTCAGCTATATGCGCCAGCATAGTTTTCCCGACGACCGCCCCGATGAGGTCGTCCATGTCCCCTGGCTGGCGATCGCCTGGCGGCTCTGACGATTTGCCAGAACGGCAAGAGCGGTTAAGGACGCTCCATGGCCCGCGCCCGTGTCCTCCTGCTCAATGCCGCCCTCGGCCCGCTCGACTATCGCATCCCCCATGGCATGACGGCCAGGCCGGGCAGCATCGTGGTCGCCCCGCTGGGCCCGCGCCAGCTGGTCGGCGTGGTCTGGGACGAGGAATCCTTCCCGGATGTCGAGACGGTCGGCGACAACCGGCTGCGCAACCTGCTGGAAGTGCTGGACGCGCCGCCGCTGCCCGAAACGCTGCGCCGGCTGATCGAATGGACCGCCGACTATTATCTCGCCCCGCCGGCCGCCGTGCTGCGCATGGCACTGGCGTCGATGTCCGCGCTGGAGGGCACGCGCACCGTCATCGAATATCGTGCCACCGGCCAGCTGCCCGATCGCATGACCGAACAGCGCACCCGGGCGATGGAGCGGATCGGCGACCGACAGGGGCTGGTGCGCGAACTGGCGATGATCGGCGGGGTCAGCGACACAGTGATCCGCGGCCTGGTGAAGGCCGGCGCGTTCGAGCCGGTCGAGGTCAGCGTCGACACCCCCTTCCCCGAGCCCGACCCGGCCCACGCGCCGCCGGCCCTGTCCGATCAGCAGATGGCGGCCGCGACCGACATGGCGGACGCGGTGCGCGCCCATGAATTTGCCCCCTTCCTGCTCGACGGCGTCACCGGGTCGGGCAAGACCGAGGTCTATTTCGAGGCGATCGCCGCTGCCATCCGCGCCGGCAAGCAGACCTTGGTGCTGCTGCCCGAAATCGCCCTGACCGAACCCTTTCTGGAGCGGTTCGAAAAACGCTTCGGCACGGTCCCGGTCAACTGGCATAGCGGCCTGCGCCAGAGCGAACGCCGGCGCGCCTGGCGCGCGATCGCGGCGGGCGAGGCCCGTGTCGTCGTCGGTGCCCGGTCCGCCCTGTTCCTGCCCTACCCCAATCTCGGCCTGATCGTCGTCGACGAGGCGCATGAGGCGAGCTTCAAGCAGGAGGAAGGCGTCCATTATCACGCCCGCGACGTCGCCGTGATGCGGGGCCTCATCGAACATTTCCCGGTCGTTCTGGCCTCCGCCACGCCGGCAATCGAGACACGGCATCAGGTCGATCTCGGCCGTTATCGCGAGATCAAGCTGCCGGCCCGTTTCGGCGGCGCACAGATGCCCGATATCGAGGGCATCAACCTGCTGACCGATCCGCCCGAGCGCGGTCGCTGGATCGCGCCGCCGCTGGTGGTAGCGATGGAGGAAGTGCTGGCCAAGGGCGAGCAGAGCCTGCTTTTCCTCAACCGGCGCGGATATGCGCCGCTGACGCTGTGCCGCCATTGCGGCTATCGCTTCCAATGCCCCAATTGCACCAGCTGGATGGTCGAGCATCGCCTGACCAAGCGGCTGGCCTGTCATCATTGCGGCCATGTCATCCCGGCGCCGCGCTTCTGCCCCGAATGCAAGGAAGAGGACAGCCTGGTCGCCTGCGGCCCCGGCGTCGAGCGCATCGCCGACGAGGTGAAGGCGCTGTGGCCACAGGCACGGGTAGCCATCGCCACGTCGGACACGCTGCACTCGCCAGCCCGCGCCGCCGATTTCGTCAAGTCGGTCGAGGCTGGGGACATCGACATCATCGTCGGCACCCAGCTCATCACCAAGGGCTATCATTTCCCCAACCTGACGCTGGTCGGCGTGATCGACGCGGACCTGGGGCTGGAGGGCGGTGATCTGCGCGCGTCCGAACGCACCTTCCAGCAGATCATGCAGGTCGCCGGGCGCGCCGGGCGCGGCGAAAAGCCGGGCCATGTCTTCATCCAGACCCGCATGCCCGATGCGGAGGTGATCCAGGCGCTGATCGCTGGCGACAGCGAGCGTTTCTATCTGATCGAGACCGAAAATCGCCGCCGCGCCAATGCCCCGCCCTTCGGCCGTTTCGCCGCGATCATCATCTCCAGCGAAGATAGCGACGAAGCCGCACAGACCGCCCGGCTGATCGGCAAGTCGGCGCCGCAGGTGGAGGGGATGCGGGTTTATGGCCCCGCCCCTGCCCCGCTGTCCGTGCTGCGCGGCCGGCATCGCCATCGCCTGCTGATCCACGCCACGCGCCAGGTCGACATCCAGTCGGTGATCCGCGAATGGCTCGGCAATCTGGTGTGGAAATCCACCACCCGCGTCGCGGTGGACGTCGATCCCTACAGCTTCATGTGATGGCCGCGCCGATCGAGAGCCCCTGTCGCAATCTCTGTTCGCTCGATGCCGAGCGCAAGGGCTGCACCGGCTGCGGCCGCACCCTCGACGAAATCGTCCACTGGCGCAGCATGACCGATGCCGCGCGCGCCGCCGTCATGGCGCGGGTGAAGGATTTCGAGCCTTTGCGTCGCCCTGCGCCTTAGTCCTGGCGTCGAAGGCGGCCTTCATCTTGATCGCTGCCTCCCGCATGTCCGACCCATGTGGCGAAAAGGCGATCGGGTCCATGATGGTGGAGGCGGCGGCATATTCGCCGCGGGCCGCCAAGGCGCGCGCAAACTGGAAGCGATAATTGGGGTTTTGCGGCAAAAGGGAGAAGGCCTTGTACAGGCCGTCATAGCCGATGTCGGGCATCTTGCCGCCACGCATGGCATGATAGCGATAGAATAGCGCCAGCGGCACGGGGTCCTCCGTATCGGCGCGGTTGGCGCGCACGATCGCCGTCAGCGCCGCCTTCCAATCCTCCTCCTTGTCGCTGTCCTGCGCCCGCGTCAGCAGGACTTGCGCGCGGACGGCCTGCGCGCGTGACGATTTCGGATCAATGCCGATCGCGCGATCCGCGTCGCCCAGCGCGGCGGCGCCCTCTTCGGCCGCCCATTCGGATTCGGCCAGCAGCGTCAGGGCATAGGCGCTGTCGGGATATTTGGCGGCGGTAGCGCGGATCGATGCCACCAATGCGGGAATATCCTCCGTCCTGGGCCGATTGACGAGGTGGAGTTCATCCTCGATCAGGGCGCCCTGCGCCGGGTCGACCGGCACCACCGTGATCGCGCCGATCGTCATGTCCTGCGGCGTCAGCACGGACATCGACAGGCGCTTGCGCATATAGGCCTTGAGTTCCTTCTCCAGCCCGGCCACCCCGCCTTCGAAATAGCTGTCGGGCTCAACGTCCGGCTTCCCCTGCGCCAAATCGCCCAGATAGCGGGTCATCGCCGCCGTATAGCCATTCTTGTTCTGGAAATAATAATGGGTGAGCAGCCAGGCGGTCCCATAATAGCGGTCGCCGTCCTGCCGGTTCAGGCCATCGGTCGTGCGCGACAGGAGCTGGACGAGCGGATAAGGCTGACCCAGCACCAGCCCCGGCACCCGTGCCATCGGCACCTGGGCGAACCGGATCGATCCATCCTTGGGGAAATCCACGACCGAGAAAAATTCTGCGAATCCCTCCACATACCAGGCCGGATAAGCGGCCGGGAAATGATGCAGCATGAAATGATGGGTATATTCGTGGAACAGGATTTCCTCGGCACCGGCATCAAATTTGCCAGTCTTCGCGCCGCGCGCCAGGAAGGCATAAGCCGTGCGGTCGGACGTGGTGTAATAGCCCGCGATATTGGGGTTGCGCGCCAGTTCCCTGACCTTGGCTTCACTGGACAGCAGATAGACCTTCACCGGGCTGCCCTGTTCCGGGCTGGTGACACCGGTCAGGCGGCGCAGCAAATAATCGAATTTCTCCAGCCGCTCGGCAAAGCCGCGCAGGGTTTCGTCCTTCCCCTCGCTGTAGACGGTGAAATGCCGGGTCTGCGCCTGCCACCAGGCCGCCTGTGTCGGCGCGGCGCCAGCAAGGGCCAGCCCGCCCCCGGCCAGTGCCTTCATCCAGAATCGCATCATCCCGCATTTCCCCAAAGACCTGGGTTCCAAGGTGAAGGACGACAGGTTCGATGGAAAGCTCAATCTCTCCCGTTACTTGCCTTTTCCTTGCCGAGCAGCACCTGCTTCCTTTCAAGGCCCCAGGCATAACCGCCCAGGCTGCCGTCGCTGCGTACGACGCGATGGCAGGGTATCAGGATGGCAAGCCTGTTGTCGCCGCAGGCCGTCCCTGCCGCGCGCACGGCGCCCGGCCGGCCGATCGCCGAGGCGATTTCACCGTAGCTCCGGGTCTCGCCCGCCGGGATCGCCCGCAAGGCGGCCCAGACCGCCTGCTGAAAGGCGGTGCCGCCGACATCGGTCGGCAGATCCGCTCCCGCCCCCGGATCATCCACCAGTGCAGCCACGGCACGCGCCCAGCGATCCAGCGCGGCGTCCGCGGGCAACAGAGTCGCGTTGGGGTATCGGCGGCGCAGGTCCGCCTCCCCTTCCTCAAAGGCGATGCGGCACAGGCCACGCTCGGTCGCCGCGACCAGCAGCGCGCCCAGGCTCGTCCCGATCACGACATGGCGGATATCGACGCCGCGCCCGCCCTCGCGCCAGGCGCTGGGCGTCATGCCCAGATGCCGTTCGGCATCGGCATAGGCGCGGCTCGGCGCATTATAGCCCGCCTCATAGATCGCATCGGTCACGCGGCCGGGCGTCGCCAGTGCCGCCTTCAGCCGCTCGGCGCGCAGATCGCGGGCATAGGCCGCCGGGGTCAGGCCGGTGATCCGTTTGAACAAGCGGTGGAAATGATGCGGCGCATAGCCGACATGGTCGGCCATCTCCTCCAGCCGGGGCGGCGTTTCTGCCGCGCGGATCAGGCGGATCGCCGCCTCCACCGCCTGCTGGTCGCGCGCCACCTCATCCGGCCGGCAACGCAGGCAGGCGCGGAAGCCCGCCGCACGGGCCGCCGCACCATCAGGCAGGAAGATCATATTCTCCCGCTTCGGGTGCCGGGCCGGACAGCTGGGCTTGCAATAGATGCCGGTGGTCAGCACCGCGCCCACGAAGCAGCCATCCTGTCGGCGATCGCGCGCCAGAAAGGCGGTCCAGCAGTCTGCGGCATCGGGCATGGCGGCCGGGACGGGTTCGGGGCGTGTCATCTGGTTCATGGATATGGGGTAATCCAGACGGCTTGGCGAGGCTTCCCGTCGCTTGCGGTCAAAAGCACACGGCCCGTCGCATCCGCTTTTTCCCGATTGCCTAAAGCGGGCCTTCGCATATGTATGCGCCTCCTATGGTCGCCCTTTTCCGTCGCCTTCGCCCGATCGCCGCGCTTGTCGCGTCCCTCGTCCTGCTCAGCCCCGCACGGGCCGAACAGCAGGATATCACCGCCGCCGCGCGCAGCGTGGTGCGCGTCGCCCTGGTCGCGACCAACGGCGCGGACGCCTATTTCGTGGGCCATGGCAGCGGCATCGCGATCGCCCCGGACAAGGTGCTGACCAACGCCCATGTCGTCGAACTGGCGCGCGAGGAGAAGGACCTCGTCATCGGCGTGATCCCGTCCGAGGGCAAGAAAAGCTATGGCGGACGGATCATCGCCTATTCGCCGGGCAATGACCTGGCCCTGATCCAGCTGGAGGAAGGCAGCCTGCCGGTTGCCACCTTCTATGCCGGGGCGGTCGATGACGGCCAGCATGTCACCGCCATCGGCTATCCCGGCACCGTCGATCGCGCCCAGGGCCTCAGCCTCAAGCAACTGGTCGAACCGCTCGGCACGGTGAAGACCAGCGGCAGCATCTCGTCCGGCCGCTCCAGCCAAAGCTTCGACACCATCCTGCACACCGCCCCGCTTGCCGCGGGCAACAGCGGCGGCCCGCTGGTCGATGATTGCGGCCGGGTGCTGGGCGTCAACAGCTTCGGCTCGATCTCGGACGGCAATGATGCCGAATTCGGCTTTGCCGTATCCTGGCGCGAGGTCGCCTCCTTCCTGCGCCAGGCCGGCGTGTCCTCGCTCCACACCGTCGTCGCCTGCCGCACCATGGCCGAAGCCGACGCGGCCGAAGCCTCGATCACCCAGCGCGAATCGCAGCTGACCGAACAGAATGACCGCGCCGCCGCCGACAAGCGCGAGCAGGCGCTGCAGCAGGCCCGCGACACCGCCGAGCGCGACGTCATTTCCGGCCGCGAAAATGCGATGGCGGGCGCCGCCGTGCTGCTGGCCCTCGCCGTGCTGGGCCTGGGCGCTGGCGGCCTCTTCTACAGCCAGGGCCGTGAAAAGCGTGCCACCTGGTTCATCGCCGGTGGCGGCATCCTGCTGATGGGCGCGCTTGGCCTGTTCGTCTTCAAGCCCAGCTTTGCCAGCATCGACGAGCGGGTGAAGCTGCCCGAGGACCAGAGCGTGGTCAGCAACAAGGCCTTTGCCTGGGCCGGCGACAATATCTGCCGGATCGACCTCAACCGCAGCCGGCTGACCGTGTCGCAGCCCAATGATGTCGGCCTGAACTGGGCCGAGGGCGGCTGCGTCAATGGCGACACCCAATATCAGGCGACCGGCACGACCTGGCAGCGTGCCCATGTGCCCGACGAGGGCAATTATGTCAGCCGCAGCGAATTCGACCCGGCCACCGGCCTGTTGCGGGTGCAGCGCTGGCTGCCCGACGGCGACACGATGGACAAGGCCCGCGCCCTGCTGAAGGATGGCCCGATCAAGGGATGCAGCAGCGATTCCACGATGTTGACCCGGATCGCGACGCTCCAGTCGGACCTCGCCGCGCTGCTGCCGCCCCAGCCGAACGAGCGGCTGGTCTATCATTGCCAAAAAGGACGGCTTGCCCCTGCAGACCCCGCTCCCTAGCCTGTCCGTTTTCCCGAAAAACTCAGTCAAATTGGCTTGATTTCGTCGATGCGATGGAATCGTGTCACATGACTTGCATAGTCATATTGGCACTGCTAACCGGCCCGACAACAGGGGACGGTTATTACTGCTCCCCCTCTTTTTGCATGACCGGCAAATCAAGTTGGAGGACGGTAAGCGCGTGGAGACTACCGGCGGTATTCAGGCCAGCCTCAGCGGCCGCTATGCGGTGGCGCTGTTCGATCTGGCCCGCGACGGCAAGACGCTCGACACCGTCGCAGCGAGCCTCGCGGCAATCAAGGCGGCGATCGCAGAATCGTCTGATTTCAAGGGCCTGATCAACAGTCCCGTTCTCAGCCGCGACGCAGCGGGTAAGACGATCGCGGCGGTTGCATCCGCCATGTCGATCGATCCGCTGACGACGAATTTCCTGGGCGTGCTCGCCCAGAACCGTCGCCTCTCGCAGCTTCCCGCGGTCATCCGCGCCTATGAGACGCTGCTGTCGAATCACAAGGGCGAGGCCCGCGCCGAAGTGACGAGCGCGCATCCGCTCACCAAGACTCAACTGACCGCGCTGGCCAAGGGCCTCAAGGCGCGCGTCGGCCGCGACGTTGCCGTCGAGGCCAAGGTCGATCCCGCGATCCTGGGTGGGCTGGTCGTCAAGATCGGCAGCCAGATGATCGATTCTTCCGTCCGCACCCGTTTGAATAGTCTCGCCCTGGCGATGAAAGGCTGAACATGGATATCAACGCCGCAGAAATTTCGAAGGTCATCAAGGACCAGATCGCCAATTTCGGCACCGAAGCGCAGGTCAGCGAAGTCGGTTCCGTTCTGACCGTGGGTGACGGCATCGCCCGCGTCCATGGCCTCGACAACGTCCAGGCGGGCGAAATGGTCGAGTTCGCCAATGGCGTTCAGGGCATGGCACTCAACCTCGAAGCCGACAATGTCGGCATCGTGATCTTCGGCTCGGACGCCGAGATCAAGGAAGGCGACACCGTCAAGCGCACCGGCACCATCGTCGACGTTCCCGTCGGCAAGGGTCTGCTGGGCCGCGTCGTCGACGGCCTCGGCAACCCGATCGATGGCAAGGGCCCGATCGAATATACCGAGCGCAAGCGCGTCGAAGTCAAAGCGCCGGGCATCATCCCCCGCAAGTCGGTGCACGAACCCGTGCAGACCGGCCTGAAGGCGATCGACGCCCTCGTCCCCGTCGGCCGTGGCCAGCGCGAACTGATCATCGGTGACCGCCAGACCGGCAAGACCGCCGTCGCGATCGATACCTTCATCAACCAGAAGGGCATCAACGCGGGCGACGACGAGAGCAAGAAGCTCTATTGCATCTACGTCGCCGTCGGCCAGAAGCGCTCGACCGTCGCGCAGATCGTCAAGCAGCTCGAAGAAAATGGCGCGATGGAATATTCGATCGTCGTCGCCGCGACCGCTTCGGAGCCCGCTCCGCTCCAGTATCTGGCGCCCTATACCGGCGTCACCATGGGCGAATTCTTCCGCGACAACGGCATGCACGCCGTGATCGTGTATGACGACCTTTCCAAGCAGGCCGTCGCCTATCGTCAGATGTCGCTGCTGCTGCGTCGTCCTCCGGGCCGCGAAGCCTATCCGGGCGACGTCTTCTATCTCCACAGCCGTCTGCTGGAACGCGCTGCGAAGATGAACGACGCCAATGGCAATGGCTCGCTGACCGCGCTGCCGATCATCGAGACCCAGGCAGGCGACGTGTCGGCCTATATTCCGACCAACGTGATCTCGATCACCGACGGCCAGATCTTCCTCGAAACCAACCTCTTCTACCAGGGCATCCGTCCGGCCATCAACGTCGGCCTGTCGGTGTCGCGCGTCGGCTCGGCCGCGCAGACCAAGGCGATGAAGAAGGTTTCGGGCTCGATCAAGCTGGAGCTGGCCCAGTATCGCGAAATGGCGGCCTTCGCCCAGTTCGGTTCGGACCTCGACGCCTCGACCCAGAAGCTGCTGAACCGCGGCGCGCGCCTGACCGAACTGCTGAAGCAGGGCCAGTTCTCGCCGCTGCCGTTCGAAGAGCAGACCGCGTCGATCTTCGCCGGCACCAACGGCTATCTCGACGGCATCCCGGTCAAGGACGTGACCCGTTATGAAGAGCTGATGCTCGCCTATCTGCGTCACGACCACCCCGAAGTGCTGACCGCGATCCGCGACAGCAAGGATCTGGGCGACGACGCCAAGGGCAAGCTGAAGGCTGCGCTGGACTCGTTCGGCAAGACCTTCGCTTAAGACGCTGTGCTGACCGCCCATTCCCTTCTTGCCTGGACCGTGATGTCGATCGGTCTGGTGCTGCTGCCGGGGCCGGACACCATGTTGGTGGCCGGCCACGCGGCGCGCCGCGGGTTCAAGGCGGGAATGGCGGCGATCGGCGGCATCCAGCTTGGCGGCCTGTTCTACATGCTGTTGTGCGGCTTCGGCTTCCTCAGCGTGCTGAATGCGGTGCCGGGGCTGTTCTTGGGCGTTAAGATCGCCGGTGCCCTCTATCTGGCCTGGATGGGCTTTGGCCTGCTGCGCGGCGCGATCAAGCCGGCGCCGGCAAGCGAAACGCCCAAGGTCCGGATCGGCGGATCGCCCTTCGCCCAGGGCCTGGTCAGCACCGTGCTGAACCCCAAGGTCGCGATCTTCTTCCTCGCCGCGCTGCCGCAGTTCGTGGGCACCGGTCCGGATGCGCCGTGGCAGGGCATGCTGCTGATCGCGATCGTCTATGGGCTCGGTTTCCTGTGGTGCGCCCTGCTCGCGCTGCTCGCCACCAAGGCGGGCCGCAAAGTGGGGCAGAGCAGCGCGATGCGCTGGTTCGAAGGCGCCATGGGCGTCGGTTTCTTTGGTCTCGCGGGCCGTCTGGCCCTTGCTCGGAATATTTGAACTATGGCTAGCCTCAAGGAACTGAAGCTGCGCATCGGGTCGGTAAAGTCGACCCAGAAGATCACCAAGGCGAAGCAGATGGTCGCCGCGGCCAAGCTGCGCAAGGCGCAGGCCGCTGCCGAAGCTGCCCGCCCCTATAGCGAGCGACTGGAAGCGGTCGTCGCGAGCCTGGCGACCAAGATCGCCGGCGGCTCGGGCGAAGGCGCTTCGCCGCTGCTCGCCGGCACCGGCAAGGACGAAGTCCATCTGCTGGTCGTCGCCAATAGCGATCGCGGCCTTGCCGGCGCGTTCAACGCCAATATCGTGAAGGCCGCGCTGGCCAAGGCCCGCGCGCTGGAGCTGGATGGCAAGAAGGTGTTGTTCTACCTGATCGGCCGCAAGGGCCGTCCGGTGATCAACCGCACCTATCCGGGCAAGATCGTCGCCAATTACGACACGACCGGTGCCAAGGAGCCGGGCTTTGCCCAGGCCCAGGCGGTGGCGCAGGAACTCAGCCAGATGTTCCTCGACGGCAAGTTCGACGTCGCCCATCTCTTCTATTCGCGCTTCAAGTCGGCGCTCGCGCAGATCCCGACCGAACAGCAGATCATCCCGGTGAACATCCCCGCCGACGCCGACCGCAATGCGATCGCCGCCACGGTGGAATATGAGCCGAGCGAGGAAGCGATCCTCGACGACCTGCTGCCGCGCAACGTCACGGTGCAGCTCTTCAAGGCGCTGCTGGAAAACAACGCGTCCGAACAGGGTGCGTCGATGACCGCGATGGACAATGCGACCCGCAATGCCGGCGACCTCATCAACAAGCTGACGATCCAGTATAACCGCAGCCGCCAGGCCGCGATCACCACCGAACTCGTCGAAATCATCTCGGGCGCCGAAGCCCTCTAAGGACAAGCAGGCAAGGACATAGTCATGGCAACCACCAACAATGTAGGCCGCATCTCGCAGGTCATCGGCGCCGTCGTCGACGTGACCTTCCCCGATGCGCTTCCGGCGATCCTTTCGGCGCTGGAAACCAGCAACAACGGCCAGCGCCTGGTGCTGGAAGTCGCCCAGCATCTGGGTGAGAACACCGTCCGCACCATCGCGATGGACTCGACCGACGGTCTGACCCGCGGCCAGGAAGTCACCGACACCGGCGCGCAGATCTCGGTTCCGGTCGGCCCGGCCACCCTCGGTCGCATCCTGAACGTCGTCGGCGAGCCGATCGACGAGCGCGGCCCGGTCGCCACCGAACTGCGTTCGCCGATCCATGCCAAGGCACCCGAGTTCGTCGACCAGTCGACCGACGCGTCGATCCTGGTCACCGGCATCAAGGTCATCGACCTTCTGGCCCCCTATGCCAAGGGCGGCAAGATCGGCCTGTTCGGCGGAGCCGGCGTCGGCAAGACCGTTCTCATCCAGGAACTGATCAACAACATCGCCAAGGGCCATGGCGGCACCTCGGTCTTCGCGGGCGTCGGCGAACGCACCCGTGAAGGTAACGATCTGTACCATGAATTCCTCGACGCCAACGTCATCGCCAAGGATGCCGACGGCAACGCGATCAGCGAAGGTTCGAAGGTGGCCCTGGTTTATGGCCAGATGAACGAACCGCCGGGCGCCCGTGCCCGCGTCGCGCTGTCGGGCCTGACGATCGCCGAATATTTCCGCGACGTCGAGAACCAGGACGTGCTGTTCTTCGTCGACAACATCTTCCGCTTCACCCAGGCGGGCGCGGAAGTGTCGGCTCTGCTCGGCCGTATTCCTTCGGCCGTGGGTTACCAGCCGACCCTGGCGACCGACATGGGCCAGCTGCAGGAACGCATCACCTCGACCAACAAGGGCTCGATCACCTCGGTCCAGGCCGTCTACGTCCCCGCGGACGATCTTACCGACCCGGCGCCGGCGACCTCGTTCGCGCATCTTGACGCCACCACCGTTCTCAACCGCGCCATTTCGGAACTGGGCATCTATCCGGCGGTCGATCCGCTGGACTCGACCAGCCGCGTTCTGGAACCCCGCGTCGTCGGCCAGGAACATTACGACACCGCCCGTGCCGTCCAGTCGATCCTGCAGAAGTACAAGTCGCTGCAGGACATCATCGCGATCCTGGGCATGGACGAGCTGTCGGAAGAGGACAAGATCACCGTCGCCCGCGCGCGCAAGATCCAGAAGTTCCTGTCGCAGCCCTTCCACGTCGCCGAAGTCTTCACCGGTATCTCGGGCAAGTTCGTCCAGATCGAAGACACGGTGAAGTCGTTCAAGGCCGTGGTCGATGGTGAATATGACCATCTGCCCGAGAACGCCTTCTACATGGTCGGCGGCATCGACGAAGCCATCGAAAAGGCGAAGAAGCTGGCTGCCGAAGCAGCCTAAGCAACAAACCCTCCCCTCCCTTCCAAGGGAGGGGATTGAGGGGTGGGTAGCGAGCGAAGCGCGCTTCCTGTCTCTCGGCTAGGGCGCAGGCCATCGCATCGCGATGGCACCCACCCCCGGCCCCTCCCTGGAAGGGAGGGGGGAGATTTTAGAATGGCACTGCATTTCGAACTCGTAACCCCTGAAAAGCTCGTCCGCTCGGAAGAGGTCTATCAGGTCGTCGTTCCCGGCACCGATGGCGACTTCGGCGTGCTGGAGGGCCATGCGCCCTTCATGTCGACCGTGCGCGATGGCGCGATCCAGATCTTCGCATCGGCTGGCGCCGCACCGGAAATCATCCCGGTCGAGGGCGGTTTTGCCGAGGTCAATGAAAAGGGCCTGACGGTTCTCGCCGAAAAGGCCGGCTGAGGCTTCCTGGCGCGCAGGCCGATGGGGGAGCCAGGCTCTTTCCAACCTGCCGCATTCATGCCAGACGAACGGACCAAGGGGCGCGCTTCGCGCCCCTTTTTCTTGTGAGTGCCGCCCGCCGATGACCGCCCTCGCCGCCAAGACCGCTGTTTCTGCGCCACCGGCCGGCTCTGGCGGCCTGCTCGCGCACACCGTTCCGGCCGGCTGGCTGATCGCCGCGCTGTTTGCCTGGCTCGGCCTCGACCAGTTGCTGCTCTGGCGCTTCCTGGATGTCGCCCCGTTCTGGGCCTATCCCCTCGCCCTGCTGCTGATCGGCGGGCTGTGCACCGTCATGCTGCGCACCATGCCCGACCGATCGGGGCCGAGCATCGGCACGCTGCTGCTATGCACGGGGGTCTCTCTGCTGCTGCTGATGCTCGGCGGCGAAGGCCGGTTCTTCTATGCCAATGTCGACTGGCAGGTGCGGCTCGCCGCGCTTCGCGACATGGCCGTCAATCCCTGGCCCTTCGTCTATACCGAACGGGCCGTCCCCTACCTGTTGCGGGCGCCGATCGGCATGTTCCTCGCCCCTGCCCTGCTCTACAAGGCGCTGGGCGTGCGCGCGGGCGATATCGCATTGCTGGCGCAAAATGCCCTGCTACTGGGCCTGACTCTCGCGCTTGCCGCGCAACTGTTCGACGGCCGGCGCGGTCGACTGGTCGCGCTGCTCGTCTTCCTCGGCTTCAGCGGCATAGACGCGATCGGCGACCTGGTCCTCAATGGCCGGCTGGGCGACCATCTGGAGGACTGGATCGGCCTCCAATATTCCTCGACCATCACCCTGGCCTTCTGGGTTCCGCAACATGCCATGTCCGGCTGGATCGGGGCGATGGGCTATCTGCTCTGGCGCCGCGAACGATTGCCATTGGCGTCCTATCTCGCGCTGCTGCCGTTGACGGCCCTATGGTCTCCGCTCGGACTGATGGGCGCGATGCCCTTCGCCGCGCTGGCCGGCATCCGTACCCTGGCGGCGCGCCGGCTGCGTATCGCCGACATGCTGCTCCCGGCTCTGGCCAGCCTGTTGGCCGTCCCGTCCCTTCTTTATCTCGGCGCAGCATCTGGCGCGGACGTGGGACTGCGGTTCCAGCCGATTCCGCCGCTGCAATGGTTGATGTTCCAGGGGATCGAGACCCTGCCCTATCTGGTGCCGTTGCTGTTGGTCGCCCGACCGTCGCGATTTGGCCGAGACACGCTCTGGCTGGCCTTCGCCTGGCTGATGCTGATCCCGTTCGTGCAGATCGGATGGTCGATCGATTTCATGGCGCGGGCATCCATCGCCGCGCTGGCCATCCTAGCAGCGATGCTCGCCGATGAGCTGGGCAATGGGACCGAACGGCGCACCTGGCTGATCGCCATGCTGCTGATCGGCAGCCTGACGGGACTGGCCGAAATCCGCCGCGCGCTTGTCCATCCGCCTGCGCCCGAAGTGCGCTGTTCGGTATCGAAGGCGTGGGATCAGACCTTTGCCGCCTTCCCCAAGGGATCCTATTTCGCGCCCCTGCCCGCCATGCCCGCCCTGGTGCGACCGGCAAGGCCCACACCTGCTCCTGCCAGCGAACCGGCCCGGTGCTGGGACCGGCTATGGTTCAGTCCGCATAATTTCCGGCAGCCAGGATCAGGCGGAGAGAATCGCGTAAAGTGACAGGCCGATCGGGAAATTGATGCGGCCCAGCATGTGGCGTTCGGCCGCGAACACCTGTTGCAGCGAGCGATTGAGCCAGGGGGCCGGGCGCGCATCGAGCGGCGCTTCCCGCCGAAGCAACTGATGCGCCAGCCGTTGGGCAACGGCGAGCGGGAACAACAGGCTGTTGAAATAGCCCGATGCCTCGACCCGCAAGCCGGCCGCCGCGGCGACGCGGGCAAGGCCATCATGCGTATAGCGCCGCTTGTGGTGGTGCAGCACGTCATGATCGGACCATAGCCAGGGAACCGCCGGCACGGTGACGAGCAGTCGCCCGCCTGCCGCAAGCCGGCCGCGCAATGCGGCGAGCGACGCTTCATCCTGGTCGACATGCTCCAGCACGTCGAGCAGGGCGATCAGGTCATAGCGCCGATCGCCGAAGCCGACCTTCTCCGGCAAGGCGCCTGCCTCCACGGTGGCGACGCCGCGCGCGGCCGCGATGGCCCGTGCTTCGTCATCATATTCCAGCGCATCGACGTTACCATGCTGCGCCAGAAGCGCCAGATTGCCGCCGGTACCGCAGCCGGCTTCCAAGATGCGGGCGTCATCGGGCAAGGCGACATGATCGCGGATCAGGCCATCGATGATGGCGCGGCGGGCGACGAACCACCAATGTTCGCCCTCCTGAGCATTCATGCTCGTATAGGCTGAGCGATCCATTCTTCGTCCCTTTCCAGTTGATCGAGCGTCGGGGTCGCGGCGCCCCCGACGTTGCGCGCCCCGGCATCGGCGGCGACGATATATAGTGGCCGCTGCCGCACCTCGCGGGCGATCCGCCCGACATATTCGCCCATGATGCCCAAGCTGAGCAGGTTAAGCCCGCCAAGGCCCAGCACGGCAACCATCATCGAGGCATAGCCGGGCACGTCGACGCCGGTCGCCAGCGTATGCACGACCAGAAAACCGGCATAGGCAAAGGCAATGAGCGCGATCGCGCCACCGACATAGGACCAGATGCGCAATGGCATGGTGGTCGACGCGGTGATGCCGTCCGCGGCCAGGGACCAGAGCTTGCCCAGTCCCCATTTGCTGCGTCCGGTTTCCCGCCGCGCCCGGATATAATCGACCGTCGCGACCCGGAAGCCGATCCAGGAAAACAGGCCCTTGTTGAACCGGGCCTGTTCCCCCAATTGCTTGACGACATCGACGGCCTGCCGGTCAAGCAGGCGGAAATCACCGACATTTTCGGGAATGGGATAATCGGACAGGCGGTTGAGCAGCGCATAGAAGCCCCGCGCGCTCCAGCGCTTGAACCAGCTGTCGCTCGATCGATCGGCCCGCCGCGCGTTGACCACCTGGGCACCAGCGAGCCAGAGGCGAACCATGTCGACGATCACTTCGGGCGGGTCCTGCAGATCGACATCGATCGGGATGACCGCGTCTCCGACAGCATGGTCGATGCCGGCCGCCAGGGCGGCCTCCTTGCCGAAGTTGCGCGACAGCCGGACATAGCGCAGGTCCGGGTTGAACCGCGACAATATCTCCAGCACGTCACCGGTGCGGTCCGCGCTGCCATCATCGACGAACAGATATTCGGCGCGCGCGTCAGCGCCGATCAGGGACAGCGCCTCATCCACAGCAGGCCGTGCCGCATCAAGGAAAAGGGAGATGCCATCCTGTTCGTTGAAAACGGGAATGACGATGGACAAGGTTCGCATGGCACCGAAATCCTGAAAGCCTGCAATCCCTATCGGCGAGATTGGTTAATGTCGGGTAACCGTGCCCCGCCCTTCACCCCGATCCGGTACGGCGCCATCCTTGCCGGCGATCCGCGATCCTCAGAATGGGCACCGGCGCATTAGCCATTTGTCAAAGTTTCCAGCTTATTCACCTTCTCCAGCCATGGTGAATCGGCCCATTTTGGGGTGGCTGGCCCGATCGCAGAATTCCGGCGGAGAGTTATGAGCGCATTTGGACGGAAAAATGGACCTGCCGGCATCAAGCCGGGTTTCGGCGTCGCCCGACCGATGCACAGCGGCGGCGCAGCACGCGAGGAGGCCCCGCGCGGCGGCGAGCAGTTCCCGCCGCTCGACCTGGCAGCCCTGCCGGGCGAAATTCCGCTCGATCCGCTGTCGGCACCGACCAGCCAGATGCAGCGCAATGCGGACGCCATGTCGCGCCTGTCCGAACGCGCCAATGCCGAACATGTCGCCGATGCCGGCCCGCAGGGATTCGAGGCGTCGGTTCACAAGATCAAGGAACAGGTGCTTCCCCGCCTGCTCGAACGCGTCGATCCCGAAGCGGCCGCGACCCTCACCAAGGATGAACTGGCGGAGGAATTCCGGCCGATCATCATGGAAGTGCTGGCCGAGCTGAAGCTGACGCTCAACCGGCGCGAGCAGTTCGCGCTGGAAAAGGTGCTGGTCGACGAGCTTCTGGGCCTTGGCCCGCTCGAGGAATTGCTGGCCGACCCGGACATCAGCGATATCATGGTCAATGGCCCCGAGCAGACCTATGTCGAAAAGAAGGGCAAGCTCCAGATCGCGCCGATCAAGTTCCGCGATGAAGAACATCTGTTCCAGATCGCCCAGCGCATCGTGAACAAGGTCGGCCGCCGCGTCGACCAGACCACGCCGCTGGCCGACGCCCGCCTGCCCGACGGTTCGCGTGTCAACGTGATCGTGCCGCCGCTCAGCCTCAAGGGCACGGCCATCTCGATCCGTAAATTCTCGGCCAAGCCGATCACCATCGACATGCTCGCCCAATGGGGCGCGATGAACCAGAAGATGGCGACCGCACTCAAGATCGCCGGTGCCTGCCGTTTCAACATCGTCATTTCGGGCGGTACCGGTTCGGGCAAGACGACGATGCTCAACGCGCTGTCGAAGATGATCGATCCGGGCGAGCGCGTGCTGACCATCGAGGACGCGGCCGAACTGCGCCTGCAGCAGCCGCACTGGCTGCCGCTCGAAACCCGCCCGCCCAACCTGGAAGGCCAGGGCGCGATCACCATCGGCGATCTCGTCAAGAACGCCCTGCGTATGCGTCCTGATCGCATCATCCTGGGCGAAATTCGTGGTGCGGAATGTTTCGACCTGCTCGCCGCGATGAACACCGGCCATGACGGATCCATGTGTACGCTGCACAGCAACAGCCCGCGCGAATGCCTGGGCCGTATGGAAAACATGATCCTGATGGGCGACATCAAGATCCCGAAGGAAGCCATTTCCAAGCAGATCGCCGACTCGGTCGATCTGATCGTCCAGGTGAAGCGCCTGCGCGACGGTTCGCGCCGCGTCACCAACGTGACCGAAGTGATCGGCATGGAAGGCGACGTCATCGTCACCCAGGAACTGTTCAAGTTCGAATATCATGACGAGGATGACAGCGGTAAGATCATCGGCGAATATCGCTCGATGGGCCTGCGCCCCTATACGCTCGACAAGGCCCGCATGTTCGGCTTCGACCAGCCCTTCCTGGAAGCCTGTCTCTGACCCTCAGGGAATAAAGGCTTCCGCTCCCGCGTAGACGGGGATGTGAATCCTCACATCCTCATCGCGGGAGCAGCCTTTCTTGTCCGTTCGATCCCTTTCGCGCCATGGCCTTGCCGCCATGGCGAGCGCCTTTCTGGGCGATGCCGCGCTGGCGTCAGACGCCTATCCCGACGTGCCCGAACCGATGATCTTCGACATGATGCGGCCGCTGGGCGCCAAGCGCGGCGAACTGGAGGTCAATACCCTGGCGACCGTTCCGCTATCGGGCGATGACGACGCCGTCCATTGGGCGCCGGAAATCGAATATGCCTTTGCCGACGGCTTCGCGATCGAGGGCGAACTGCCCTTCGTCAACGGCCGCCTTGCTGAACTAAAGCTGGGTTTGCAGGCGAGTTTCGGCACCACCGGCGGCGGGCGCACCGGTCATGGCGTCCAATATCTCGGCATCTATGACCGCCGCGCCAAACAATATCGCAGCAGTTTCGCCTATATGGCGGCCCATCGCTACAATAGCCGCTGGAGCAGCGTGACGATGGCAGGGCTTGCCGACGTAAAGCTGTCGGGCGGCCATGGCCGCAACGGCGTGATCCTCAACCACTCAGCCTTCTATGACAGCCGCGAAGGGCAGGTCTTGGGGCTGGAGATCAATTATCAGGGCGGCAGCGAGGGCGGCCTGCTGCTGATGCCGCAATTGCACCAGCAACTGGGCGGCAATTTCGCCATGCAGGCGGGCCTTGGCGCGGAACGGCCGCGTGGCGATATCTTCCGCCCCACCGCCGGCCTGCGCATCATTCGGCAATTTTAATTGCCCATCGATGGAATAGGCGCGATCCGACAAGCGTAAGCGGGGCATGACGCTGCATTCCCCGCTCTCTTCCCTTCGCGCCCATATTCATGCCGCCCTGCCGGTCGCCACGGCGCCGACATCATCCCGGCCGCTGAAGATCGCGCTGTTTTCGGGCAATTATGATTGCGTGCGCGATGGCGCGAACCGGGCACTCAACCGCCTGGTCCGGCATATGCTGGACGAGCATCAGGCAGAGGTGCGCATCTATTCGCCGACCGCGCCGACGCCGGCCTTCACCTCGGCCGGCGATGTCCGATCGGTGCGCTCGCTCTGCATTCCCGGTCGCCCGGAATATCGGCTCGCGATCGGCCTGACCCGTGCCGCCCGCGCCGATCTGGAGGCGTTCCAGCCTGACATCGTGCATCTGTCCGCACCCGACCTGCTCGGCCGGCAGGCGCTGAACTGGGCGCGGCGCAACGCCGTACCAACCGTCGCCAGCCTGCACACCCGGTTCGAGACCTATCTTGCTTATTATCGCCTCGGCTTCCTGCGCCCGAAGGTCGAGGCCTATCTCGATCGCTTCTATGGCGATTGCGACCGTATCCTCGCCCCGACCCCGCCGATTGCCGCGGACCTCGCCGCAATCCATGGCGCCGAGCGCATTGCCCTCTGGAGCCGGGGCGTCGATCGATCCGTCTTTCATCCGGCGATGCGAGATGAAAGCCTGCGCGCCCAGCTTGGCTATGCGCCCGACGATGTCGTGCCGCTCTTCTTCGGCCGGCTGGTCCGGGAAAAGGGGCTCGATATCTTTGCCGACGCCATCATGGCGGCACGCGCCAGCGGCCTGTCGCTGCGCCCGCTGATCCTGGGTGATGGCCCGGCGCGCGATGCCCTCGCCCGCCATTTGCCCAATGCCAGCTTTGCCGGCCATGTCGAAGGGGCACGTCTCGGCGGGCTGGTCGCCAGCGCCGACATATTGGTCAATCCCAGCATCACGGAGGCGTTCGGCAACGTCAATCTGGAGGCGATGGCCAGCGGCCTTGCCGTCCTGTCGGCCGACGTCCCCAGCGCTTCCGCGCTGATCGATAATGGCGTCAACGGACTGCTGGTGCCGCCGGGCGACGTTGGCGCCTATGCCCGCGGCCTGGCTTCCCTCGTCCGCGACACCAGCCTAAGGCGGCGGCTTGGCCGCGCGGCGGAGGCGACGGCGGGCGACTATCGCTGGGACCATGTCCTGGATTCGGTGGCGCGCGTCTATCGCGAACTGGCGGGCGCCCCAATGGAATGATGTGGATGACGGGCAAGCGGACGGACATGGAAATGGAGGCGGACCTGCGCGCCATGCGCCGCTATGCCCGCGCCCTGTCGCACGACCATGTCGTCGCCGACGATGTCGTGCAGGACGCCGTGATGCGCGCGATCGAACGGCGCGACCAGTTCCAGCCCGATCGCAGCCGCCGCCGCTGGCTGCTGGCCATCGTCCACAATGTCTTCATCTCGGCCAAGCGGCGCGAGGCGGCGGAAACGCGCCGCAATCTGGCCTTCGCCCAGATCCAGGTCGATCATGCCGATCCAGACCAGGAGGTGCGCGCCGACCTGATGCAGGTCGCCCGCGCCTTTGCCGACCTGCCCGACCATCAACGCGCCGTCATGCACCTGACCGTGGTCGAAGGGCTGAGCTATCAGGAAAGCGCCGACCTTCTGGGCATAGCGGTCGGCACGGTGATGTCGCGCCTTGCCCGTGCGCGGGCGACATTGCGACAGGACAGGGACAGGCAGCCGCGCGATCGGCTGCGCATCGTGGGAGGACAGGATGAGTGAGGATCCTTCGGAGATCGAACTGATGGCCTATGTCGACGGCCAGCTCGATCCCGGCCAGCGCTTTGCGGTGGAAACCCGCCTGTCGCGCCGGCCCGACCTCGCCGCGCAGGTGATGGGCGACCTCAGCGCCCGCACCGGGCTGCGCCTGTTGGCGCAGGACCGCGCGCCCCTGCCCGAAGCCATGGCGGCACAGGCGAGCGCGATCAGCCCGCCCGCCACGCGCCATCGTCGCTTTGCGATTGGCGCTGGCGGCGGCCTCGGCCTGCTGGCGGCAAGCTTCGTTGCCCTGCTCATGGTGCGCGACGGGCCGCCCGCCTATGTGGTCGATGCCGCGACCTCGCACCGCGTCGCCATGATCCGCGCCCGGATGCAGGGGCAGATCGAATCGCCCAGCTTCGACCCGCGCGAGATATTGGCCAGCACCCATATCGACATTCCCGGCCTGCCCGCCGACTGGCGCGTGACCGATGTCCAGCTCTTCCCCGGTGAACGCACGCCCGCGCTGCTGATCGCGCTGCGCACGCCCGAAGGGCGCGACCTGTCCATCTATGCCATGCACCGGCGCACCGACGCCCCTGAGCGGCCGGATTCGGTGCGCGAGGGCGCCCAGTCGGTGGCCTATTGGCGGCGCGGCGACATGTCCTATGCGCTGACCGGCGAGGATGAACCGGCCGCGATCGACGCCACGGCGGAGTCGATCGCGGGCAGCTGGTCCTGACCAACCGGTCCATAAGCACCGGATTTCCTTGCCAGTGGGATGCGGGCACGGCACACCCTGCGCTCCAGATCCGTTGAGAGGTTGCCCATGTCCGCTTTTCCCCGCCGATCGATCGCGCTTGCCGCTGCCCTTGCCCTCCTGCCGCTGGGCGCGGCCGTCGCCCAGCATGCCGGCCATGGCGCCGATCCGGTGGCAGCCGCCATCGGCGCGTCCAGCCGCACCCCGGCCAATGTCGCCCGCGACAAATATCGCCATCCGCAGGAAACACTCGCCTTCTTTGGCGTGACGCCGACCCAGACGGTGGTGGAATGGGCGCCAAGCGGCGGCTGGTACACGGAAATCCTGGCGCCGCTGCTGCGCGACAAGGGCAGCTTCTACGCGCTCCAGCCGACCGGCCGCTATCTTGACGGCTACAAGAAGTTCCTGGCCGAAAAGCCGCAGGCCTATGACAAGGTGAAGCTGGTCGCCTATCCCGAGGAAGCCGCCAGCATCCCGGCCAACAGCGTCGACACCGTGCTGACCTTCCGCAATGTCCACAACATGGTCATGGGCGGCAGCGAGGATGCGACCTTCAAGGCCTTTTTCGCCATGCTCAAGCCCGGCGGCACACTGGGCATCGTCGACCATCGCCTGCCCGAAGATCGCGACACGGCGCTCGAAAAGAGCAGCGGCTATCTCAAGGTCTCGACCATCCGCCGCATCGCGGAAGGCGCGGGCTTCGAATATGTCGGCGCATCGGAAGTGAACGCCAATCCCAAGGACACGGCCGACTGGGAAAAGGGCGTCTGGACCCTGCCGCCCACGCTGCGTAACGGCGAAGTTGACAGGGCGAAGTATGTTGCGATCGGCGAAAGCGACCGCATGACGCTGAAATTCCGCAAGCCGCTCAAGTAAGAAACCCGACCCAGCCCGGTTGCGCCATCGCGTAACCGGGTTAAGGAAGCGGCGTGTCCAGCGCCGCCGCCCCGTCCCGCCCGCATCGCCCGCTATTCGCCATCGGCCTGCGCCTGGTCGCGGTCATCTGCCTGGCGGTGATGTTCGTGACCGGCCGGGTTGCCGACGCCCATGGCGTCCATCTGGTCGAAACCCTCTTCTACCGGCAGGCGCTTGCCCTGCCCGTGGTCTTCGCCTGGCTGGCGATGAGCAGCGGCATCGGCGCCATCCGCACCCGGCGGATCAGTGTCCATGCGACCCGCATGGTCATCGGCCTCACCGGCATGGCGCTCAATTTCCTGTCCTACATCCTGCTGCCCCCGGCGGAAGCGACCACGATCGGCTTCACCATGCCGATCTTCGGCACGATCCTGTCGGCACTGATCCTGCGCGAGCCGACTGGTATCCATCGCTGGGCCGCGGTCCTGATCGGCTTTCTGGGCGTCCTCATCATGGTTCGGCCCGAAGGCGGCCATTTCCCGCCGATGGGCGTCGCCGTCGCCATCACCGCCGCGCTGGTGACGGCCAGCGTCAGCCTGGTGCTGCGGGAACTGGGCCGCACCGAGAGCGCGGGGGTCGTCGTCTTCTGGTTCACCGCCCTTTCGGTGCCGCCGCTCGGCATCGGTATGCTCTTCTATGGCCAGCCGCATGACGCGCAGACCTGGGGCCTGTTGCTAATGATCGGCCTGTTCGGCGGCATCGCGCAACTCTGCCTCACCGCCGCGCTGCGCTGGGCGCCGGTGTCGGTAGTATTGCCGATGGATTATAGCTCGATCCTGTGGACCACCCTGCTGGGCTGGGCGATCTGGGGCGACTGGCCGATGTGGACCACCTGGGTCGGCGCCGCACTGATCATCGCCAGCGGTCTCTATATCGCCTGGCGTGAACATCGCCACGCCAGGCGTATCGCGACGGCCTAGGCCAGCAATTCCGCGTCCAGGCTGATATCGGCCTTCAGCAGTTTCGATACCGGGCATCCGGCCTTGGCCTTGGCCGCCAGTTCCTGGAAAGTCGCATCGTCGGCGCCGGGTATCTTCGCCTTCAGCGTCAGCTTGCTCGCGGTGATGGCAAAGCCGCCCTCCTGCTGCTCCAGCGTGACGACCGCGCTCGTCTCCATCTTCTCCGCCGTCAGCCCGGCTTCGCCCAGGATCAGCGACAATGCCATGGTGAAGCAGGAGGCATGGGCCGCCGCGATCAGTTCTTCCGGATTGCTGCCCGGCATGCCCTCGAACCGGGTGGCGAAGCCATAGGGATAGGCGTCGAGCGCGCCGCTCTGGGTCGAGATCGTGCCCTTGCCGTCCTTCAGGCCGCCGCTCCAGGCCGCCGAACCGCTGCGATTGATCTTCATGCCGATGCTCCTTGCTGTGAAGCGGAGGAACCCCAGCGGTTCCCCATGGTTGCATCAGAATAGAATGTTTTTGCAGGAGAGTGACAATGGCCGAGATGATGAGCGCGCATCGCCATGACCTGATCGCATCCGACCGGGTCGAGGGCACCGCCGTCTACAACCGCCAGGGCGACAGGCTTGGCAAGATTTCCCATTTCATGGTCGACAAGCGTAGCGGCCATGTGCGCTATGCGCTGCTGTCCTTCGGCGGCTTCCTGGGCATGGGCAATGAACATTATCCCCTGCCCTGGTCGATGCTGGCCTATGATATGGATAAGGGCGGCTATGTGATCGAACTGGCCAAGGAGGTGCTGGAACAGGCGCCCCACTATCTGGACGAGGACCGGCCGGCCTTCGACGATGCCTATGGTCGCAACGTCTATCAATATTATGGGCTGATCTACCCCTGGTAGCTTTTTCCTGCCCGTTCAGGGGCTTGATGCGGGCGCGCGGCCATGGGGCCGATGCGCCCGTTTATCTGCCATTCAGGTTGCCCAGATTCTGACACATTTCGACGCTCGCCCATTGTCTACCAGATGAATAGTATTATTTTGGGAGGCTCAGAATATAGGACGAGGATAAGGATAATGGAGCGATTCGGACATTCGGGTGACGCGCGCCAGCCGGTCGTGCTGACCATCCCCGGCCTCAACAATAGCGGCCCGGATCATTGGCAGACATTGTGGGACAGCGGACGCGGCGATTGCCAGCGCGTCGACCTGGGCAGCTGGGCCAGCCCCAATCGCAATGCCTGGGTCACGCGGCTCGACGCTGCCATTCGCCAGGCTGATGGGCCGGTCATCCTGGCGGCGCACAGCCTGGGCTGCCTGGCCGTCGCCTGGTGGGGCGCCCTGCAAAGCCAGGCCTATGGCTGGCCGGTGACCGGCGCGCTGCTGGTGGCGCCGCCCGATTGCGACCGGATGGAAACGCCCGAGACGATTGGCGGATTCGGCCCGACGCCGCGCACGCCCCTGCCCTTCCCGTCGATCCTCGTCGCCAGTCGCAACGACCCCTATATCTTCTTCGAACGCGCCCACAGCATCGGCAAGAATTGGGGCAGCCAGTTCGTCGATGCCGGCCATAGCGGCCATATCAACGCGGATTCGGGGCTGGGCGCCTGGGGCTTTGGCCAGGCGCTGCTGGAACGGCTGATCGACAATGCGCAGGAACCGGCGTCCGCCGTGCGCCAGATGCGCCCGGCCATGCCGATGGCGCGGCTCGATCGCCCGTCCGACGGGCTGCGCATGACCAGCTGATATCGGCCCCAGAAATCGCCGGGGCGCGACAAGAGAATCTTGCGCGCCCCTTATATTTGCTTTTTTGTCTACTAATGCAGTTGAGTTAAAACGCGGCCAGAGGGATGAACATGACCGAACATAGAACCATCGAACTTCGCCACAGCCGCGCCGAAGGCCAGCGCCCCGACATCATCGCCAGCATCGACAAGGTGCGCGACGTGCTGGAAGGGCTGCGCTTCGGCTCCATCACATTGACCGTCCACGACGCCCGCGTCGTGCAGATCGACGTCACCGAAAAGACGCGCCTCACCGCCTGACCGATCAAGGGAGGGCAAGCGCATAGATCAGGGCATGTCGGGGATGGCATGCCGATGCGGCACTGGGGACGCCGCATCACCAGAAACGACCCCAGCACGGCTTTGACCGGACCACCGGAAACGCCGCGATCAAAACTCACCGGACCTCCGGAACCAAGGGGAAGAACATGATTGCGCGTTTTCTGTTGCTCGCCAGCGTGGCGAGCGCGTCATTTGTCACGCCTGCCGCCTTTGCGGACGAAGCCGCCCAACCCGCTGCCGCCGATGATCAGCAGGCCAGCAGCCCGCGCGGCGACGTGATCGTCGTCACCGCCCGCCGCCGTCAGGAAACCGCGCAGGAAGTGCCCCTGGCCATTTCCGTGGTGAAGGGCGACAGCATCGAGGCGACCGGCAACTTCAACATCGTGAAGCTGCAGCAGCTCGCACCGACGCTGCAGGTCTACACCACCAATCCACGCAACACCTCGGTCAACATCCGCGGCCTTGGCGTGCCGTTCGGCCTTACCAGCGACGGCTTCGAACAGGGCGTCGGCATCTATGTCGACGATGTCTATAACAGCCGCGTCGCCGCCGCGACCTTCGACTTTCTCGACGTCAACCAGGTGGAAGTGCTGCGCGGCCCGCAGGGCACGCTCTATGGCAAGAACACCACGGCGGGCGCGATCAACATCACGACCAACCAGCCGACCTTCGACTTCGAGGGCCGCGCCGAACTGACGGTCGGCAACCTCAATTACAAGCAGGCGAAGGCCGCCATTTCCGGCCCGCTGACCGACACGATCGCCGCCCGCATCGCCGTCGCCGCGACCAGCCGCCGCGGCACGCTCTACAATGTGACCAGCCAGCGCTGGATCAACGAACAGGACAATCTGGGCATTCGCGGCCAGTTGCTGTTCCAGCCGACCGAGGATTTCAGCCTCACCTTGTCGGGCGACTATAGCAAGCAGGATCCCGAATGCTGCGGCACCACCTTCGTGCGCGTCGGCAAGACCCAGCGTCCGCTCAATCGCCAATATGATGCGCTGGCCGCTGCCCAGGGCTATGTCGTGCCCAGCCGCAACCCCTATGACCGACTGACCGATCTCGATTCCAACCTCAATGCCGGCAACAAGATTGGCGGCGTGTCGGCCAAGATCAAATGGGATGTCGGCCCCGGCACGCTGACCTCGGTCACCGCCTGGCGCTTCTGGGACTGGAAGCCGGAAAATGACCGCGACTTCACCGGCCTGTCGATCGTCTCCAAATCGCAGAACCCCTCGCAGCAGGACCAGTATAGCCAGGAATTCCGCTATAATTACGAGAGCAAGGACATCGACTTCGTCGTCGGCCTGTTCGGCTTCAAGCAGCGGATCGACACCCAGGGCACCGAACAGCAGGGCGAAGATGCGGCCCAGTGGAGCCTTGCCCCCTCGACCGACCCGAACAACCCCGCCAACATTCCGGCCACTCTGGCGGGCCTGACCGCCAGCAACACGCAATGGCTCAAGGCCGACAGCGCCGCCCTGTTCGGCCAGCTCAGCTGGAAGGTCACGGACGCCCTGACCATCCAGCCCGGCGTGCGCCTGAACTATGACAAGAAGTCCGGTTTCTACCAGCGTGTCGTCACCAACGCGCAGGGTCAGGCCATTAGCTGCACCACGGTTGCGGAGCCCGGCACCATCAAGGGGACGACGCAGCAGTGCGGCGTCTATCAGCCCCAGGTCAGTTCCCCGTCCGACAGCGCCTGGAACTTCACCTATGACTTCAACGTCAATTACAAGATCGCGCCGGACGTGCTGGCCTATGCGACCTATGCGAAGAGCTTCAAGACGCTGGGCATCAACCAGAATGGCCTGCCGCTCAACGCCGACAACACTGTCAATTATGACGCCAGCACGGTGAAGCCGGAATCGGTCAATCATTATGAGATCGGCCTCAAGACCCAGTTCCTGGATCGCCGGGCGACCTTCAACCTCACCGCCTTCCGCACCGACATCAAGAATTTCCAGGCGACCGTGAATGGCGGCCAGTTCGGCACGGTGCGCGGCTATCTCGCCAATGCCGGCAAGGTCCGTTCGCAGGGGATCGAGGCGGATTTCAAGATCGTCGCCAGCGACCGCTTCACCGCCTATGCCAATGGCGCCTTCACCGACGCCAAATACAAGAAGTTCGTCGACGCCCCCTGCCCGCCCGAATTGTCCGGCGGCACCTACCAGCCGTCGGGCGCCACGCCGGATTATTCGCAGCCCGGCGTCCCCGGCGCACTCAGTCCGCGCCAGTGCGACATTTCGGGGCAGAACCTGCCCGGCGTGTCGAAATGGGCCTTCTCCTACGGCGCGGAATATAACATCCCGGTCACGCTGCTGGCGAAGGACGGGCAGCTCTATCTGGGCGTCGACGGCAATTACCGTTCGCACTGGAACAGCAATGCCTCACCATCCATCTACACCGAAGTGAAGGGCTATGCCCTGACCAACGTCCGCGCCGGCTTCCGCGGCGAAGGCTTCGATGTGTTCGGCTGGGTGCGCAACGCCTTCGACGTCAACTATATCGAAAATCTTCAGGTCGCACCGGGCAATACCGGCCTGATCGCCGGCCAGGTCGGCGATCCGCAGACCTGGGGCGGCACGATCAAATTCTCCTTCTGATCCGATCGGACACGGACAGGACGGCCGGCCGGCGCGCGCATCATGCCGCGCCGGCCGGTCCGGCATTTGCACGCCGCCCCGCGCTGGGCTAGACCGCGCCCCATGTCCACGACCTTCACGCTCGACACCGCGACCAGCCGCGCCAATCCCACGCCCGCGCCGATGAAGCGGCTGACCGTGCCCCAGATCCAGCGCCGCAAGTTCGAGGGCAAGACCGACGAGCCGCTGGTGATGCTGACCGCCTATACCGCGCGTCAGGCGCAGCTGCTCGATCCGCATTGCGACATGCTGCTGGTCGGCGATTCGCTGGCGCAGGTCATCTATGGCCTGCCCTCCACCCTGCCGGTCACGCTCGACATGATGATCGCCCATGGCGCCGCCGTGGTGCGCGGCAGCTATCACAGCGTCGTCCTGGTCGACATGCCGTTCGGCTCCTATGAGGCATCGCCACAGCAGGCCTTTGCCAGCGCCAGCCGCGTCATGGCCGAGACCGGCTGCGCCGGGGTCAAGCTGGAAGGCGGCGAGGCTATGGCGGAGACGATCCGCTTCCTCACCCAGCGCGGCATCCCGGTGATGGCCCATATCGGCCTGACGCCGCAGGCGGTGAATGCGCTGGGCGGCTATGGCGCGCGCGGCAAGAGCCAGGAGGAACATGCCAAGATATTGGGCGACGCGAAGGCCGTGGCCGCCGCCGGCGCCTTCGGCATGGTGGTCGAAGGGGTGATGGAGGAACTGGCCGACATCATCACCACCAGCGTCGACATACCCGTGATCGGCATCGGCGCATCAGCCCGTTGCGATGGCCAGGTGCTGGTGGCGGAGGACATGCTGGGCATGTTCGAACGCACCGCCCGCTTCGTGAAACGCTACGCCAACCTTGCCGAAACGATCAGCCAGGCGGCAGAAAGCTATGCCGCAGAGGTGCGCAATCGCAGCTTTCCGGGCGATGATCAGGTCTATCGGCCGAAAAAGTGATTTGCGAGTCCCTGCCACGCCGCTAATGATCCCGCCTTCCGGCTGCCCCTAATGACCATTTTTCGGAGATTCCCGTGGCCCTGACGCCGCAAAACAGCGAAGCCTTCATGCGCGAGGTCGATGACGCCGTCCGCCAGGACCAGCTCCTGACCTTCTGGCAGCGTTATGGCCGCGCCCTGGCCGTCCTGCTGATCGTCGGCCTCGCCGCCTTTGGCGGCTGGCTCTACTGGCAGCATTACAGCAAGACCCAGTCGGAAGCCGTGTCCGAACAGATGGACAAGATGCTGGCGACGGCGGTCGGCGGCGGCACGCCCGATGCCAAGGATGTCGATGCGCTGGCCAAGGCCAGCCAACCCGGCTATCGCGCCTCCGCCCTGCTGGTGAAGGCCGGCCTTGCCGCGCGCAAGGGCGACAACAAGGCCGCGATCGAAGCCTATAAGGCAATGGCAGCGGACAGCTCGCTCGACCAGCCCTATCGCGACCTGGCCCTGATCCGTCAGACCACGATCGAATTCGACGCGCTCAAGCCGCAGCAGGTGGTCGACCGCCTCAAGCCCCTCGCCGTCGAGGGCGCGCCCTGGTTCGGCAGCGCCGGCGAACTGGTTGCCATCGCCTATATGAAGATGCGCAAGCCCGAACTGGCCGGCCCGATGTTCGCGGCCATGGCCAAGGACGAGAATGTGCCCCAGTCGATCCGTTCACGTGCGCGACAGATGGCGGGGCTATTGGGAATTGATGCGGTCGAAACGCCCGCCGAACCGGTACAGGGATAAGCAAGCGCATGGCTAAGCACAGCATCACGAAATTCGGCCCGATGGGCCGTACCCTGACCACCGTCGCCCTGGTTGCGATGCTGGCGGGCTGCGGCGTGGTCGGCGGCAAGAAGGGCGGCCCCAAGACCCCGGTGGTCGGCAACCGCACCTCGATCCTGTCGAACGAGCAGGGCATCGAAGTCGATCCGACCCTGGCCGACGTGCCCGTCGCCCTGCCCGAATCCTACGCCAATGACCAATGGTCGCAGCCGGGCGGCGATCCGTCCAAGGCGATGGGCCATCTGGCGCTGGGCGCAGCGCCGCAGCAGGCCTGGACCGCATCGATCGAAGGCAGCACGCCCCAGGCGCGCCTGGCCTCCGCACCCGTCGTGTCCGGCGGCAAGCTGTTCGTGATCGACGCCGGCGCCCATGTCATCGCGATGGATGCCAACACCGGCCAGAAGCTGTGGCAGACCAGCCTTCCGGCCGAGGGCAATGGTCGCGCCCTGTTCGGCGGCGGCGTCAGCGTCCTGGGCGACAAGCTGTTCGCCAGCACCGGCGTGGGCGACGTCGTGTCGATGAACGTCGCCGACGGCTCGATCGGGTGGAAGGTCCATCCCGGCGGCCCGCTGCGCGGCGCCCCGACGCTGGAAAATGGCCATGTCTATGTGATGGGCCAGGACAACCAGATCTTCGCCCTGAACCAAAGCGACGGCGCGACCCAGTGGACCGACAGTGGCACGTTGCAGGTGACCGGCATTTTCGGCGTGGCCGCTCCGGCCGCTGCGCAGGGCACCGTGATCGCGGGCTATAGCTCGGGCGAAATCAACGCCTATCGCTATGAAAATGGCCGCACCCTGTGGGGCGATGCGCTCTCGCGCACCAGCATCTCCACCGCCGTCGCCTCGCTGACCGACATCGACGCCGATCCGGTGATCGACCGCGGCCGCGTCTTCGCGATCGGCCAGGGCGGCCGCATGGCCTCCTATGAACTCACCAGCGGCCAGCGCCTGTGGGAGATCAACATCGCCGGCATCTCCACCCCCTGGATCGCAGGTGAGTGGGTGTTTGCCGTCACCAGCGATGCCAAGCTGCTCTGCGTCGCCCGCGCGACCGGCAAGATCCGCTGGATCAGCCAGCTGCGCCGCTGGCAGAAGGAAAAGAAGAAGGACAAGGCGATCCGCTGGACCGGCCCGGTCCTTGCCGGTGGCCGCCTGATTCTGGTATCGACCCATGGTGATCTGAACTATGTCGATCCGGCGACCGGCACCATCCAGCAGGCAGTGGACATGAACAAGTCCATGTCGCTCTCACCGGTGGTCGCCAACAACATGCTCTACATCCTTGCCGATGACGGCAAGCTGACGGCGCTGCGTTAAGGGCAGCGATAGAAAGGAAACGGGCCCACATCATGCTGCCCACAGTTGCCATTGTCGGGCGGCCCAATGTGGGCAAGTCCACCCTTTTCAACCGCCTGGTCGGCAAGAAGCTGGCGCTGGTCGATGACCAGCCCGGCGTCACCCGCGACCGGCGCGAGGGCGAGGCTCATCTTCTGGGCCTCGACTTCACCATCATCGACACCGCCGGCTATGAGGATGAGGATCCCCACAGCCTGCCCGGCCGCATGCGCATGCAGACCCAGGCCGCGGTCGAAAATTGCGACGTCGCCCTGTTCATGGTCGATGCCCGCGCCGGCATCACCCCGCTGGACGAGGAAATCGCCCGCTGGCTGCGCGAAGGCGACGCCCCGGTGATCCTGGTCGCCAACAAGGCCGAGGGCAAGGCGACCGAAGCCGGCGTCATGGAAGCCTTCATACTGGGCTTGGGCGAACCCATCCCCTTCTCCGCCGAACATGGCCAGGGCCTAGCCGACCTGTTCCAGGCGCTGCTCCCCTATCTCGAACGCGAGGATGGCGAGGAGCATGAGAAGGAATTTTACGAGGACGAGGAGAGCGCCCCGCTCAAGCTCGCCATCGTTGGCCGCCCCAATGCCGGCAAGTCGACCCTCATCAACCGGCTGCTCGGCGAGAATCGCCTGCTGACCGGGCCGGAAGCCGGCATCACCCGCGACAGCATCGCCGTCGACTGGATGTGGACCAGCTATGAGGGCGAGGAACGCCCCGTCCGCCTGATCGACACCGCCGGCATGCGCAAGCGCGCCAAGGTGCAGGACAAGCTGGAAAAGCTGGCCGTTTCCGATGGCCTCAACGCCGTGAACTTCGCCGAAGTCGTGGTGCTGCTGCTCGACGCCACCCGCGGGCTTGAAGCGCAGGATCTGCGCATCGCCGACAAGGTGCTGGAGGAAGGCCGCGCCCTCATCGTCGCCCTCAACAAATGGGATACGGTGGAACATGGCTCGGCCCTGTATCAGGGTATCAAGCAGGCGCTGTTCGACGGCCTGGCGCAGGTGCGCGGCGTGCCGATCATGACCGTGTCGGCCGCCACCGGAAAGGGCCTCGATGACCTGATCAAGGTCGCCTTCGAAACCCGCACCGCCTGGTCGCAGCGCATTTCGACCGCCGTGCTCAATCGCTGGTTCGAAGCCGCGCTGGAGGCCAATCCGCCTCCGGCACCGGGTGGCAAGCGGATCAAGCTGCGCTACATCACCCAGAACAAGACGCGCCCGCCGACGTTCGTTCTGTTCGGCACGCGGCTCGACGAACTGCCCGAAAGCTATCGCCGCTATCTGGTGAACGGCATCCGAAAGGAACTGGGCTTTGGTGCCGTGCCGGTACGCCTGACGCTGCGCAGCGCCAAGAACCCCTATGCCAAATGAGGCGGGCGGCCCCGATGCCGCCCCCTTTCACGTCGACGCCAGGGGCATGAAATGTCCCTGGCCCGTCCTGCGTTCCGCCCGAGCGATGCGTGACGCAGATCATGTGACGATCGATGCCGATGACGCTATCGCCCCGCGCGAGCTGGCGGCACTGGCGCAGCAGCACGGATGGCAATTTTCCGCCCTTTCCCCACAGCGTTTCGCGCTCAGCAAGGTGCCGGCTTAACCGGCTGTTTACGCCCGCCGGCTAATCTCGCGAGCGTCAGGAAAGGAGTGCGCAGGTGCCCGAACACGCTACCGAACTGGTGGACTGGAACGATTTTGCCCGGATCCGCACGGAGCTGGGTACGGCATTCATGCGCATTCTGGGCTATTTCCGCGAGGATGGTGAAAAGGCGATCGGCACCAACGAGCAGGCCTTTCGGGACCGCGATGCCGTCTCCCTCGTCCGTCCGGCCCATACGCTGAAGGGCGAATCAGCCCAGTTCGGCGCCCATCGGCTCAGTGCCATGGCCGAGGAGATCGAAATGGTCGCTCGCCGCTGCGTGGAGTTTCGCGAGAGCCCGGACGAACTGATCGAGACCGTGGTGGCGCTGCGCCCCTGCTTTACCGAGACCATGGCCCTGCTCGATCGCGACGCCAATCCGCTGGTCGCGCGCCGTCCCACCTTCGGCCGCCGCGTCGAACCGCAGGGCTTTGGTCGCGCCGGCTGATATTCGGTATTGAAATAAAACTGACCATGGCCCCATATGGCGGCCATGACCCGCTTCTCCGTCCTTGATCTCGTCCCTGTCCGCGAAGGCAGCGACGTGTCCGCCGCCCTTGCCGACGCTGCCGATCTGGCCGCCCATGTCGAAACATTGGGCTATCACCGCCTCTGGGTGGCCGAACATCATGGCATGCCCGGCATCGCGTCGGCAGCCACCGCCGTCGTGCTCGCCCATATCGGCCAGGCGACTTCATCCATCCGCATCGGCGCGGGCGGCATCATGCTGCCCAACCACGCACCGCTGCTGATCGCGGAACAGTTCGGCACGCTCGACGCGCTGTTCCCCGGCCGCATCGACCTGGGCCTGGGCCGCGCCCCCGGTTCCGACCAGAAAGTGTCGCAGGCCATCCGCCGCAGCCTCAGCGGCGGGGCCGATCAGTTCCCCCGCGACGTGATCGAACTCCAGGCCTATTTCGCCGGCGACGATCGGCTGGGCATTCAGGCCACGCCGGGCGAAGGCGCCAATGTCCCGCTCTGGATTCTCGGCTCCAGCCTCTACGGCGCGCAACTGGCGGCCGCGCTCGGCCTGCCCTACGCCTTTGCTTCCCATTTCGCGCCGGCCGCGCTGGACGAGGCGCTGGCCATCTATCGCCGCGACTTCCGCCCTTCGGCCCAGCTTGACCGCCCCTATGCCATGGCCGGCTATAATATCTTCGCCGCCGACAGTGCGGCGGAGGCCGAACTGGTCGCCAGTTCGATGCAGCAGGCCTTCGTGCGGCTGCGCACCGGCCAGCCCGGCAAGCTGCAACCGCCACTGGCGGGCTATTATGACAGCCTGCCGATGCAGGCCCGCGCCATGCTGTCCGATGTCCTGAGCGCCTCCAGCATCGGCACCCAGGCGGATGTCGAGCGCGACCTGGCTGCCTTCATCGATCGCACCGGCGTGGACGAGGTGATCATCGCCGCCCAGATCTTCGATCCGGCGGCGCGCAAGCGCAGCTATGAAATCGCCATGGCAGCGGCGCAGGCGATCGCCGCCCGCGAACTGGCCTGATGCCTCAGGTGGCGGCCAGCCGGCCGCCACTCATCAGCCCGGCCATGGTCGGCGACAGGCGCTGCATCAGGTTGCCGATCAGGATCACCACCGCCAGCACCAGGAAAGGCTGGGCGATCAGATAGAGCGGATAGAGCGGCGATCCGAGCGGACCGAACAATTGCCCCAGTAGCGGCCCGCCCAGCCAGATCAGGATCAGATGGGCGCAGAAGAGGAAGAAGGCATAGGGCTCGACCCGCATCAGCAGGCCGCGCGCCGGGCTTTCCGCCAGTGCCCAGGCCAGCCGCCAGAAACAGAGCGATGCCGCCATGCGTACCGCCATGTCCAGGCAGGCTAGGGCCAGCGGCGCCAGCCCCGCCCCGCCCTTGAGCGAGACATAGAGTTGCGCGCCCATCAGCAGGCCGAAGGGCAATGAAGCTGCCAGCATCGGCACCGCCGCGGCCCGGTCCGCCCAGCCCTCGCGCCGGGCCAATATGCCGATGGTGAAGAAGAAGAGGATCGACGGGCGCATCAGCACCGGCGGCCCGAGCCCCGCAATCTGGCATGACAGCGCCGCCAGCGCGACCGCCATCAGCATCCAGTTGGGCAACCGCACCAGCAAGGGCGCGGCCACCATGCACAGGAACAGGTCGCGCAGGAACGGCATCTGGACATTGATGTCCGGATTGCGATTGATGATGAACAATTCCTCGGCGATCCAGCCGCCCGACTGCGGTACCGGCGCCGACAGGCCCAGCAGCCAGGCCGCGCCCGACACCAGCAGGATCGCCACCGCATTCCACAACAGCATCGGCAGCAGGATCGTCCGCGCCTTGCGCCCGACATGATCGAGCCAGTTGCGCGTGCGCGCCGACCCGCCGACCAGCCAGCCGGAGATCAGGCCCAGCAGCGGCACCGCGCTACGGCCGAAAATCTCCATCAGCACCCAGCGCAGCCCTTCCTGCGGCGAGCCTCGCAGCAGTTCCAGATCCTGGCCATTCCGTCCGGTCCAGGCATGGACATAGACGACACCCAGAATGCAGATCACACGCGCAATCGCGATCGCGTCGGAACGGCGTGTCGCATTGGCCAAGACGATATCGGGCAAGCAAAAATCCTGATTGTGGCAGGTTTCCAATGCCCGAAACCCGCTCCTGTTCCCCCTCCTGCGCGACGGAGCGAGCCGGAAGCGGGATCATGGGACGCATCAGCGCGGATTTCCGGGCTCCACGGGCCGTTCCGCAATGAGCATTTCGGCCCGTGGGTAATCCAATATTTACCTCCCCCCGATAGCAATCTGGTCGATTGCCGGACGCGTGCCGGCTGCGGGGGACAATAGAGGCTCATGACCCAGATGCCGGGCGCACATCAATTTTCGCACGACACGGGCGCTGCCGCATCGTCTGCCGGCCTGCACCAGGCGCTGGGCATGGTGTTCCAGATCGCCGGGTCGAGTTCGAAGATCCTCGTCGATCCCAACAGCCTCGCGGCGCTGGCCCATGATCCCGACACCTGCCTCGCCATGGCCGGCCAGGTCGGCAGTCAGGTGAAGATGCGTGTCGGCGATCGCTGGCTGATCGCCAATATCCGGTCGCTGATGCTCGACCAGCGCGATGGCGGGGCGATCATCGCCGATATCGACTTTCTGGGCGAAGGCGATGAGGAAAAGCTGACCGGCCGGATCTACGAATTCCGGCGCGGCGTCACCCGCTACCCCACACCCGGCACCGACATCTATCCGGTGTCCAGCTATGACATGCAGCAAATCTATGCCGCCGACGACCGGCCGCATGTCCAGATCGGCACGGTCTATCCCACGATGGACACGCGCGCCGCGCTCTATGTCGATTCGATGCTGGGCAAGCATTTTGCGCTGCTCGGCTCCACCGGCACCGGCAAGTCGACCAGCGCGGCGCTGATCCTGCACCGCATCTGCGACCTGTCGCCCCAGGGCCATATCGTCATGATCGACCCGCATGGCGAATATGGCGCGGCCTTCCAGCAGAATGGCGCGGTGTTCGACGTGAACAACCTCGCCCTGCCCTATTGGCTGATGAATTTCGAGGAACATTGCGAGGTGTTCGTCACCTCCGAAGGCGCCGAACGCACCCAGGATTGCGACATCCTGGCCAAATGCCTGCTCGCCGCGCGGATGAAGAACCGGCTGGCCGAAAGCATCGGCCGCCTGACCGTGGATTCGCCCGTCCCCTATCTCCTGTCCGATCTCACTGCGATCCTGCAGAACGAGATGGGCAAGCTCGACAAGGGCACCGGATCGCTTCCCTATCTGCGCCTCAAGTCCAAGGTCGACGAGATCAAGGGCGACCCGCGCTATTCCTTCATGTTCTCCGGCATGCTGGTGGCCGATTCGATGCAGGCCTTCCTCGCCAAGGTCTTCCGCCTGCCTTCTGGCGGCAAGCCGATCTCGATCATCGACGTGTCCTCCATGCCTTCCGACATCACCTCGGTGGTCGTCTCGGTGCTGTCCCGACTGGTGTTCGACTATGCGCTATGGGCGCGCGACGAACCGCAACGGCCGATCCTGCTCGTGTGCGAGGAAGCCCATCGCTACATTCCCGCCAGCACCGCCGGCGGCGGTCAGGCGGTGCGCCGCATCCTGGAGCGGATCGCCAAGGAAGGCCGTAAATATGGCGTCTCGCTGGGCCTTATCACCCAGCGTCCGTCCGACTTGGCCGAGGGCGTGCTGTCGCAGTGCGGCACCATCATCTCGATGCGCCTCAACAACGACCGCGACCAGGCCTTCGTGAAGGCGGCCATGCCCGAAGGCGCGCGCGGCTTCCTCGATTCGATCCCTGCCCTGCGCAACCGCGAGGCGATCATCTGCGGCGAAGGTGTCGCCGTGCCGATCCGCGTCGCGCTCGACAATCTGGAAGAACAGCGGCGCCCGGCTTCCGGCGATCCCAGCTTCACCCAGCTCTGGCGCCAGGCCGGCGGCGAGGACGACATCCTCACCCGCACCATCACCCGCTGGCGCAACCAGGGCCGCTGAGCGGCGTATCGGCCTCAGCCGGTCGGCGCGATCCGACCGGCCGGCTCGGTCTCGCTATGCACCGCCTCACGGCATTCCTCTTCATGCATCGGCACCATCAGCTTGGCCTTGCGCCAGCCGCCCTGCCAATAGACCAGAGCTGCGAGCGTCAGTGACACGGCCGACCCCACCGGGAAGCTCAGCCACAGCGCATCCGCGCCGATCCGGGGATAGGCGAGATAATAGAAGCCCAGCCGCACCGCGAAGAGGGTGAAGACCAGGATCAGCAGCGGCGCCACCACCACGCCATTGGCGCGCATCACCCCGAACAGGATCATGGTGCAGCCGAACAGCATGAAGCTCCAGCTCGCCAGCAACTGCATGTTCCAGGCCGCATCGATCACCGCCTGGTTATGGCTCAGGAACAGCGCCAGCAGCGCTTCGTGGAAGATCAGGATGACGACCACCATCGCGCCGGTAATCGCCAGCAGATAGGATATGCCATAGCCGGTGATCCGACTGATCCGGTCCCACCGACCCGCGCCGATATTCTGCGCCGCCATGGCGCTGACCGCCGCGCCCATCGCCATCGCCGGCATCTGCAGGTAAGTCCAGATCTGCTGCGCCGCGCCATAGGCCGCCGTCACCAGAAACCCTTCGCGATTGACCAGGCCGATCATCACCAGGCCGGACGTCGACATGACGATCATCTGCAGGCCCATCGGCAGGCCCTTGGTCGACAGCACCCGCATCTCGTCCATCGCGGGCCTGAGATAGCCAAGCTCCGCGCCGCGAAGCCGCAACGGCAGATCCTTGGCATAGGTGTAGATGACCAACGCGATCAGGCTGACGAAGCCGGCCGCCGCCGTTGCCGCCGCCGAACCGCCAATTCCCATGGCCGGGATCGGCCCCAGCCCCAGGATCAACACCGGATTGAGCACCAGGTCGATCGCCACCGACAGGATCATGAAGATCAGCGGCGTGCGCGCGTCGCCGGTGCCGCGCAGCCCCATCATCATCATAACGCTCAGCAGCGAAGCCGGCATCGCGACGAAAATGACGCGCAAATAGGTCAGCGCCATGTCGAACGCTTCGGGCGGGGTCCCCAGCAGATGGAGCAGCGCCGGCCCGCCGAACCAGCCCGCCACCGCGACGCCCATGGCCAGCAGGAAGCAGAAGCCGACCGCCGAGCCGAACGCCCGCCGCGCCGCATCCATGTCGCGCGCGCCGACCGCCTGCGCGATCATCACCGTCGACGCCATGCCGAAGCCGAACACGACGGAGAACATCAGGAACATGATGATATTGGCGTTCGCCGTCGCGGCGAGCGCCTGTGGCCCCAGGAAGCGGCCGACCCAGATCGCGTTGATCGATCCGTTCAGCGACTGGAGGATATTGGACGCCAGCGTCGGGATGGCGAATGTCAGCAAGGTGGAGGCGATCGGCCCCTGTGTCAGGTCCCGCGCCCCTTGTACCCCTGCTGCCATTCGCCCTTACCCCTTATCCCCGATTGCGGCGCAGGCTAGGCGGCTCAGCCCAGCCGGTCCAGTGCCGCCTTAAGCCTTTCCGCCTCGGCGGTCTTTTCGGCATGGTCCTCGCGCGCCTTGGCCACGGCCTCGGGCTTGGCCTTCTCGACAAAGGCCGGGTTGGACAGGCGACCGCCTAGCGAATCCCGTTCCTTGGCGGCCGCTGCCAGCGCCTTTTCGAGGCGGGTCTTTTCCGCCGCGATGTCGATCACGCCTTCCAGCGGCAGGATGAAGGTCGCCTCGTCGACGACGATCTGCGCCGCACCGCCGGCGACATCCTCGCCAAAGGCCAGGCTCTCGATCCGGCCAAGGCGCGCCAGCGCCGCACCCTGGCGATCCAGGCGGCCACGCGTCGTTTCCGACGCGTCACGCACGACCATGCGCAGCTTGGCGCCCGGCGGCACGTTGAGTTCGGTCCGCGCGGTGCGGATCGCACTCACCAGACGGATCAGCCAGTCGATCTCGCCCTGCGCATCGGTATCGACCTCATAAAGGGCGACCGGCCATTCCGCGACGATCAGCTCCTGCGCGCGCGCGCCGGTCAGCTGCCACAGCTCCTCGGTGATGAAGGGCATGAAGGGGTGCAGCATGACCAGGATCTGGTCGAACGCCCAGCCGGCAACCGCCTTCGTCTCGTCATCCATCGAACCCTTGGTCAGTTCGATATACCAGTCGCAATACTGGTCCCAGACGAAGTGATAGATGGCGTTGGCGCCCGCGTCGAAGCGCAGTTCGGCCATGGCGGTGTCGATCGCCTGCACCGTCGCCACCGTTTCGGCGATGATCCAGCGATTGACCGGCAGCGTGGCGTGCGGCGCTTCGCGGCTGGTCGATGCGGTGACGCCATTGGCCTGCAGGAAGCGCGCCGCGTTCCACAGCTTGGTCGCGAAGTTGCGATAGCCCTCGACCCGCTTCTCATCCATCTTCACGTCGCGGCCCTGGCTTTCCATCGCCGCCATGAAGAAGCGCAGCGCGTCCGCGCCGAACTTGTCGATCAGGCCCAGCGGATCGACCACATTGCCCTTGGACTTCGACATTTTCTGCCCGTCGGCGGCGCGCACCAGGCCATGGAGATAGAGCTTCTTCCACGGCACATCGCCCATGAACTCCATGCCCTGCATCGCCATGCGCGCATCCCAGAAGAACAGGATGTCGAAGCCGGAGATCAGCAGGTCATTGGGATAGTGACGGCTGAGCGTCTCGCTCTGTTCCGGCCAGCCCAGCGTGCCGAACGGCCACAAGGCGGACGAGAACCAGGTGTCGAGCACGTCGGGATCGCGACGAATCGTGGCAGTGACATCGCTCCCATCGATATTCAATCCAGCCTCGTCACCGACAACGACAGAGAAGTTCTTGCCCTCTAAATTCCAATTTGCTCGATAAAACTGCTCCGCTTGAGCAACAGCTTCTATTTCATCCATCGCCACAAAGGTGGGCAAGGGCGAGGAGGGATTGCCAATGGCCTCGGCTTGGAGCTTCTCGAATGGGGCGCCCCAAACCGGGTAACCGAACCACGCCGGAATCTGGTGCCCCCACCACAGCTGGCGCGACACGCACCAGGGCTGGATATTCTCCATCCAGTTGAAGAAGGTCTTTTCCCAGCTCTTGGGGACGATTTCGATCCGGCCGTCGCGCACCGCCTGCATCGGCGCCACCGCCAGCTTGCCGGCGTCGACATACCATTGATCGGTCAGCCAGGGTTCGATCACCACGCCCGAACGGTCGCCATAGGGGGTCTGGATCGTGCGCGGCTCGAAATCGGCGGCGATTTCCTCGCCTTCCTTGTTCTTCGTGACATGCGGCACCAGCAGGCCCAGCGCCTTCATCTCGGCGACGACGATCTCGCGCGCGCCGTCCACGCCGTCCTTCTTGAAGCGGTGCAGCCCCAGGAAGCGATCGGGGATCAGGCCGTCGGCGGTCTGCACGACATTGGCGTCAGCATCGAACATGTTGAGCATGTCCGCGGCCTTCATGCCCGCGCGCTTGCCGACCTCGAAATCGTTGAAGTCATGGCCCGGCGTGATCTTGACCGCGCCCGAACCCAGTTCCGGATCGGCATGTTCGTCGGCAACGATCTTGAAACGGCGACCGGTGATCGGCTGGAGAATCTCCTTGCCGATAACCGCCTGATAGCGGGCATCCTCGGGATGCACGGCGATCGCCATGTCAGCCAGCATGGTTTCCGGGCGGGTGGTGGCGACGACGATATGGTCGCTGCCATCGGCCAGGGTCACGCCGTCGGCCAGCGGATAGCGGAAGCGCCAGAAGCCGCCCTGCGTTTCCTTGGTCTCGACCTCCAGGTCGGAAATGGCCGATCGGAAATGCGGGTCCCAGTTGACCAGACGCTTGTCGCGATAGAGCAGGCCACGCTGGTGCAGTTCTACGAACACCTTGATGACGGCCCTGGAAAAGCCCTCGTCCATGGTGAAGCGTTCATTGGCCCAGTCCATCGAACAGCCCAGACGGCGCAGCTGGCTGGTGATCGCGCCGCCGCTTTCCGCCTTCCAGTCCCACACCTTGGCGACGAAATCGTCGCGGCTGAAATCGGTGCGCTTCTGCCCGGCCGCGTTCAGCTGCCGCTCGACCACCATCTGGGTCGCGATGCCGGCATGGTCGGTGCCGACCACCCACAGCGCATCCTTGCCGCGCAGCCGCTCGTAACGCACGACGATGTCCTGCAGCGTATTGTCGAGCGCATGGCCGACATGCAGGCTGCCGGTCACGTTCGGCGGCGGATTGACGATGGTGAAGGGTTCGGCGTCCGGGCGGTCCGGGCGGAACAGGCCATTGGCCTCCCAATGCTGGTACCAGCGGGTCTCGATGGCGGCGGGGTCGAAGGTTTTGGGCAGTTCGGTCATGATCGCGCTTTAACGCCTGCCGCACGACACGCAAGGCATGGTGCGCGTCAGATCAGGCTAACCATGACTTCGGACGGCAGGCCAGCGCGGATCGTGATGCTGCCATCCCCCTTTCGGGCGACCAGTTGCGGTTCGCTCAGGCTGTTGTCGAACACCCAGGCCCGATCTGCCTGGTCGAAGAACCAGCGCAGTTGCGCAAAGGATCTTATGCGCCGCGCCGCCACCTTGTCGGCCGGCACATCATGCCCGCCCTTCGCCACGCGATAGGCGATCCGCTCCAGTTGGCGCTCCACCGAATCCAGATAGACATAGATCAGCCGTATCTCGAAGCCGCGCACCCGCGCCTTCTCCACCAATCGCCGATATTTGGGACTGGACAGCACGGTCTCCACGCCGATGGTCTGATGGACGTCGATCGATGCATCCAGCCAGGCCTCGATCCGCTGCACGGCAGCCAGATTGGCGGCATCCTGCGCCAGCCCTTCGCTTTCCCGCAACCGGGCGGTCAAGAGGTCGGGGTTGATGATCCAGACCGAACCGTCAAATTCGGCCACGTCGCTGCGTCCATAAGCCGAGCTTTTGCCACAGCCATTGGGGCCCGCGACGATCCACAGGCGCGGCCGCGCATGCCCCTTGCCGATCAAATCTTGTCCCTGATCGCCTTATTCTCTTCCCGCGCCTTGCGAACGCTGGCGCGGAAGGAGGCGAGGAACTCGGCTTCGAACTGCGGGCTGTCGGCATCGACCACCCGCAGCTTCACGACCTTGCCGTCCTTGTGGACGGTCCGGTATCTGGGCTTGCCCGGCTTGCCGAGGTCGATGGGACCATCGACGATATCGACCTTCATCTTTGCCATGGGGTCAATATAGCAGGCCGGGCCAGCCCCTTAAAGGCTCATTTCCCCTTGGCCGCGCCGGTCCACTGGTCCAGCCAGCCCAGCGCCTCGTCGTACCATTGCAGCGAATTCTTGGGCTTCAGCACCCAGTGATTCTCGTCCGGGAAGACGACCAGGCGCGACGGGATCTCGCGCCGCTGCAAGGCGGTGAAGGCAGCCAGCCCCTGGGTATAGGGAATGCGGAAATCCTTCTCGCCGGTCACCACCAGCATCGGCGTCTTCCACTGGGCGACATGATTGACCGGGTTCCATTTCTCGAACTCTTCGGGCTTCTCATAATAAGGGCCGCCATGCTCCCATTCGTCGAACCACAGTTCCTCGGTCTCATAAGCCATGGCGCGGGCGTCGAACACGCCGTCATGCTGGACGATGCACTTGAAGCCGTCGGCCCACTGTCCCTCGATCCAGTTCATCATATAGCCGCCATAGCTGGCGCCGAGCGCGCAAGCGTTCTTGGCATCGACATTGGCATCCTTCGCCGCAGCTGCGGCCAGGCCGAGCTTCAGGTCTTCCAGCGGCTTGCCGCCCCAATCCTGGTTGATCGCGTCGGTGAAGGCCTGACCATAGCCGGTCGAGCCATGGAAATCGACGATCACCGCGGCATAGCCATGGGCGGCGAATGCCTTGGGGTTCCAGCGATAGGACCAGCTGTCGTTGAAGCTGCCCTGCGGCCCGCCATGGACCAGGAAGGCGACCGGCAGCTTGCCCTTGGCAGCCATGGGCTTCACGATCTGTCCCCAGACCGTGTCGCCATTGGCGCCCTTGAAGCTGAAGCGCTGGACCGAGACATCGTCCACCCCGGCCAGCTTCTGCGCGTTGACATTCGTCAGGCGCACCGGCTTTCCTTTCGCCGGCATCTTCCAGAAATCGGCCGGCGACTGGATGCTGTCGAGCGCATAGACGAAACCGCCATCGGGCAGCGGCACGACACTGCCTGCATGGCCCTTTTCGGTGAGGCGCGTCACCTTGCCCGATGCGGCGTCCACCCGGAACACCGGATTGTCGAGCACGTCATTGGCGGTGACCAGCAGCCCCTTGCCATGCGCTTCCCAGGCGATCGATCCGATCGAACGATCCCAGCCCTGCGTCAGCGCGCGCGTCTCGCCAGTGGCGATGTTGCGCAGCATCAGGACCAGCCGATCAGCCTCATAGCCGGGCCGCTTCATCGCCGCATAGGCCAGCCATTTGCCGTCGGGCGACACCACCGGCATCGTGTCGGTCGCATCATTGGCGTCGGTCAGGTTGACCGGCTTGGCGCTGCCGTCGGCCGGCACGCTGAAGATGTCGAGGTTGGTCGACAGCGGTTCGATCCGCCCGGCCTCGCGCAGGGCGAAGAACAGCGTCTTGCCATCCGCGCTCCAGGCCAGTTCCTCCGCCCCGCCAAAGGGCTTGGACGGGCTGTCGCCGACCAGGCCGCCCATCACCGACACCGCCTTGCCGCCCGCGACCGGCATGACGAAGATCTGCGAACGCTGGCCGTCTCTCCACGTATCCCAGTGGCGCACGAACAGCTGGTCATAGACTCGGCCGCTGCCCGCGCTCGGCGGAGTCGGCGCCTTCACATCGTCGATCGTGCGCGCACCGACCGGACGGTCGGCCCACAGCGCCACCTTGTCACCCTGGGTGTTCAGCAGGAAACCGGAAATGCCGCCGGGCGCCTTGCTGATCTGCACCGGCTGACCGCCCGCGATCGGCGCGCGCCACAGCTGATCGTCGCCGCTGGCATTGGAGACATAATAAAGCGCGCTGCCGTCGGCCGAAAAGACCGGCGACGCCTCATTCTTGTCGGGCACCGATGCGATCAGCCGGGGTGCCTGCCCCGCCTTGTCGATCGCCAGCAGATAGAGGTTGGTGCGGCCGCGATTATTGGCGAGATCAGTGCTGCGCAGTTGATAGGCCATCCACTTGCCGTCCGGCGACACGGTCGGCGACGACACCCGGTCCAGCGACACCATGTCATTGGGCGTGAAAGGACGGGCAGCCGCCGGCGCCACCAGCGCAGACGACAGCATCGGCGACAGGGCCAGTGCGCCAAGGCCGGCAAGCAGGATATGTTTCATGGAAAAATCACCCTCGGATCGAAAACACGGCGTGCCGGCGCATGCGATGCACGGCCGGGCGCGTCGATGAGATGATCCGTGGTCTAGGCGCGCCTTACGCCCCCGGCAAGAGGCCGGCGCGCGATCGCCGGCCTGTCGGCCTCAGCGGCCGGTGATGCGGGAGATTTCCTTGGCGACCATGTCCTCGACCAGCGCGGGCAGACGCGCGTCGAGCCATTCCTTGAGCATCGGCCGCAGCATCGAGCGGACCAGCGCCTCCAGCGTATTGTCCTCGCCCTCGCGCGGGCTGACCAGCATGGTGGACAGGGCCGAGAGCGAATGACGCGCGGCCACTTCGCTTTCCACCGACAGGATCGAGTCGCCGTCCGATTCGGACGGGGCCACAGCCTTCACGGCGCGGGTCGACTTGGGCGCGGGCATCACTTCCTCCACCGGAATCTCGTCGGTCAGTTCCAGCACTTCCTCGACCTCGGCCGACATCACCGCATGGGACGCGGCACTCAGGTCGATCGGGGTCTTCTGGCGGCGCTGCGGCGCGGCCTGAACGGCGTCCTCGCCCTCTTCGGCGATGATCCGCTTGATGGACGAGAGTATCTCTTCCATCGAGGGTTCCTTGGTCATGTCACCCATGGATAATTCCCGTCCAAATTTCATTCCGCACCTATTCCGCCAAGATTACCTGTTCAGGTTAACAAGCGGTTAAGGCTGCACGGCATCGACTTTGGCGTTTTGAGCCGGCGTGTCAACGGTACGCGTCGAAACCGCCTGGGGCTTGCCGTCATAGTCCCAGTCGAACCACTTGCCCTCGACCCGGTCGTAATTGACCATCGGGTCATAGAGGGTGCCGCTTTCCAGGCCCAGATCGTCAGCCTCGGCATGGCCCATCGCGGCCAGCAAGGTGAAGCCGGCGACATAGGCATTGCGGCGCGCGGTCACCAGTTCGACCTTGGCGTTGAGCGATTCCTGCTCGGCATTGAGGATGTCGAGGATGGTGCGGCTGCCGACCGAATTTTCCGCGCGCACGCCTTCCAGCGACAGTTCGGCGGCATCGACCGCCTTCTGGCTCGACTGGATCGTGCGCAGCGACGCCTGCAACGCGGCATAGGCGGCGCGCGCCTGCGAGATCACGCCGCGCTCGACCTCGATCTGCCGCTCGATCGCCTGCGACTCGAGCGCCTGGTTCTGGCGCACCTGCGCGGCCGGGCGACCGCCCTGGTAGAAGGGAATGGTCAGGGTCGCACCGACGGCCGCCTGCTTGTTGGCCGCAATGTCCTTGTCCATATAGTCGGTATAGCTGCCCTGGCTGAACCCGCTCAGGGTCGGCAGCGTGGCGCCCTTGGCCGCCTTCACGTCATAACGCGCCGCCTCACGCGACTTCTGCGCGGCGAGGATATCGGGATTGTCGGCCAGCGCGACGCGCACGGCGCTGTCGGGATCGGCCGGCAGGCCCGGCAGAGCGGGCGGCGATTCCAGATCGACCGGCGCCTCGCCGACCATCGCGATATAATTTTCGCGGCTGGTGATCAGGTTGGATTCGGCGCGCTGCAGGTCGGAGCGGGCCAGTTCCAGACGCGATTCGGACTGGGCGACGTCGGTGCGAGTGACATCGCCGACCTCGAACCGGTCGTTGGTCGCCTGGAGATTGACCTCCAGCACCTTCACATTCGCGGCATTGAGCGACACCAGCGCGATATCGCGGATCACATCCATATAGGCGGCGACCGTCTGCGAGAACACGCTCGCCTCGGTCCCGCGCAGATTCGCCTGGCCCGATTCGACGCGCGTTTCCGCCGCCTTCACGCTGTTGCGCACGGTGCCGCCGGAATAGATGGGCACATCGATGCTGCCGCTGGCGCTGGCGGACCGATGCGGCGCCAGGAAGCTGTTCGACGGGCGGATGACCAGTTCCTGGAACTGGAGCTGCGAATTGGCCGTGGGCCGCCCCGCTGCCTTCTGGATCGGGACATTCTCGTCCGTCGCCCGCTGACCGGCGCGTGCGCCGGTCAGGGTCGGGTTGGTGCGATAGGCCTTGGCCAGCGCGCCCTGCAGGGTTTCGGCATGCGCCACCCCTGCCATGGAGGAGGATAGCAACAGCAAGGCTGTAGCGGCTTGGCGCCGAAGGGTCATACGCTTTGCTGTCATCTATCCTGTCTCAAAAAACGAACTGCTCCGGCGCGGCGAAACCGGGAAGCACGACCATTTCCATGTCGGTAAGGCTGGCGAGACCCAGCACGCCCGCCACCGCGCGGCCGCTGCACAGGCGAGCGACACCGCGTTCGACGACGCCCGTCACCACCCGTCCCCCATCGACTAGCTGCTGGACGAGCGCAGCCGGGACTTCCTCCACCGCGCCGTCAATGAAAAGAACATCATAGGGCGCACCGGCCGATGCGCCGGCGGCCAGCGGGCCGCGCACCACGGTCACGCCGGGCACCGCGATCTCTGCGCCACCCTCGACCTCCACTGCCGTCACCTGCGCACCCAGCTCGGCGAGCAGCGCCGCGCTGTAACCGGTCGCGGCGCCGATCAGCAGCACCTTCTCGCCGGCCTGGACATCGGCTTCCTTGAGCAGACGGCCAGTGACCAGCGGCGGGTTCAGCGCACGGTCGCCGTCCAGCGGGATCGGGCGATCGACATAGGTCATGGCCCGGCGCTCGGCGGGGACATAGTCCTCGCGCGGCACCTTCGCCATCACAGCGATCACGCGCTGATCGTCCACGGCGCTGGTGCGCAGCTGGCTCTCGACCATGGCGGTCCGCATCGAAGAAAAGTTCTGCTCGGTCACGATAGTTCCTCGCTTGGCACAACTGTATTGGCAATGCAATACACTTAGGGGATTACCGGACCTCTAAATCAGCATTTCCCCCGCGCCAAGCGGCTTTCCACGATGGAGAGCGAGATTCTTGGGATTGTTCGCCTTCCCGCGCTTGACTTTGCGATCAAAGGCGGACATTTGCCGCCTCCACCGCACGGAAGGCCCGATGGCGGAGTGGTGACGCAGAGGACTGCAAATCCTTGCACGCCGGTTCGATTCCGGCTCGGGCCTCCATTTTCCAGATAGATCCGATCCCTGCCGACTCAAGGCAGCAGCCTTGTTCAGGCTGTGTTGCGACGCATCGCCTGCCGCCAGCGCCAATAGCCCAATACTGCCAGTCCGATCATCGCGGCATAGAGACCAGCGGTCAGCCACAATCCCTTGAACACGAACATGCCGACATAGAAAATGTCGACCGCGATCCACAGCAGCCAGCTCGCGGCATGGCGCCGCGCCGTCCAATATTGGGCGACCAGGCTGAAACTGCTCAGCGCCGAATCCATCCAGGGCAGCGCCGCATCGGTATAATGATGGGTGAACCAGCCGATCGCGCCGGCACAGACCGCGCCCATCGCCAGCCCCTTGGCGGCCCGCATCGGCGGCAGCGGCACCACCCTTACCTCGCCCTCGTCCCGCTTGCCCCGTGCCCAGCCGATCCAGCCATAGATGATGGCGATGCCGAACAGCCCCTGCAGCACCATGTCGGCATAGAGGCGCACGTCCAGGAACAGCTTGGCATACAGGGCGCAGGCCATCAGGTTGACCGGCCAGCACAGCAGATGCCGCCGCGCCGTCAGCCAAATGCCGAGGAAGCTGATGATGACGGCAATGATCTCCAGCACAGACATCAGCCCGCCACTCCCTCGCGCAGTTGGGCCAGAAAGCCCTGCCCCTCCCCCGACAGGAACCAGTCGGCATGGCCGACCAGATAGGCCTGCCAGGCCAGCATCGCGCCTTCGCGATCAGCCAATATGCCGAAGAAATAGTCGATTTCGGTCAGCGCGAATTCGACATGGACCAGCGGCAGCAGGCGCAGCAGCGTGGCGATTTCGACAGACGCCAACGGCAGGACACTGCGATAGCCCGCCAGCAAGGCCAGCGCGCCGCCCACATCCGCCGGCTCGGCCAGCCGGCCCTGATCCAGCGCCAGCCAGGGAATCGCCGTCCGCTCGATCGCGGTGGCCAGATCATGCAGTGCGCAGCTGCGGGTCGAGAGGCCGAAATCGAAGATGCTGCTGACCGCCCCTTCCGCCGACCAGAGCAGGTTGGAGGGATGCCAGTCATTATGGGTCCAGAGCGCAGGCTGTTCCGCCAGCCGCGGCGCCAGTCCCTGCCCCAGTGCCGCGAACAGCCGCGCCAGTTCCGACCGCCAGGGCAGCTCCGCCAGGAAGGCCGCCACCGCCGGTCGCGCCGCGACATAGGCCTCCGCCGCTGCCAGTGGATCGACGGCGGGCAAGATCGTGAAGCTCGACACCAGCGGATGCGCCCCGCGTACCGGCGCATCGAAACCGGCCGCCGCCCGATGCAGTTGCGCCAGCGCGACGCCGGCCGCAAAGGCATGATCGGGCGACAGGAAGGGCGTCCAGGACTGGCGATCGCGATAGAGATCGATACCCGGCGCCTGGCGATGCAGTTCGTAGCTCCATTCGCCCAGCGCCATCGCGCCGGCACCATCGGCGGCGCGCAGCACATCGGGCACCGCCAGCCCGGCACCGCGCAGATGCGCCATGAAACCATGCTCCTCGGCCAGCGCCGCCGGCGTCCGCAAGCGCTGGTGATGCCGCTTCAGGAACAGCGGGCCGCGATCCGTCTCGACCAGCGCTGCCGCCGAAAAGGGGCGCGGCGAATGCCAGGCCAGCGCCGCCAGCCGGCCTGCGTCGGGGAAATGGGCCAGCACCGCCGCTGCCTCCTCCGCCGTGATCGCCGGCCAGGCCGGCGCCTCCAGCGCCAGCCCCATGCCATGGACCAGATGCGGAGCGGCGGCGCTCATCGTCAGAAGGCGCGCGACAGCGTCGCCACCACGGCGCGCCCGCTGCCGACATAATAGGTCGGCGCCGAACCGGCGATCAGCGTGCCGTTACGACCGACCGTGTCCTGCGCATTGGTGCTGATCGCATAGACGCCCGACAGGACGCGCGGATTGGTGACGTTGATCGCGTTGATGCGCAGGTCCATCACCTGCGCGTCGATCAGCCCGGCCAGATGCACGCCGACCGACAGGTCCAGCGTGGCATAGCCCTTGATGCTCTCGTCATTCATGAAGGTCGCATATTGGCGGCCGACATATTTGAGCGCGCTGCTGCCGAACAGCCGGCCATCATCATAGGTGCTGCCCAGCGCGAACTGGAAGCTGGGGGCCGACACCGCCCGCTTGCCCCTGGTCGGCAGATAATCGCCGTTGATCGCCAGATCGTCGTTCAGACGCGTGTGCAGATATTCGGCCGAAGCATAGATGCTCATCCCCTTGGCCGGGCGATAGTCGATCTCGCCATCCAGGCCATAGCTGCTCTGGCTACCGGCGTTGATGGTCGAATTGACCAGCGCGCCGCCGCTGTCGATCACCGTCGCCACCTGGCGATTGCGGAAATGATAATGGAAACCGGTCAGCGAGAAGGACAGGCTGGGGCCGATATAGCGATAGCCCAGCTCCTGCGAGATCGAATATTCATTCTTCAGGGCATTGGTGCCCTGGCTAACCAGTTCGCCGCCATAATAGCTGTTGTAGAGCGCGAACTCGTTAGGCGTGCGGAAATTGGTGGTGATGTTGGCGAACAGCTGCTGCCGGTCGTCCAGCTGATAATGGATCGCCGCCCGCGGCAGCGCGGCAAAGCTGTCGATCCGCACCCTCGACTGCGGGCCGGGCAGATAATTGCGGCCGTTGCGCAGCAGGTTGACGCCCTTGAAACCGATGTCGATGCCAAGCTTAGGCGTCACCGCAATGCTGTCGGACAGGAAGAAGCCCTTGGTGACCGTCTCCGTGCGCTGATTCTCATAGGCCAGCAGCCGCCCGTCGGCGGTGCGGATCGCCTTGTCCTGATAGCCCCACTGGTCGACCGGCCGGCCATCGGCATCGATCGACGTATAGGATTGCGTCACCCGGTCGGTGCCATAGTCGAACCAGAGGCCAGCCACGATCCGATGCGCGCCGGCCTGCAAGGTCAGCTTGCTGACGTCGCCGACGCGGAACTGCTTGCCGGTCCAGTTGCCCATCACCGTGGCGACGCCATCGACCGCACCGGGCAGGTCGATCGGCTGGGTCAGCTCCTCGGTGCCCAGATAGTTGCCGGTGGTGGTCAGCTGCGTGCCATAGGGCGAATTGCCATGGCCCATCTGCAGATAGGCGCTGCTGTCGAAGCTCAGCGTGTCGCTCAGCTTCAGGTGGACGGGCGCCGCGACATAGAAATTGCGGAACGGCGCGCGATAGAGGCGCCAGTAGTTGGTGTTCCCCTCGCTGTAGGTCTCATCGAAATTATTGCCCCGGCCGGAGGCTTCCCAGTCCACCTTGCTCGGGCTGGGATAGGTCGATGTCTTGGCGTCGTTGAAGGAAAAGGCGATGCTCGCCCGGTTGCTCTCGCCCCATTCGTTCAGCAGCTTCGCATCGATATGCTGGCGCTGGTCATGCCCCGCCCCGCGCCAGTTGTCGGCGCGGTTGTTGGAATAGGAAATGAAGGCCTTCAGCCCGGTCGATCCGATCTGTCCCGTGTCGATCCGCGCAAAGACGCGCCGCTCGTCATAGGAACCGACCGACAGGTTGACGAGGCCGCCCGCCTCGGCCTTGGGATCATCCAGCGTCAGCGACAACAGGCCGCCGGCCGCCGCGACCACCGGCGAGTCAATGTCTGCCGCGCCCTGCGCCAGCATCACCTGCCGCACATTCTCCGCATCAGCGAATTGCGAGGGATAGGCATAATAATAGCCGATGTCGTTCTGCGGCGCGCCTTCCATCAGCACGCCGATCTGGTCCTGGCCCAGGCCGCGCAGCGTCAGGCTGGACGATGCTGACAGGCCATAGGGGTCGCTGGACGAGACATTGGCGCCGGGCAGCAGGTTGACCAGCTGGAAGGCGTTGAGCGTCGGCGCCTGCTTGATGATGAAGTCGGTGGAGATCGCGCTGACCGCCTTGGGCGCGCTCTGATCAGGCAACAGGCCTTCGGGGTCGGGATGGCCGACGACCTGGATATTGGTCGACTGGTCCAGCTCATCCTCCGCCATTACGGGCGATGCAATCATCAACAGGGCCAGCGTCAGGCAGGCGCTTCCAACATGGGGCAATCGGGCAGTCTTCATCTCACGTCCACTCCACAGGAGGGACGACGGACCTGCCGCCTTGCCCTCCCTACGCCGGTATCAGCCGGATCAGGTTCAGCGGGTCGTGGTCTGCTGACCACCTCTCAGCCGCGCATGAGCGACCCCCCGGGGATGGCCGCCCCTTAGGCGTTTCGACGCGAAGTGGAAAGCCCTCTCTATCGGCTCTCGACTTATCGAAGCCCGCCCGGCTAAGACATGGCCATGATGAAGCTGTTCATTGGCAACAAGGCCTATTCGAGCTGGTCGCTGCGCGGCTGGCTGGCGTGCAAGCTCTCCGGCCTTCCGTTCGAGGAAGTGGTCGTCCCCCTGTATGACGAGGAATGGGAAAAGCGTCGCGAGGGCGATGAGTTCGCCCCCTCCTCCGGCAAAGTGCCGATCCTGTGGGATGGCGACGACATCGTCGTGTGGGACAGCCTGGCCATCGTCGAATATCTCAATGAAAAGGCCGGGGACGACCAGTTCTGGCCGACCGATCCGGGCGCCCGCGCAATGGCCCGCTCGATGGCGGCCGAAATGCACAGCAGCTTCGCCGCGCTCCGCCGCGAGCACAGCATGAACATCCGCCAGATCTATGATCCGGTCCCGCCGTCGGAGGCCGTCGCCCACGACATCAGCCGGATCATGCAGCTCTGGGCACAGGCCCGCGCCCGCTATGGTGGCGAGGGCGACTTCCTGTTCGGCGAGTTCGGCGCCGTCGACCTGATGTTCGCGCCGGTCGTTACCCGCTTCATCACCTATCAGCTGCCGGTCGCCCGCTTTGCCGAAGCCTATATGCGCGCGATCATCGCCCATCCCTGGATGCAGGAATGGATTGGCGAGGCGCAGGCGGAGGAATGGGTGATCGACAAGTTCGAAGTCCCGCCCCAGACGGCCTGATCCGATGAGCGACAGCCCCGAGGCCAAGCAGGAGACCCGCAAGGAGGAAGCCGCCCGCATCCGCCGGCGCTGGATCACGCTGGGCGAATTGCTGGCGGTGGCGGCTGTGCTGATCTCCGCCCTCACCCTCTATCTCAACTGGGCCGACAAGAAGGACGAGCGCGCCAGCAAGGCCGCCGAAAGCAGCAAGGCCTCCGCCCGCGCCGCCCGGCTGGTGCTCAACGCCGCAGCCGATGGCGATAGCCGGCTGACGCTCAAGCCCGCCGACCCCGATCAGCTGGTGCAGAGCCAGACCATCCATTTCCCCAGGGCGCTCGGCATCGCCCCGGTCGACACCACCGGCGAACCGCGGATCGAGGCCGGCTGGTTCGAGGATGCGCTGAAAAAGGCGCGCAATGCCGCCAAGCTGCCCGACGACAGCATCGGCGACGAGAAACTGCCGGTGACCATCGTCACCCAGTTTGTCGTCAATGGCGACACCCACAGCGATTCCGCCGTCTACGACATCGGCTATGGCATCGCCGGCAAATGGCTGTCCGGCCACAAGCTGACCCTGCGCGGCCTGTCCCTGGTCAGCCACGCCCAGGGCGCGAGCGCCCAGTCCCAGATCGACGCCCGCTGGGCCCGCCAGACGAAACGCTAGGGCTGCACGGCCACGTTCAGGCAGGCCGCAAGCGACCAGAAGCGGACGTTCCCTACTCCCCTCCCTTCCAGGGAGGGGCCGGGGGTGGGTGCGCCGCGTAGCGGCGGTCTACGGTCGATAGGGCAGAAGCTCGCTACGCTCGCAACCCACCCCAACCCCTCCCTGCCAGGGAGGGGCTATGTCTTGTTCCCACCCACCCGCCCCCAGCAACAAAAAACCCGGCCGCTCCTTGCGGGAGCGCCGGGCCTTTTGCTCGTCCGGGGACGGGTGTCGGGTTTAGCCGACGATTTCTTCGGGCTTGAAGAAATAGGCGATCTCGATCGCGGCATTTTCTTCGCTGTCCGAACCATGGACCGAATTGGCTTCGATCGATTCGGCCAGTTCCTTGCGGATGGTGCCGGCGTCGGCATTGGCCGGGTTGGTGGCGCCCATGATGTCGCGGTTGCGGGTCACGGCGTTTTCGCCTTCCAGAACCTGGACAACGACCGGGCCCGAGATCATGAAGGCGACCAGGTCAGCAAAGAAGGGGCGTTCCTTGTGAACGGCATAGAAGCCTTCGGCCTGCTCGCGGCTCATGCGGATGCGCTTGGAAGCGACGACGCGCAGGCCGGCTTCTTCCAGCATCTTGGTGACGGCGCCGGTCAGGTTGCGACGGGTTGCGTCGGGCTTGATGATCGAAAAAGTGCGCGTGACGGCCATGGCCCTCATAACTCCGGATTGTTGGAATAAAGTTGCGCGCCCTTTAGACTGGGCCGGATCACTTCGCAAGAGGGGCGCGAGTGGGCTTGGTAAAAGTCCCTATTTCCGGGCGTTCACGGCCCCTGCACCCATTTGCGGCCTTCCTGCCGCCAGAAGCGCGGGGTCACCCCCTCGCGCTTGCTGAGTGCGCGCCAACTGGCCCGCGCCCCGTCGATCGTGTCCGCATCGAAGAAATAGAAGGCCCGTTCGAAGCCCAAAGCCTCTTCGCGCCATACACCGTCCGCCAGCGCGATATGCTTCGCGCCATTGGCAGCGTCACAGCTCTGCGCCAGCAGCACCGACTGGGCGGCGCCCACCCCGTCGCCTGCCAGCCCATTGGCCAGGAAGCTTTCGGGTGGCCCCGCCCACAGGCCTGCCGATATACGGGCCAGCCGTTCCGGCTCGTCGGCCACCACCAGCAGCCGCGCGCCCATGTCCAGGATGCGCGCCGCGATCGCGGGCAGCACCCCTTCCACGGGATCGCGGCTCAGCTGGTAGAAGTCGACCTGCACCGGCTTCAGCGCTCGAACTTGTCGGCCACCAGCTGGTCGATCAAGCGCACGCCATAGCCGGTCGCGCCCTTGTCGGCGGTGGCGCCGGGCTTGTCCGACCAGACCATGCCGGCAATGTCGAGATGCGCCCACTTCACGCCTTCGTTGACGAAGCGCTTGATGAACTGGGCAGCGGTGATCGAGCCGGCAAAGCGCGGACCGATATTCTTCATGTCGGCGATCGGGCTGTCGATCAGCTTGTCATAGGCCTCCGACAGCGGGAAGCGCCACAGCTTCTCGCCGCTGGTCTTGCCCGCTGCCAGCAGGTCGTCGGCCAGCGCATCGTCGTTGGCGAACAGGCCGCCATGTTCGCTGCCGAGCGCAATCATCATCGCGCCAGTCAGGGTGGCGAGGTCGATCACCACTTCGGGTTCATAGGTCTTCTGGGCCCAGGTCACCGCGTCGCACAGCACCAGACGGCCTTCGGCGTCGGTGTTCAGTACCTCGATCGTCTGGCCCGACATCGACGTCACGATGTCGCCGGGGCGCTGGGCATTGGCGTCGGGCATATTCTCGACCAGGCCACAGATGCCGACGACACGGGCCTTGGCCTTGCGACCGGCCAGCGCCTTCATGGCGCCAGCGACGGCACCGGCGCCGCCCATGTCCCACTTCATGTCTTCCATGCCGGGGCCAGGCTTGAGCGAGATGCCGCCGGTGTCGAAGGTCACGCCCTTGCCGATGAACACCACCGGCTTTTCGGCGGCCCCATCGGTGCCGTCCCATTCCATCGCCAGCAGCCGCGCTTCACGCGCAGACCCCTGCGCCACACCCAGCAGCGCGCCCATGCCGAGGTCCGTCATCGCCGCACGGTCCAGCACGGTGATCTTGACGCCCAGCTCGGCCAGATGCTGGCAGCGCTCGACGAAGCTTTCGGGATAGAGGATGTTGGCCGGTTCCGACACCAGTTCGCGGGTGAAGGCGACACCGGCGGCGACCGCCGACAACTTGGCCCATTCGAGCTCGGCGCCGTTTGCGACGATCGTCACGGTCGCCAGCGTCGGCTTGGCCTTTTCGGGCTGACGCGTGCGATAGGTGTCGATCCGCCAGCTGCGCAGCAGCGCGCCCAGGCCCAGCCGGGCGGCATCCTCGCCGCTTACGCCGGCCGGGAATTCGACCGCTGCGTGGGTCGCGCCGCTGGTCGACAGCTTGGCGGTCAACGCGCCGCCGGCCCGCTCCAGGTCGGCCGCGCTGCCATTGCCGATGCCCAGCAGCAGGACGCGCAGCACCGCGCCGTCTTCCTCGACGAAGCTCTCGACGCTGCCGCCCGCCTCACCGGCGAAGCGCGCGGCGGCGGCGCCGGCGACCAGCGTGGCCGATGCGGCGAGCGGCAGGCTGTCGACAGTCCCCTTCGCCACGGCAAGGACCAACGTGTCGACCTGGGGGCGCGTGGGGCTGAATTGGATGTCCATCTGGGGGCCTTTTCTCTGGAATGCCGTGTTGTTCTTGTTTCAGCCAGATAGTGCGGCTTTGCCGCTCTGCAAAGCCATTCGGCGGATTTCCGCCGTCCCGAATGCGAGCAGCGATTGCGGCGCGGGCCAAGCAGTGCGATAGGCAGGGACCAGAAGTGCCCACGAAGAGGCCCCTACGCTTGCAGATTTCCGTGTTTCCCCTGTCGTTCAAACAGGCGCTGCTTGCCGGCGCTGCTTCGTCCTGCCTGCTCGCGGCGCCGCTGGCCCATGCGCAACAGGCGCCCGAGCCCAAGCTGAACGAGCCCCAGACGCCGATCAGCGCGCCCGACGCGCCGGTGCCCGACAATGACCAGGAAATCGGCTTCGCCGCCGATACGCTGGAATATGACACCAACAGCCAGGTCGTGACCGCCACCGGCAATGTCCAGTTGCTGCGCGACGGCAACCGGCTGCGCGCCGACAAGATCGTGTGGGACCGCAACACCGGCAAGGTGGAGGCGCAGGGCGCCGTCTCGGTGATCGATCCGGACGGCAATGTCGCCTATGGTGATCGCTTCGATGTCACCGATACGCTCAAGGATGGCGCGGTCGACAATATATTGCTGGTCCTCCAGAAGGGCGGCCGCATGGCCGCGACCAAGGGCGAGCGGGTCAATGGCGTCTATACGCTGCACCACGCCGCCTATACCGGCTGTCCGGTGGAAGGCAGCGACGGTTGCCCCAAGGAACCAACCTGGCAGATCAACGCGGTCAAGGTCGTCTATGACCCGACCAAGCAGCGCGTCTCCTATACCCGCGCCAATGTCGAGCTGTTCGGCCTGCCTTTGATCCCGGTGCCGGGCCTGTCGCATCCGGTCGGCGACGATGGCGGCAGCGGCCTTCTGGTCCCCAATATCCGTTATGACCGGGTCAATGGCTTCGAGGTCGCGGTCCCCTATTATCTCAAGCTCGCGCCCAATCGCGACCTGACCGTCACGCCGCACGTCTACAGCGATTCGCTGCCGATGATCGAAGGCAATTTCCGCCATCTCTATGATCGCGGCGCCTATCAGATCACCGGCTATGCCACCTATGGCAGCCGGTCGAGCGGCATCACGCCGACCGATTCGCAAAAGGATATCCGCGGCGCGATCGACGCCAGCGGCGGCATGCAGCTGTCGCCCGAATGGAGCGTCAACGGATCGATCCGGGTCGCCACCGACCGCACCTTCCTGCGCCGCTACGACATCAGCCGCGACGACCGGCTGCGTTCGACCCTGGGCGTCCAGCGGATCGGCGAGAACAGCTATTTCTCGCTCGCCGGCTGGGCGGTGCAGACGCTGCGCGTCGACGATCCCCAGGGCCAGATGCCGATCGCCCTGCCGGTCATGGATTATCGGCTGCGGATGAAGGATCCGCTGCTCGGCGGCCAGATCCAGTTCCAGGCCAACACACTGGCGATCACCCGGACTGACGGTCAGGACACCCAGCGCGCCTTTGCCGCGTTCGAATGGAATCTGCGCAAGCTGACCGGCCTTGGCCAGGAAGTGAATTTCACCACCTATCTGCGCGGCGACGTCTATCACAGCAGCGACAATCTGCTCACCGACACGATCAGCTATGCCGGCGATCCGGGTTGGAAGGCGCGCGGCATCGCCGCCGCCGCGGTCGACATGCGCTGGCCCTTCATGGGTGAGGCCTTCGGCGGCGTGCAGCGCATCGCCCCGCGCGTCCAGATCGTCGCCTCGCCGCACCTCGCCAACCTGTCGGTGCCCAATGAGGATGCCCGGTCGGTCGATCTGGAGGACAGCAACCTCTTCGCGCTCAACCGCTTCGCAGGCTATGACCGGTTCGAGGATTCGAGCCGCATCACCTATGGCCTGGAATATAATCTGGCGCTGCCCGACTTCACGCTCGACGCCAATGTCGGCCAGAGCTACCGGCTCGACAACCGCGCCAGCATCCTGCCCGACGGCACCGGCCTGTCCGACCGCATGTCCGACATCGTCGGCCGCTGGACCATCCGCTACAAGGATTTTGTCAGCTTCACCCAGCGCTTCCGGGTCGACAAGGACAATCTGGCGGTCCGCCGGAACGAGGTCGACGCGACCGTGGGCAGCAAGAAGACCTATGCCCAGATCAGCTATCTGCGCCTCAACCGCAACGCCAATATCACGCTGGAGGATCTGCAGGACCGCGAGGAACTGCGCCTTGGCGGTCGCATCCAGTTCGCCCGCTTCTGGTCGGTGTTCGGCTCGACCGTCATCGACCTTACCGGCGCGCAGGAAGATCCGGGCACCACGGCCGACGGCTATGAGCCGGTGCGCCAGCGCCTCGGCGTTGCCTATGAGGATGATTGTTTGACGCTGGGCTTTACATGGCGGCGCGACTATCAGACCAACGGTGACGCGCGCGCCGGCAACAGCTTCCAGCTGCGGCTGGCTTTTCGCAATATTGGCATATAAGGAACTGCCTTCCCGCCGTCCGCTCAGGACCGGTTAAGGCGGAACGGGGCATTGGCTCCCGACCGTATTGGAGATTTTTGCCGACGATGCTTTCTGTCGTTTTCTCGCCCAAATCCGTTCGCTCGGGCCTGCGCACCCTGTTCCTGTCCACCGCCCTTCTGGGCATGGCGGCACAGACCGCATCGGCCCAGGCCGTCGACAATGACGCCGATCAGGGCCTGAACCTGCCCAAGGATGTCACCATCTTCGGCAAGAATGATCCCAATGTCCGCAAGGCAACGGCGATCGTGAACGGCCGCATCATCACCGGCACCGACGTCGACCAGCGCCTGGCCCTGATCATCACCGCCAATGGCGGCAAGGTGTCGGCCGAGGAAAAGGAACGGCTGCGCGTCCAGGTTCTGCGCAACCTGATCGACGAAACGCTGCAGATCCAGGAAGCGGCGGCCAACGACATCAAGATCGATCCGGCCGAAGTGAACCAGAGCTATGAGCGCGTTGCGGCCAATTTCCGCAAGTCGCCCGACCAGTTCAACCAGTATCTGCGCGAACAGGGCAGCTCGGCCAGCAGCATCAAGCGCCAGATCGAGGGTGAACTGGCCTGGAGCCGCCTGCTCCGCCGCAACATCCAGCCCTTCGTCAACGTCTCCGAAGACGAAGTGAAGTCGGTGGTCGATCGCCTCAACGCCGCCAAGGGCAGCGACGAAGTGCGGATCAGCGAAATCTATCTGTCCTCGACGCCGGAAAACCGTGACCAGATCACGGCCAACGCCCGCAACATCATCGAACAGATCAAGCAGGGCGGCAGCTTCGCCGCCTATGCCCGCCAGTTCTCCGAAGCCTCCACCGCCGTCGTCGGCGGCGATCTCGGCTGGGTCCGCCCCAGCCAGCTGCCGACCGAACTGGCGCAGGCCGCCACCGAATTGCAGGTCGGCCAGCTCGCCGGCCCGATCGAGACGGTGGGCGGCATGTCGATCATCTATGTGATGGACAAGCGCAAGGTGCTGACCGCCGATCCGCGCGATTCGCTGCTCAGCCTCAAGCAGCTGTCGGTCCTCTTCCCGGCCGGCACCAGCAAGGAAGCCGCCAGCCAGAAGGCCGCGACCTTCGCCGCCGCGGTCAAGGAGATCAAGGGCTGCGGCCAGGCGAACGAAATCGGCGCCCGCATCGGCGCTGACGTGGTCGACAATGACAATGTGAAGCTGCGCGACCTGCCGCCCCAGTTGCAGGACATTCTGGTCAATCTGCAGGTCGGCGAATCCACCCCGCCCTTCGGCTCGATCAACGATGGCGTCCGCGTCCTGATCGTCTGCGGCCGCGACGAGCCGCAGTCGGCCAACGCCCCCAATCCCGAACAGATCCAGGCCCAGTTGGAAGAGGAACGCGTCAACAAGCGCGCCCGCATCTATCTGCGCGATCTTCGCCGCGATGCCGTTATCGAATATAACTGATCCGGTCAGCCTGCCGCCCTTCGCCGTCTCGCTCGGCGACCCGGCAGGCATCGGACCGGAAATCGTCGCCAAGGCGTGGGTCATGCGCGAAGCGCGTGGCCTGCCCACTTTCTTCGCCGTCGGCGATGCCGCATCGCTGCGCGCGGTGTGGCTCGGCCCGGTCGAAATCGTCGGATCGCCCGAGGAAGCCGCGCAGGTGTTCGAGCGCGCCCTGCCCTGCATGCAGGTGGCCGAAGCGGGCGAGATCGTGCCCGGCACGCCCAGCATCGACGGCGCCCGCACCGCTTTCCAGGCACTGGAGGTCGCGGTCGGCCTTGCCCGCACCGGATCGGCCGCCGGCATCGTCACCGCGCCGGTCGGCAAGGAACAACTGTACGGCGTCGGCTTCACCCATCCGGGCCAGACCGAATTCGTCGCCGAACGCTGCGGCGTCTCGGCCCAGAACGCGGTCATGATGCTTGCCGGCCCGTCGCTCAAGGTGGTGCCGATCACCATCCATATCGCGCTGGCCGATGTGCCTTCGGCGCTGACCATCGATCTGATCCGCGCCCGCGCCCTCACCACGGTAAAGGGGTTGCAGCGCAATTTCGGCATCGCTCGTCCCCGTCTCGCCGTCGCCGGCCTCAACCCGCATGCCGGGGAGAATGGCGCGCTCGGCCGCGAGGAGATCGAGGTGATCCGGCCAGCAATCGAGGCGCTGCGCGCGGAGGGCATCGACATTGTCGGCCCGCTGGCGGCCGACGGCATGTTCCATGCCCGCGCCCGCGAAGCCTATGACGCGGCGCTCTGCATGTATCATGATCAGGCGCTGATCCCGATCAAGACGCTGAACTTCGACGATGGCGTCAACATCACCCTGGGCCTGCCGATCGTGCGCACCTCACCCGATCATGGCACCGCCTTCGGCATTGCCGGCACCGACAGCGCCAATCCCGGCGCGATGATCGCCGCCCTCAAGATGGCGGCCGAAGCCGCCCGCGCACGGATTGCCTATGCCGGCTGACGCCCGCCCCACTCTGCCGCCGCTGCGCGACGTGATCGCCGCCCATGGGCTTCAGGCCAGCAAGGCGCTCGGCCAGAATTTCCTGCTCGACGAACAGTTGCTCGACCGGATCGCCGCCATTCCCGGCAGCATCCAGGATCAGCCCGCGTTTGAGGTCGGCCCCGGCCCCGGCGGCCTGACCCGCGCGATCCTGCGCGCCGGCGGCAAGCTGGTGGCGGTCGAGCGTGATCGGCGCTGCCTGCCGGCGCTCGCCGAACTGGAGCTGGCCTTCCCCGGTCAGTTGCGCGTCATTTCCGGCGACGCGATGGAGATCGACGCCCATGCCGAAGCCGGCGATGGCGCCCATATCATCGCCAACCTGCCCTATAATGTCGGCACCGCCCTGCTGGTCGGCTGGCTGTCGGCGCTATGGGCGCCGCTGCCCTGGTGGTCCAGCCTGACCTTGATGTTCCAGATGGAAGTGGCCGAACGCATCGTCGCGAAGCCGGGCACTGACCATTATGGCCGCCTCGCCGTCCTCGCCCAGTGGCGCAGCGACGCGCGCATCGCGATGAAGGTACATCGCAGCGCCTTCACTCCGCCGCCCAAGGTGATGTCGGCCGTGGTCCACATCACCCCCAAGCCGGCGCCCGAAGGCGTGCAGCTCAAGCTCCTGGAACGCCTGACCGCCGCCGCCTTCGGCCAGCGCCGCAAGATGCTGCGCCAGAGCCTCAAGTCCGTCCCCGGCGCGCTCGACGCGCTGGAGGCGATCGGCATCGACCCGCAACGCCGCGCCGAAACCGTCAGCGTCGAAGAATTCGTCACCCTCGCCCGCCAGCTCGGCCAGGCAACGACCAGCGCCTGATCCCGCTACACCCCCCCCCCCCCAGCAAGGCCCAGAGACGGAGCCGCGATCGAACGTTTCTAGGGTCAGGACTCGTTGATCAAAGCCAAAAGATGACGGTGGCAGCGGGGGCGATGGCGGAGAAGAAGGCTGTCGGGCATCGATCGTAGCGGGTAGCAACCCGGCGCCAATCCTTGAGGCGTCCGATCAGGCGGCCAGCATCCCCTTTTTTACCCGCAGGCTTGATGCCGTGCGGTGCGCCTTCAGATAGGTCGCGTCGATCATCACCGTCTTGCGTTCGGAAGACTGAGGCGCAGCCAAACCT
>JAESGL010000158.1_pt1 | contig 77695 bp, 62 predicted proteins | sample 9269711 | NCBI WGS metagenome assembly JAESGL01 (sample SAMN14515918, study PRJNA621676) | algae metagenome | isolation source: Kastovskya adunca ATA6-11-RM4 and co-occurring heterotrophs from soil and... | place: Chile: Atacama Desert | collected 2011-06-27 | reverse complement strand
CTGTGGCAGAATATGAATTTTTCAACCTCTGATAATCAAGATGATATGGTAAAAATACCCAGGCCTTTGCTCTCGCACTTCCAGCATATATTAGCATATGCAGCATAATGCTAAAGTCGAGCTTAGATCATGTTTAAATTTTGCTTTTGCACCTTAAAATCTTCAATGCAGGGTTATGATGAATATATTTTCTTGAGTCATAATGGTATTATGTTGAGAGAAAATAGATTTAGCAGAGCTCTGAACCGGGCGGCCGGTGCCGTGATGGTTTTAAGGGCAAAGGGTAAAGTTTAAACATGATCTTAGGTAGATCTTAAGCTTGAAAAGAAGTCTTGCATTTCAGTAACTTAAAATATAATTTATTTATATTTCATCTGGTATTTCTATATAAGCTATTGAATTAGTGAGGGTGTAGTTAGACTAGCTTCTGTGGGAGGTACTTTGCCTTTTGCCAACCAACCATTTAATTATATGAAGCTCGTTCTTAAATCCGCTATTGCGGCAGCAATGCTGCTGACTTTTACCTGCCATAGTGCAGTTGCCCAGGGCTGTGTAGCCATCAGGCATTTTTCTTCATGTAACGGAAACACCTTAAGCTCTGCCATACTAGCCAAAGGCGACTGGCAGGCAGGCAGCAATTACCGGTATTTTAAATCCTTTCGCCATTTCAGAGGAACACACGAAGAACCTGATCGGGTTGCCAATAATACTGAGGTTGTTAACCACTCGCATACCTGGGATTTTAACCTTACCTATGGCATCAGTAACAGGGTTTTTGCCTATATGTCGCTCCCCCTTGTCATGAACGAACGATCATCACTGTACGAGCATGGCCGTACCAGCAGAAACACTACCTTCTCGAGGGGACTTGCTGATATGAGGTTTGGCGCAGGCTACTGGCTCATTTCGCCAGACAAAAATACTAAAGGTAATCTTTCGCTTGGCCTGGGAGTAAAGCTGCCTACCGGAAATTATCAGGCCACAGATCTGTTTTACAATGTTGGACCACAGGGAGAGCCGCAGGTAAGGCCGGTTGACCAGTCGATACAACCCGGAGATGGTGGATTTGGTCTATCAGCGGAAATACAAATGTACCGGCAGCTAGCCAGCAGGCTGTTTGCCTATGGCAGTGGCTTTTATCTTGTTAATCCAAGAGAGACAAATGGTGTGCGTACATTCAGGGAAACCCTAAGCCCTTTATTGCAGAACGAAGCAATTATGTCGGTACCAGACCAGTATGCTTTGCGCGCCGGCTTTAACTATGGCTTTGGAACATCGGGGGTGGGTGCTTCTTTGGGCGGCAGGCATGAAGGTGTGCCGGTAAGAGATCTGGTGGGCGGAAGTAGCGGATTCAGGCGTCCGGGCACGGTCACTTCGCTGGAACCTGGCATCAACTATCAGAAAAATGACATCTCACTTAGTCTTTCTGTACCAGTTGCCATTCACAGAAACAGGCCGCAGAGTGTAACAGATCAGGAAGCTGAAAGGCTAACTGGTAATGCCCGGCATGGCGATGCTGCTTTTGCTGATTATCTCATCAACCTGGGGATACAGTACAGGATAAAAGGAAAAGCAAAAAAAATTGAGAGCACCTCACCTGCAATGTTCCATACCAACTAAAGCATTCTCATTTAAACTGTTCAACAAAAAGCAGGCATGATTCCTATCCATGCCTGCTTTTTGTTAGTATTATCAGCATACAGCCATAAACAGCTTCTACACCATGTTTATGATTACTTACAGTCTATGACTATGTCAGTTCTTTCATGCTTACAGGCGGAAAGTCTTTAACTGCAGGTTGTTTCAACTCCTGAAATTCGGCTGTGTTATACTGATATCCCTCCGGCCCCAGGTTCCAGAGCATGGGGGCCAGGTAAAGGGTGGTTGCCTTCATGCCTTGCACAATGGCAGCCATATTACCGGTGCCTTTCGACAGGGCTGCTTCATTTTCTATTTCGAACGGGCCGGTAAATCCTCTCCTTTTCAGGCAATCTACAAAGGCACGCCAGTCCATACTATCGGAACCGCCAAAGCCTGGCAGCATGGCTTCGTAATTATGCCTGTCCCACTCATTTGCAGGAACAGGAACACCAGCACGATTGGCCAGTGCTGTTTCTACCTGCTGCATCGGGTACATATTTCCCCAGTACACATTATTTTTCTTTCTGGTTGCTTTTATGTGTATACGGTGCAGCCTGCTCATATCAGTTTGTTCAATTACATCAGCAGGGTTTACATGCTGCCAGACATCATGCGATGGGTCATAGATCTCTCCATGTGCTTTGCTGGGGATAAGCTCATACATCAGTTTACGGGCAGCCAGCACACCGCTTAGGTTATTAAAGGTTTCGGTATAAGCTGCTGAGCGCCAGCCTTCCATTGGGCAGTTCTCGTATAAAATTGTTACCCCCAGGTCTTCTGCATATTTGACAATAGGCGTGAAGATTCGTGCATATTCCTCCAGGTTCTTCTGGAAGCCTCCCTCCTGCTTACCCAACTCATGGTTGTAGCCTACGAAAGTACCCACCTTTACATCATTGGCATCTCCACCCAGCAGGTGTGCAATTCTGATGAGGGCAAGTAAGTGATCCTGATTTTTTATACGCTGACCCGGGTCACCACCAATCAAGTTATCAAAGGCACCAATAGAAAGCCTTAAGCGGGCTTTGTTAAAAGTATCCAGCAGTGATTTGGCACTATCCAGGGTAAAATGCTCATAATCCAGATGAGTAGCTACAAAATCATTTCGGGTACCATCTCTCCTGAACACACATAGATCGAGCCCCTGCACACCCACCTCCTGTGCTTTTTCGATTATATCCGCCAGCTTTAGCTCATTGAAAGCCGAAGTCATGATCCAGATTGGGTTATTCATAATGTTTTATATTTCTATGTTAAATCAGCCAACATCTCTGCTTAAAAATATAAATTATAACTGAGCCTGGGCCAGTTAAAGCAGCCAAATCTTCAAAAGCATCAAGCCCAAATCTTCCAGAATTCCCCTATATTTTATTCTGAATTTGAAATGCTAAACCTTCCGCTTATCTTCAGCAACTGACTGTAGCTGTATATACCTTTTAATAAGGCTGTAACCTTAGCTGCCATCTGCATTTTGGCATAACAGCCATTGAAAAATAATGTCTAAAATAGTCATATTTAGCACCAAACAATCAACCTAAAACAGAATGAACTTGCTTTATGGAGGTAAAACAGGAGATCATCAAAAGGCTTTAAGCCATTTCTTTCCCCTGCTGCTTATCCTGCTGATTTCTTCAATGTCTGCCAATGCCCAAACTGTTGTTGAAAAACATGGTCAGCTTGCAGTAGAAGGAAGCCGTATCGTCGATAAAGACGGAAATCCAGTACAATTAAGAGGCATGTCTTTTTTCTGGAGCCAATGGATAGGCAAGTATTATAATTATGAGACTGTAAAATGGCTGCGCGACGACTGGGATTGTACAGTTGTGCGGGCGGCCATGGCTGTAGGACAGGATGGATATGCAACTAATGCTGTAGCAGAAAAAGCCAAAGTAATTGCTGTGGTAGATGCCGCAATAGACCTGGGCATATACGTGATCATAGATTTTCATGTACATGATGCTGAAAACTATAAAACCGAGGCGCTAGCTTTTTTTGAAGAAATGGCGCAGCGTTACAAAGATTATCCAAACGTAATTTACGAACCCTGGAATGAACCAACCGATCAGCCCTGGGCAACAGTTATTAAGCCTTACCACGAAGCTGTAATTGAAGCAATTCGCAGACACGATCCCGACAACATAGTTGTATGTGGAAACAGAACCTGGTCGCAGCGGGTAGATGAAGCCGCAGCAAATCCTATTGATGATGATAATGTTGCCTATACGCTGCATTATTATGCCAATACACATAAGCAAGGATTGCGCGACACTGCAAAAAAAGCATTAGACCTGGGAGCAGCCCTGTTTGTTACAGAGTATGGCACCACCGATGCCAGTGGCGATGGCTTTGTGAATGAAGCAGAGTCTAAATTATGGTGGGCGTTTTTAGACCAGCATAAAATAAGCCACCTGAACTGGTCTGTGGCAGATAAAAATGAAAGTTCTGCCGCCCTAAAGCCAGGTGCAGCTGCTACTGGTGGCTGGCCGTTGACCATGCTCACCCAGTCCGGCAAGCTGGTCAGGAGCGAAATAAAAACCAAAAATGCAGCAGTCAGCGAACCGGAGCCTACCGGCCTTAACGACATACCTGGCAAGCCTAAAGCAGTTAAAGTGATCAACCCTTTTACAGGATCAGTGAATCTGGAGCTAAAAGGCCCTTTTAGCTATCAGATATATCATGAATCCGGGCAAATGGCGGAGCAGGGCAATGGAAAAGACCAGAAACAGATTGGCACCTCTCTTAATCCGGGCTTCTATATCCTGAAAGTTCAATTCAGTAATAAAGAAGAAAGCATAAAGCTTATCAAACAGTAGTGTATTAGTACAGCTAAGGATTTAAGAAGAATCTGAAAAGGGTGGAATATGTGCTTTGATAGTAGCCTCTCACTGCTTAAGAATGGATTATTTTATATAGATTGAACAGATGGGTTCGCTTGTGCCCTCGGAAAACTGTTTAAACATTAAACCTCTCACCAGAGGAAAGGTTGTATAGATGCATTCATTTCGAAGGCACAGACTGAAATAAGGGATTTTCAGAAAAAAGATTGGAAAATCAGCCATTAAGTAGATCCAAATTATCAGGACCTATTTTTAAACACTACCCCCTGGGCGACAGCACATTGGTGCTGCAGTTTGGAGACCACATCAGCCATGAACTGCACCTGATTATTCAGGCTTTTGCAGCCCTTCTGGAGCAAAATCCCATGCTTGGTATTATTGAATGGGTATCAGCATATACTACCATAACTGTTTACTACAATCCCCTACTCCTTAGTAATAATGGCTGTCATGATCCGTATAAAGCGCTATTGCAGCACCTGGACAGCCTTGCGGCAAAACTGCAGGTTGCTGCGTCGAAACCCGGTCGCCTTGTAAAAATACCGGTATGCTATGGCGGTAGTTTTGGCCCTGACCTTGATTTTGTGGCTGACCATAATAAAATGAGTCCTGAAGAGGTAATTGATATCCATAGCCAGCAGGAGTATACGGTTTTTATGATTGGCTTTATGCCCGGTTTTCCTTACCTGGGCGGACTTAGTAAACAAATTGCCTGTCCGCGTAAAGAGACCCCCCGCTCCAGCGTACCAGCCGGCTCAGTGGGCATTGCTGGTCTCCAAACCGGTATATATCCCCTCTCAACCCCAGGTGGCTGGCAGCTGATAGGCAGAACCCCTGTTGAGTTGTTTAATTCACTAAAGCAGCCCCCCAGCTTGCTAAAGGCTGGCGACAGGTTAAGATTTGTGTCTGTTACAGAAGAAGATTTCAAGCATATGGAAAGGAGCAGACTTGAGCATTAGAGTAGTAAGTCCTGGCCTGCTGAGCACCATACAGGATACAGGACGCCACGGATACAGGAAAGATGGTATTATTGCCAGTGGCGCCATGGACCTGAACGCCTACAGGATTGCAAACCTGCTGACAGGAAATAATCAGGTGGATGCCTGTCTGGAAATGTGCCTGACAGGCGCTACGCTGTCTTTTGAAACCAGCCATCTGATTGCTTTAACCGGAGCAGATCTTTCTCCTACCCTGGATGGTACTCCGGTTAAAATGTGGCGACCCATCTGGGTACCTAAAGGCAGCGTGCTTTCATTTGGAGCTCCCCGCAGCGGATGCTTCACCTACCTGGCTATTGCAGGTGGTTTTGACATTCCGAAGGTACTAAAGAGCTATACTACCTGCCTGGCAGCCGGATTTGGAGGCTTTAAAGGTAGAGCACTCCTAAAAAATGACCTGCTGGAATGTAAGATTGCTACCGAGCTACTGCCACTGCTAAATTCTATTCATCACCTCGGCAGCGGCCATAGTGTGGTAGAGGCGCACTGGGCACCAGATCCGATGCTTCTTCCGGTATATGATGATAATCCTGTTATCAGGATCATCAGGGGCCCTGAATGGAATTTATTCAACAGGTGGAGCCAGGAAGCTTTGCTAGGACAACCATTTGTGGTATCTGCCCAGTCTAACCGCATGGGCTATAGGCTCCAGGGGCCGGCGCTTAGTTTAGCTACACCGGCAGAGCTTCTTTCCGGTGCAGTAACTTTCGGAACGGTACAGGTACCAGCCAGTGGTAATCCCATCATACTCACAGCCGACCACCAGACCACAGGCGGATACCCACGCATTGCAAATGTGGTTTCAGCAGATTTTTCACCACTTGTACAGACACAGTCAGGTAAATTTATCTATTTTAAAGAAGTTACGCTGGCTGAGGCGCAACAGCTCCTTTATGAGCAGGAGAGCAGGCTTGAGAAGCTTAAAATGGCCATTTATCTAAAACTTAACCAGGAGGCATGAGTAGCTTGTCTGTAGACTTTAATTGCGACATGGGTGAGAGCTTTGGCAATTACACAATTGGTAATGATGGTGCACTGCTTCGGTATGTTTCTTCTGCCAATATTGCCTGTGGCTTCCATGCCGGAGATCCGGCTGTTATGCGCAAAACAGTAGGCATGGCCCTGGCACAGGGTGTGGCTGTTGGTGCTCATCCGGGCCTGCCCGATTTACAGGGCTTTGGCCGAAGGGAAATGACTGTTAGCCCCAGGGAAGTATATGAGCTGGTGCTCTATCAGATTGGTGCCTTATGGGCCTTTACCCGTGCCGAAGGAGCAAGCCTCCGCCATGTAAAGCCGCATGGGGCGCTCTACAACATGGCGGCAGTAAATACCAGGCTTGCAGAAGCCATTGCCGAAGCTGTTTATAAAATTGACCCGATGCTGGTACTATACGGACTGGCAGGCAGTGAGCTGATTGAAGCGGGCAAACGTGCAGGACTCAAAACAGCCCGGGAAGTTTTTGCAGACCGCACCTACCAGCAAGATGGAACCCTTACTCCCAGAAGCCAGCCTGATGCCCTGATCACTGCCCCGGAGGCTGCAGCTGTACAGGTGCTGGAGATGGTCAGGAACAATACAGTTACTACCCAGCAAGGCACACAATACCAACTGATACCAGATACAGTCTGCATACACGGAGACGGACTTCATGCACTGTTGTTTGCTCAAAAGATTCACCAGAAACTGCAGGAAGCCAGCATTGAAATAAAAGCAGTAGAAAATTAATGGCAGCAAAAAAAGACTGGAATGTGCTGCTGGGGGCAGCTTTTCTTATGGCTACCTCTGCCGTTGGTCCTGGCTTTCTTACCCAGACCACTGTTTTCACCCAAACCCTTGCCGCCAGCTTTGGCTTTGTAATTTTAGTTTCTATTGTACTGGATATTGGTGTACAGCTTAATGTATGGCGCATCATTGCCGTATCGGAAAAAAGGGCACAGGATATAGCCAACATGGTGCTGCCCGGCTTGGGCATATTCATTTCCGCTCTTATTGTACTAGGCGGGTTCGCTTTTAATATTGGTAATGTAGGTGGCGCTGGCTTAGGCTTTACTGTATTGTTTGGGGTAACGCCTGAAACTGGTGCAATAATGGGTGCCGGCATTGCCATTGGTATTTTTTTGCTGCGTGAGGCTAAACGAATCATGGACCGCTTTACACAGCTTATGGGACTCATGATGATCATGCTCATCATGTATGTTGCATTTACTTCTTCTCCCCCGCTGCAGGAAGCTCTTGTGAGATCTGTAATGCCCGAACAAATAGATGTTATTGCCATCATCACACTTGTTGGTGGTACCGTAGGAGGTTACATCACTTTTGCAGGTGGCCACCGCTTGCTCGATGCAGGCATTAAAGGCAAAGAAGTTCTCCCACAGGTTACCAGCAGTGCTGTATCAGGCATCAGTATTGCCTCCATCATCAGAATCTTCCTGTTCCTGGCTGCTCTGGGTGTGGTAAGCCAGGGGTTTACCCTTGATCCGGAAAATCCGCCGGCTGCTGTTTTCAAACTTGCTGCAGGCAATACCGGCTATAAACTATTTGGCATTGTCATGGTTTCTGCCGCCATCACCTCAATCATAGGTTCTGCCTATACCTCTGTTTCCTTTATCAAATCATTCAACAAGCAACTGGAACGCCGGGAGAACTGGGCCATTATAGGTTTTATTGCCATTTCAACCCTCATCTTTATCACCATCGGAAAGCCGGTTACGCTGCTTATACTAGCCGGTGCCCTCAATGGATTAATCCTGCCTGTAAGCCTTGGAACCATACTGCTGGCAGCCTACAAAAAATCTATTGTGGGTGACTACAGGCATCCGCTGTGGCTTACTGTTTTTGGTATTCTGGTGGTGCTGCTGATGACCTGGATGGGTGGCTATACCCTGCTACACCAGCTGCCACAGCTGTTTTAAATAAGCAGTTAACCGCTGGTGTAAACATGCATGCAAACATAAAAGTAAAACCATACTTTCGACTGCTGTTTCATGGACAGCGTATCAGGCATCAATTCTGCTATTGCTGCCCCGTTTCTTTATTATATGCCTCAAGAGCGGTATGAAAAATTTTATCATCAGCTTTTTTTGTCTGTTGTGCCTGCAACTGCCCTGCCAGGCACAACTCGATGTATTTCTGAAAGGCAGAACAACCGACTATAAGGGCAGCTTTGGCAACACCTATTCAGGATTAGGATTAGAAGCAGGGTTAACAATCAATTCTGAAAAAAGCATATTAGCCGGTGGTATACATGTTAACAGCAACTGGCTGGGCTCTTTGCCTGCAACTGCCTATACTCCAGAGCTGGAGGTTTATAGTAATTCGTTTAATTTTCATTACGGCGGTAAAGGAACAGTTGGGAAATACTTTCACCCATTTGCTTATGGTATCGTCGGTTTCAGAACACTTAAGTATGCAGACCCATCGCTCGATGAATCTTACGATCCCTTTTTCAACTCCCTCACCCCTACCTTTGGTGTACGAACCGGCCTGCAGGTAGGCGGCAGAAAATGGCGCGTGGAGGCCAGCCTGGATTATCTTGGCGGAACAAACGCCAAATACCTCACAACACAATCTATCATCAATGCCGAGTCTTCGGGCAGGCCCTACAAAGATTTTGCTCCAAAATCATTGATGAATAATCTTTCCATTGCCCTGGGGGTAGTATATGTAATAAACTGGCCCGATTGGATAAAAGCTGTTGAAGAGTAGTAAACTACGGAGAAATAATAACCATAAATCATTTTTCATTCCAGCGTATGAACAATCCCTCACTCCTGCCATCAAACGTACAGCGTGTATCTAGTGGTTCTGCCTGGGAGCCCGTGGTGGGTTACAGCCGTGCCATCAGATCTGGCAACATTATTGAAGTATCGGGCACCACTGCTATTAAAGATGGTAAGGTAGCGGCCGAAGGTGATGCATACGGGCAAACCCTCCATATATTAAAAATAATTGGCGATGCACTACTGCAGCTTGGCGCCGGCTTTGGCCATGTGATCCGTACCCGTATATATGTAACCGATATTACACAATGGGAAGCGGTGGCAAAGGCCCATGGAGAAGTTTTTAGAGAAATACGGCCGGCCTGCAGTATGGTGCAGGTAGCCGCCCTGATAGATCCCGCCCTGCTGGTTGAAATTGAAGCCACAGCTATCATAAATAGCTAAATACTTCTGAAAAAAAAATTTATATACCGGCTGATAACACTTGTATTTTCAGAAGAAATCTGGATAACTTATAGGTTGCCGCAAGGTTGCCGCAACCTTAACCCGCTGCAGTAGTTAACTAGCCTATATGATACACCCCGATCTAGAGTTACGCTACATCAATGATGAAATTGGCTATGGTGTTTTTGCCAAAAAATTCATTCCCGAAGGTACTATCACATATATCAAAGACAGCCTTGAAATTGAAATTTCTCCTGAAGCCTACAACACACACCCGCTGGTGATGCAGCAGGCAATCGAGAAATATTCTTACATAGATGAACGCGGCTACCGTATTGTAAGCTGGGATATTGCCAAATATGTAAACCATTGTTGCCAGAGCAACACAATCAGCACTGGTTACGGTTTTGAGTTTGCGCTTCGTGATATACAGGCAGGCGAGCAAATTACAGATGAGTATGGCATTTTCAACCTTCAGTATGAAATGGAAGTGTTTTGCGGAAACCCAAATTGCCGTAAAGTAATCAGGCCCGACGATTTTGAACGCTACTACAAGCAGTGGGATAGCGTAATTCTGAAATCGTTGCCCAAGCTACACCAGGTGTCTCAACCACTCCTGCCCATGATGGACCCGGAATTACGTGTTGAGCTGGATGCATTTTTTAGAGATGAAAATCAGTATAAATCTGTTTATTCTCTCAGAAGTAAAAAGATACAAACAACCCTTCAAAATAATGGAAAGGCCTGATATATAGGCTAACTCCTGTTATTCCCCAGACTTTTTAAAACAAAGTGTTATCTCTGCAGGTAAATAGATAATAGCATACCAGCTTTACATAAAAGCAGATCTTTATGGAAAACCCTTATCCATATGATATCTATTATCCTGAAAGCTACCAGCAGGATGAATATAAAAAATGGCCTTTGCTACTATTTCTACATGGTGCCGGCGAACGTGGCAGTGATCTAACAAAACTTAAGGCGCAGGGATTGCCGGCTTTTCTCCAGCATAAACAGGATTTTCCTTTTGTTGTAGCCTATCCACAATGCCCCGCACGTTCGTACTGGTCAGTAGCCGGACTTGATGCCTGGCTGGATGAGGTACTGCAAAAAGTTAACTATGATGAAGAGCGCCTGTACCTTACCGGCCTTAGCATGGGGGGTTACGGCACCTGGCACTGGGCAGCGGCACATCCTGAAAAATTCGCTGCCATTATTCCAATTTGCGGCGGGGGCGATCCGGCGCAAGCCAGAAAGTTAACAAATCTCCCTACCTGGGCATTCCATGGCGCCAAAGACAACATAGTACCACTTGAGGAAACACAGCAAATGGTTAATGCAGTAAAGCGTGCAGGAGGCAATGTTAAAGTTACCATCTACCCCAATCTCTTTCACGATTCCTGGACGCCCACATACAACAACCCTGAAATTTACGACTGGCTGCTGCAGCATAAGAAAACCCATTAATATTGTGAGGGTGTATACAAGGTTTTACAGCTTTTCGTTGTGGCGGATTAAATACAAAAACCTGTTTAAACGCAAACTGCTTATTAAATGCACAACTAATTATATTCCCACTTCCCTGCCATAATGCAAAGGTGCTGTTAGCTGTTCGTTGTTATACTATTGTCAGTCTGAAAGTTTATAAATATATTCTTCTTTTTCTGTTTGTCGAGCATTTGCAAATCCTTTTTCCTTTCCGGTTTTTTACAAATCCGCATTTCTCTAAAACTTTTTGTAAGGCATAATTATCAAATGTGTAAGGTTTTGATATTGTAAGAGGAGCCTCTTACAATAACCGCTAACAGGTCAATGCCTGCTTGAGCCTGAAATTCTAAAAGTTGAAAAGAACTGGTACAAAAGCAGGCTGCAGTATAGTTCTCTGTTGGCACATAATCTGTTAAGCATACCGTATTGCCTATCACAGAGCACTGCTAAAGCTCAGAAGCGATTTAATATCTTCCTCTTTCTCAAAGTCTGTTTTGTTTGCTTTTATGTAATCCTGTATGGCGTTTTTATGAGCCGAAAATACTTTTAGAAAGTTTCCCTTGGTAGCTGGTACAACATCTCCTCCATTAGCCTTGATATAATATTTGGCAGATTTAATGTAGTGTGTATACTGGTCTGGAGAAAGCTCAACGGTTCTGCCATCTGCCTGTATATTATTCAGAGAAGTAGATGCCTGGGTAGCAGAATACTGTCCGTAAGCAGCATTCTTATGAGTGGCTGTATACTTATACTGTTTGCTTACCATCAGCTGGGCATCATCAAAGCTGGCCACCTGTTCCAGGAATTCAGCATTGAGCGCATCATAGTAAAAGGTGTCTGCCCCAATGGCTATATAATCTACTTTATCCAGGCCTGAAAGGGCTAACGTATCATGCCGGGCATCTATAAAATGCATCTCGCCCAGCAGTAAGTTAAAATTCATGCGGCTTCGACCAAAGGCGCCGCTCTTGAAATATACCTTAGCTTCCACGAAATTCGGATAACGGTAAATTTTGTAAGCAAACCCCCGCTCCCCGCCGGCCTTTATCTTAAGCCGATCAGCTCCCTGGGCAAACAGGCCACTGCAAAACAGCAATAACATACAGCACAGGATTAAAATAGGCTTCATGTTCTTTGAGCTATATAAACTGATCGGGAAATAAACATAATCAGTTAATCAGAAAATGTATGTAAGCCTCAGACATTCCCACAGCCAAAGCTATGCAGTTGAGGCGCTTATCTTATTAAGGTACAAAATTTAAAGAATTATTAGTAAAGGTTACAGCGTGTTTGTGTTGGCACTTATGTGTGTGCTTCAACTTAAATGAAAACTTGTTTCTGAATACTGCACTTGTCAGCGATATATTTATGCCTGCTGAACCTCTGCAGACAGAACAAAGTTTTCAGTGCTCCGTTCTGCAGTATGCACAGGGCCTTTGCTGCTGTACAAGCTTTATAAAGGTCACAACTTACTTTTTAATCTATACTACTACCAATGGAAATATCTTTTTATGGAGCCGCAAAATCTGTAACTGGCAGTAAACACCTGCTCACACTCGAAAATGGAAAACGTATTTTGCTCGATTGTGGCATGTTCCAGGGAGGAGGAGACCATGTGCATAACCTTAACCGCGACTTTGGCTTTGATCCGGAAAGTGTTGACTATCTAATACTATCCCATGCACACACCGATCATACAGGCTTAATTCCACGTTTGGTAAGACTGGGCTACCGGGGGAAGATCTACTGTACACCACCTACACAGGAGCTGTGCCAGCTGCTGCTGATCGATGGGGCCAGTATTCAACGCACCAACGCAAAAAATAACAATGGTAGCCAGGAAGAACCCCTGTACACAAAGGAAGATGCAGAACAAAGCCTGGAACGTTTTGTGAGTGTTCCCTACAACAAGCCATACACAATAGATGATGATATAGTACTGCTCTTTACCGATGCTGGACATATGTTGGGCAGTTCCGTGGTAAATCTGACCATTAAGGAAGAAGATGAAACCACCAGATTATGCTTTACCGGAGATGTTGGACGCTATGAAAACCGCATACTACGCGCTCCACAGGAATTCCCGCAGGCAGATGTGATCATATGTGAATCGACCTATGGCAGCAAGTTTCATTCACCGCTGGAAAAAACAGAAGAGCGGCTTAGAGCGATTGTGCAGGATACCTGTGTTGAAAAAGGAGGTAAATTACTGATCCCTGCCTTTAGTATTGGTCGTACCCAGGAGCTTATCTATTCACTGAACATACTGGCAGAAGACGGGCGTTTGCCAGAAGGTATTAACGTTTTTGTTGATAGCCCCCTTTCGGTGTATGCAACCGACATAACACGCAGCTATTCCGAGTATTTTAATAATGAAATGCTTGAGTTCATAAAAACAGATCCCGACCCCTTTGGATTTGAGCGCCTGCATTTTATTACCGAACAGGAAGACTCAAAAATTCTGAATGCAATGGATGCTCCCTGCGTAATTATTTCATCTTCTGGCATGATGGAGGCAGGACGCATCCGCCACCACCTGAGGAAGAATATATCAGACCCACGCAACACAATACTGGTTACAGGTTATTGCGAACCCTCTACCCTGGGAGGCCGCCTGCTGGATAGTGCAAAGAAAGTAACTATTTTCGATGAAGAATTTGAAGTGAAGGCAGATGTAATTCAGATGAATGAATACAGCGCTCATGCCGATTTTGCCGACCTGGTGAAATTTTTACACTGTCAGGATAAGGAACAGCTTCAAAAACTATTCCTGGTGCATGGCGAAGAGTCGGTCATGAAAAAGTTTAAATCAGATCTGGAAGATATGGGCTATGATGGTATCGAAATTCCCGACTTCCGGATGTCGTACAAGGTAAAGCTAGCGGAGTAACCACTGCCCGGGCAGCGGCCACATGCTTTTTCCGATATAGAAATACTACTTCTTTTTAGATGATTGTCTTTTTTAGAGAGCCTGCTTAGCCGCTCTGCCCGCTACAGCAAAGTCTTATTCTTATTCGAATAGGAATTTTCTGCCATATACTTATCTTTATAGAGGCTTTATCAATCTTAGCAAGATCAGCTAACTGTTATCTGTAACTGAAAGAGCATATCTTTTAAGCCTTGGTCCGGAAAATTGGCAAACCTGTTAAAGAAGTTCAGAAAATCTTCAGCACAGCAACCAACCCTTTATGACCATAGGCTGTCATACAGTTATTAACGCTAACCACCTGATGAAATCCATTTCAAAACCTCTTCTCTACCTGTTAGCCATGCTCATATGGAGTACTGGCTGCGATAGCCTGGCAGAAGATGTTGCTCCTTCAAATTTAAATGATCGCTCAGATGTGGAGAATTTTGAGGTATATACTTTTCCAGGCGGCACAACTGTAATTAACATACAGGAATGGATTGTTGCTTCAACACCAAATACCAGTAATGGCAAGCCTGCCACTTTTCAGATTAGCCAGCAGCCACAGTATGGTAATCTTTCTCTCGATCCACGTGGCTTTGCTATATACGAGGCATTAACTTCTTTTATACAGATAACCGATCACATAGGCTTCAGAATAGTTCAGGAAGATCAGTCTGTTGCTGACTACCTGGTCAGGATCCATATTGCGTCAGATATGGCGTCTTATCCATGTGATGCCGGCGCAATAAGTGACAGCATTGCCATCAAAACAGACTCACATAATAATCTTTTAGAGGTATTGAGCAACGACAAAATATGTACCAATGCCGCTGTTCTGGCAACTGTATCTGCAGTGCCGTCCCGGGGCACCTTAAACGTTGCTAATAATACCTTTACCTATACACCCCCTTCTGGTTTTAATGGACCAGATTATTTTATTTACCAGATTTGCCAGACCATAGAAGGTAAGGGAACACGCTGTACGCTGGCATATGTGTATCTGGAAGTGAGTCCTACGGGTGGTGATTGTATACCCCTTGCCAGAGATGATGCCTATGAAGTTGCTGCCTACACACAGGAAAATGGCGAAGCAGCGTATGTAGTACTGAATGTTCTGGATAATGATGAGCTGTGTGATGAGGTGCTTTCAACCTTCAAAATTACTGAGGCTGCACAAAAGGGCAATACTTATATAGAAGATAATACACTTTACTATCAGGCCCGGACAGGTTATACCGGAACCGATTCGGTAAAATATGAAATATGCAACACGCTCGGAAGCTGCTCTGAGGGCAGGGTTTCTTTAAATTTGTTGTAAATAGATAAGGATGTACATCCACTAATCTGCACATGAGTATACAGGAGCTTCTGGAGGGCTGTAAAAAAGGCGACAGAAGGGCACAACGTACTTTTTACGAAAGGTACCACCATAAACTTATGGGGGTGTGTTTGCGCTATGCCCGCTCCACTGCAGATGCAGAAGATATATTTCATGAAGGATTCGTTAAAATATTCAAGAACATCAGCACACTTAAGGCCCCTGAAGCCCTGGAGGGTTGGATGTGCCGCATCATGATCAACCATGCCATCAATCATTACAAGGCATCGGCTAAGTTAATGGCCCACATTAATGTGCAGGATATCCAGGTAATTGACGACACCTACAATAAGATCATAGATAGTTTAAATGACACTGCACTCACTGAACTGATTCAATTGCTGCCCGAGGGCTACCGGCTGGTATTTAACCTGTATGTGGTAGATGGGCATACCCACCCTGAAATTGCAGAAATGCTGGGCATAACGGTGGGTACATCAAAATCGCAGTTACATGCTGCTAAACAACTACTTCAGAAAAGATTATTAGAAATGGGAGTGACCAAGTATGAAAAAGCAATTTAACCCCTGGGAGGAAAATCTGGGTAAGCGGCTGCAAAACATGCAGGGCGCTCCGGCCTTCGATGCCTGGGATCGCATAGAAGCAGAGCTGGAGGAAAAGCCCCGCCGGCCCTGGCTATGGATTGCGGCAGCCATTGCGCTACTTCTGGCTCCTGCAGGTCTCTGGATATGGCACTCCAGTGACTCTATAAATGCCAGCACCCCTGCCCTGGCAGAAAAGACTTCTGTATCTCGTACGCAAGAGGTAGCCGCAAAATCAGAAAAAAAAGCTGCTGAAGCTGGGGAAAGCCCATCTTCCGGCGCTGTAGCAGGTTTAGGTGCCGGGCAGGCCGGAGTAAAGCAGGAGTCATCATCAGCTACCGGTAATGCCTCATCAGCTCAGCTGGCAGAAAACAATAACACTTCCTTCTCAGGCACCGAGGCAGAAGAGTCCAGGCAAACAGCCTCAATAAACAAGAAATCAGGTGTTAAAGATGCTGCTGACAGCAATGGATTAGCATCCAGTGATACAAAGTATACAGCAAGAAATGCTGCTTCATCATTACAACCAGCAGCTATTGCAAATACCAGCGCTACTGATACTCCTGCATCTGCCATTACAAATGACAACACAGCCATAGGCAACATTGCCGCAGCGGAGCCGGCATTTGCAGCATCTGCTCTTCAATCTAAAGAGCAAACTAAATCTCAGGTATTGGGCGATAGCTCAGCACTGACTGAATCTGCAGTAATGGCCGAGGCTGAACTAAAGGCTAAATCTAACACGTTGGCTAAAACCGAAGCGCTGAAAGAAGCAGAAGTATCTTCAGGTGAATCAACAAAAGCAGAAATGCAACATGCGCTGTACGCTATTGCTCCTGAAGAAAAACCACTGCTTTTTGATATAGATGTGCCTGCAGTTGTGGTTAAAAAAGAAGTGCCTCCTGTATATAGAAAAGAAAAAGCAGAAAAACAGCGGTCTATGGCCAGCCTTTGGGTTAAAGCACAGCCTACCCTCTCCTACAGCCAGGTAGAACCCAGCACAACTGATGGTATCATTATTACATCACTCGCTCCGGAACCTGCAATATCTGGCTCCAGGCTTGGCGGACAGTTTGCCGCAGGGGTTTCCTACCCTCTGCTGAAAACCCTGAACTGGAAATCCGGTGCCTACTACTGGTATCAGCAACAGCGCCTGTCATATACATACCACAATGCTACGCCAGATGCTTACCAGCGTTTATACACCAATGCTAATGCAATGAGCTTTTCGGCAACACATTATGAACATAATCAGACAATAGAAAAGTCTTATCATAATGTTGGCATATCTACCGGATTAAGCTACAAGCTGCCAACCAGGTTCGTAAATAGTTTTCTTGATACCGAAGCAATGCTTCATTATAATGCAGAACAGCGCATCAATACATTCTTTAGTCTTGGCTATTCGGTAAAAGCCAGGCTTGATGGAAGAACCTCTCTTACGATGGGTCCTGCAGTACAATTTCAACTTAACAATAACGAAAGCATAAGCCCGCATTTTGATGAAAAACCCATCATTTTTGGTCTGCAGCTTGGCGTGTTACTTAACGACAGATAAAGCAGGTAAGGTCAAGTGTTAAAGTCACCTATGCTGTTAAATAGTTATTTGATAACCTCAAGCCTGCTTTTGCTTTAGCAGCTCAAGTTGCTTCATGACACTATCTGCTTCTGCTGCCTTTTGATCGCTGGCCGTACGGTTAGTATGAGAAAGTTTGTAAGATTCTGCCATGAGCTTTTCATAGCGTTCCCTGAGCTTCTGCTCTTCGGTTTTTGATTTAAAGAGACCAAACATAAGTGTTGGGGTTAGGGCCGTGTAAAATTCAAGAATTGGTAGGTTTTTCAGCAGGTACCATAAAATTCTGTTGATACACCTTCTACATATTTAAAAGGTACGATTTTTCCTTTATTTTGTTTAACTTATTTTGTAATTAATTAGACATTAAAGATTTATAAAGAATTATATAAAGTTTTAATTTAGGTGGAACTTAAATATACTGTATAGAGGTTATACACTCTGAAAGGCAGTAAAAATTAAGCTGCCAGGCAGCGCGATCTGCTGAATTAGATTTCATAAGTACATGTTGTACAGGGGCTTCGGCCGCAGCATGTGCTTCGTTTTTCTTACTTTCCCCCACAGAAAAGCGACCGCTCGTTCCCGTTATCGCTAATTGCCTCAATTTGAGAATTATTAGTAACATGCCGTAAAGCTCAAAATTTATCGTAGCTTTGCAGCTTCAAAAATCATTAATTGGAAGAATTTCGTTCATTGGGTGTCTCCGAAACCGTACTGGCGGCTTTGGAGCAGAAAGGTTTTGACACACCCACACCAATCCAGGCCCTAACAATCCCTCTACTGCTGAATGGCGACACCGACCTGGTGGCCCAGGCACAAACCGGAACTGGCAAAACTGCTGCTTTTGGTATACCCGTGCTTGATAGAGCAGAGGAAAGAGCTGGATTTATACAAGCTATTATTCTTACGCCAACCCGCGAACTTTGTATGCAGGTTGCTAGCGAGATTGAAAGTTTAAAGGGCAAAAAGAGATTGTCTATCGTAACTGTTTATGGTGGACAAAGCATTAGCCTACAAATAAAGCAACTTAAGAAGGGTGCCGACATTGTAGTGGGTACTCCTGGTCGTGTAATAGATATGCTGGAGCGCGGCGTATTAGACCTACAAGGGGTTAAGTATGTAGTGCTTGACGAAGCAGATGAAATGCTGAACATGGGCTTTGCCGAAGATGTTGAGCGTATCCTGCAAAGCGTAAACCCGGCTCGCCGTATGCTGCTGTTCTCGGCTACCATGCCACAGCGCATTCTGCAGCTGGCCAAAACCTACATGGGTAACTACCAGAATCTGGTAGCCAAACGTGAGGATGTAACCACAGCCCTGATTGATCAGGTGTATTACGAGGTACGTGCCGACCAAAAGTTTAACGCACTTGCCCGTTTGATCGATGTAGAAGATAACTTCTACGGTGTGATCTTCTGCCGTACCAAAGCCGAAACTGCAGAGCTGGCTCAGCAGCTGGAAGGCCGTGGATATCCTTCTGAAGCACTGCATGGCGATGTAGCCCAGGCTCAGCGGGAGAAAATTCTGCAGAAATTCCGCGATCGTAAAACGCAGATCCTGGTAGCTACAGACGTAGCAGCCCGTGGTATTGACGTAACAGATCTAAGCCATGTGGTAAACTATCACCTGCCTTATGAGTCTGAAAGTTATGTGCACCGCATTGGCCGTACAGGTCGTGCCGGTAAGCAGGGTACTGCCATTAGCCTGGTGAGTCCTTCTGAAAGACGCCTGCTGGGCAACGTTCGCCATGCAGCAAAGGCAGAAATCAGATTAGGCAAGCTTCCTACTAACCAGGAGGTACTGCAACGCAGACTGAATGGCTTAAAGGAGCAGGTAACTGAAGTGGTCGCTAAAGGTGGCACCAAAGACTTCAATGCACTGGCTGTTGAACTACTTAGCCAATATTCTGCAGAAGAAACTGTTGCAGCGCTGCTGAAACATGCTGCTGGCCCGGACATTACCAATATGCCGGAGATTCAGCCTATGCAGGACAGAAGAAGAGATTCTTCTGAAAGAGGTGATAGAAGCGACAGAAGAGAGCGTTCTGATGATGGCAACCAAACTCGTTTGTTTGTAGCCATGGGCCGCCGCGACGATATGAGTAAAACCGATCTGTTGAATTATATTCAGCAGGAAACAGGTATTCGCCCTGCTCGTTTAGGCAAGATCGAAATGTTCGATTCTCATGCTTACATTAACCTTGGTGAAGCCGAGGCTGAAAAAATACTTCAGGTGTTCACCACTAAGTATGGACGTCAGAATCCGCTCTTCACAGCAGCTCCAAAAGAAAAGAGAGCCAAAAGCTCAAATTCCGGCTGGGGTGGCGACCGTGATAAAAAGAGAGCTAAAGGCAGCAAAGGCTCAAAAAGCCGCAGCTGGTAAACCTTAAGGTTAAGGTAAATAGATAAAGAAGAGGTAGTAAGGCGTTGCTTTACTACCTTTTTTTTTGCTTTTTTCGCACTCAGTAATTGGTAATTTCGCTTATTCGTTTAAAAACGCAACAAATATTTCATAATGAAAAGAAGTGTAGTACTTTTTGTACTGGTACTGGCATCGCTGAATGGATACTCCCAGAGACCTAACAACCATAAGCAGGTGTATAATTTTGTTTTTATGGAATTCACTCCCGCCAGAGTAATTTATAAATCTGGAAAGGTCATCGAAATACCTTTGAATTATAATACCCTTACAGAAGAAATGGTATTTGAGCAGCAGGGGCAATTGATGGCAATAGATAACTCCACCCTGATAGATACCATTTACCTGGAAGGCAGAAAGTTTATTCCCAGTAAAAATTTGTTTTATGAAGTTATTCAAGTTGGTGAAGTTCCCCTGTTTATTAGACACAAACATAAATTAATTCCTCCTCCAAAGAGGGTGGGCTATGGTGGAACTTCAGAAACATCTGCTACCAACACTTTTAATAGCATTCAAATGGATGGTAATAATTATCAGCTTGAAACCCTTTCTGATTATAAGCTTAAATCAGAAATTGAATATTTTATCTGGAAGAATAAAAGGTTATTTAAAACAAGCAGCACTAGCCAATTTGTAGATGCTTATCCAAGTAAAAAGAAACTCATCAAAAAGCTTGTGAAGGAACAGGTAACCAATTTCAGCAAGACTGAAGATGTACTAAAATTACTTTATGCCATACAGCAGCAATAGTTTAGAGCAAATTCCTCATCACCAAGCATGTTCATTCTGCTGGAGGAATAGTAATCAATAGAGATATAAGTGATTTAACAGATAAAGAGCAGCCGGGAAAAGCCAGCTGCTCTTTGTTATTTTTAAAAGGGAATAACTTAAAACATAGCCTTGGCAATGGAATAAACACTATCGCTTTTGCCCATGCTGTAGTAATGAAGGCATGGCACCCCCCACGCCATCAGCTCTTTACTTTGCTTGATTGCCCATTCTACACCTATCTGTTTTGCTGCTGCATCGTTTTTACAATTCTCAAGATCAATCAGCAGCTCTTCGGGAATATCAATATGGAAGATCTTTGGCAACACTGCCAGCTGGCGCTTTACGGTAATTGGTTTTAAGCCTGGTATGATAGGCACAGTGATACCTGCTTCGCGACACATTTCCACAAAGCGGAAGTACTTGCTGTTATCAAAAAACATTTGCGTTACCACATAATCGGCACCGGCCTCTACCTTAGCTTTCAGGTGGCGAACATCTGCCAGCAGGTTTGGTGCTTCCTCATGTTTTTCAGGATAGCCTGCTATGCCAATACAGAAATTGGATGGCGCAGAATTCTCCATCTCTTCATGCAGATAGATGCCTTTGTTCATGCATTTCACCTGCTTTACCAGGTCTATGGCATAGTGATGGCCTTCTGACTCCGGCACAAAACGGGCTTCCGATTTGATAGGATCGCCCCGCAGCACCAGAACGTTATCAATGCCCAGGTAGTCAAGGTCAATGAGTGCATTTTCTGTTTCACTTTTGGTAAAACCACCACAGATGATGTGTGGTACCGCATCTACATTATAGCGGTTTTTTATTGCTGCACATATGCCTACCGTGCCTGGTCTTTTTCGTACGCTCACTTTTTCCAGCAGGCCATTTTCACGTTTTTTATAAACATATTCCTCCCGATGATAGGTAACATCTACAAACGGAGGATTAAACTCCATCAGGGGGTTCATATGTTCGTAGAGGCTGTGAATGCTCTGCCCCCGCAATGGTGGCAGCACTTCAAAAGAAAATAAGGTTTTTTTAGCTCTGGAGAGATGCTCTGTGATTTTCATATTTATAAGAGAGTCAAGAATCAAGAGTTAGGAATCAGGACCAGAGCAACATAGTAAATTCATGTCCTGGCTCTTGATTCCTGACTCCTGGCTCTATTAGTCATAATTCAAATTCGGCTTTAACCAGCGTTCCATTTCTTCAAAAGGTACACCTTTGCGGCGGGCAATATCTTCTACCTGGTCCCTGCCAATTTTACCCAGGCCAAAGTAACGGCTGTCGGGGTGGCTGTAGTAAAGGCCGCTCACGGAAGCTGCCGGTGTCATGGCCAGGTTTTCGGTGAGGTGCATGTCTATGGCCCCGGCATTGAGCAGGCGGAAGAGTGTGATCTTTTCAGTGTGGTCGGGGCAGCCGGGATAGCCTGGTGCCGGGCGCACACCCTGGTATTTTTCCTTGATGAGGTCTTCATTAGCTAGTGCTTCATCCGGAGCATACCCCCAGAATTCACGGCGCACGCGCTGGTGCATAAGCTCGGCAAAAGCTTCTGCCAGGCGGTCGGCAATGGCTTTGGCCATGATGGAGCTGTAGTCATCGTGCTTAGCCTCGTACTCTTTTACAATTTTATCCAGACCAATACCAGCTGTAACAGCAAAGCCACCTACATAATCGGGAAGGCCGGTATCTTTAGGAGCCACAAAATCTGCAAAGCTGATGTTGGGTATACCATTGGCCTTTTGCCCCTGCTGACGGAGGGTCAGGAACTGGTCTAACACCTGCTGGCGGCTTTCATCCTTATAGAGCTTTACAGTATCGTAATCTTCTACACAGGCGGGCCAGAAACCAATGACGGCATTCGCCTGAATTTTACGTCCGCGAATAAACTCATTCAGCATCTTCTGCGCATCTTCAAAAAGCTTGGTTGCTACTTCACCCTGCTTTTCATCTTCCAAAATGTTTGGATAGCGGCCTTTCATCTCCCAGGTCTGGAAGAAAGGTGTCCAGTCAATAAATTTCGCGATTTCCTCCAAAGGGTAATTCACAAATTTTTCGGTACCTAAAAACTTAGGCTTGGGTGGCTGATACCCCTCCCAGCTTACAGGAAAGCGATTTTTGCGTGCCGCTTCAATGTCCAGGTAATTTTTATCACGCTGACGCTGGCCATGGCCTTCGCGCATGTGGTCGTACTCCCGGCGTATTTCGCTGGTGTACGTTTCACTTTCACTGCCCATGAGCTTGGAAGCCACAGTAACTGCACGGCTTGCATCTACCACGTGGATCACAGGTCCGGAGTAAGCAGGCGCAATTTTTACTGCCGTATGTATACGGCTGGTGGTGGCGCCGCCAATCAGCAACGGCTGTTTCATGCCACGTGCTTCCATTTCCTGGGCCACATAAATCATCTCGTCCAGCGATGGGGTGATCAGGCCGCTAAGTCCTATGATGTCTGCACCTTCTGCCTGGGCCTGGTCCAGGATGCGCTGCAGGGGCACCATTACGCCCATGTCTACCACCTCGTAGCCATTACAGCCCAGCACCACACCTACAATATTTTTACCGATGTCATGTACATCGCCTTTAACAGTTGCCATCAGCACCTTTCCGGCACTGCTGCTAGCTCCCTCCTCCTTGGCTGCTTCAATAAATGGGAGCAGGTAAGCAACGGCACGTTTCATAACCCTGGCGCTTTTTACTACCTGGGGCAGAAACATTTTACCCTCGCCAAACAAGTCTCCCACCACGTTCATACCGGCCATCAGCGGGCCTTCTATAACCTCCAGGGGCTTTGCAAACTGCTGGCGGGCTTCCTCAACATCTGTTTCTATATGCTCAACTATTCCTTTTACCAGGGCATGCTTTAAACGCTCTGCCACCGGCTCCTGGCGCCAGGCCTGCTCCTGTGCTGCTGTGCGCTCACCCCCCTGTCCTTTTATTTCTTCGGCATACGTAATCAGGCACTCGGTTGCATCAGCTCTTCTATTGAGCAGCACATCTTCTACCAATTCCTTCAGCTTTGGTTCAATTTCTTCGTAAACCACCAGCTGGCCGGCATTTACTATTCCCATATCAAGACCAGCCTTAATGGCATGATATAGAAATGCACTGTGAATGGCCTCACGCACCGGATCGTTGCCCCTGAAGGAAAACGAAACGTTGCTCACGCCACCACTTACCAGGGTGCCCGGCAGGTTTGCTTTTATCCACTTTACGGCTTCTATAAATTCAACCGCATAGTTATTATGCTCCTCCATACCGGTGGCAACCGTCAGTATGTTGGGATCAAAAATGATATCCTGCGGCGGGAAGCCTACTACTTCTGTAAGCAGCTTATAGCTGCGTGATAGAATTTCTATACGGCGGGGCAGGTCTGTAGCCTGGCCTTCTTCATCAAAAGCCATTACCACCACCGCTGCACCATACTGACGGGCCTTACGGGCATTTTCCAGAAATGCTTCCTCTCCTTCTTTTAAGCTGATGGAGTTTACAATGCTCTTGCCCTGCACACACTTAAGGCCTGCCTCCAGCACACTCCACTTACTGGAGTCGATCATGATGGGCAGCCGCGAGATATCGGGCTCTGAAGCAATCAGGTGCAGAAAGTGCTGCATAGATGCTTCGGAATCAAGCATGGCTTCATCCATGTTCACATCAAGGATCTGGGCACCACCTTCTACCTGCTGCAGGGCAACGCTAAGGGCTTCTTCAAAATCCCCCTCCTTTATCAGCCTTGCAAATTTGCGGGAGCCGGTTACGTTGGTACGTTCGCCAATATTAACGAAGTTGGTTTGAGACGTAATGGTAAAAGCTTCGAGCCCGCTGAACAAAGGTAGTTTAGAGGGTTTTGGGCGCTGCCTTGGCTTGTGCTTGGCTGCCACCTCGGCAATGGCTTTTATGTGCGCCGGGGCAGTGCCGCAGCAGCCACCTATAATATTTACCAGTCCTTCTTTGCAAAACTCATCAATAATACCTGCCATTTCCTCGGCCGACTGGTCGTAGGCACCAAACTCATTTGGCAGGCCTGCATTAGGGTGAGCGCTTACACCGCAGCTTGCCAAACGGCTAAGCTCCTGCAGGTAAGGCTTAAGTTGCCTGGCACCCAGCGCACAGTTAAAACCAACACTTAAAAGCGGCGCATGGCTTACGCTGGCCCAGAATGCAGCAGGGGTTTGCCCGCTAAGGGTACGGCCGCTGGCATCGGTAATAGTACCGCTGATCATGATGGGCAACTCCCGGCCCGACTGCTTCTGCCACTCCAGAATGGCGTAGATGGCAGCTTTACAGTTAAGGGTGTCAAATACTGTTTCAACCAGAAAAATATCCACACCACCATCTGCCAGTCCCTGTACCTGCTCGGTATACGCTTCTACCAGCTGATCGAAAGTAACTGCCCGGTAACCGGGGTTATTCACATCTGGCGAGAGGGAGGCTGTGCGGTTGGTTGGACCAATGGAGCCAGACACAAAGCGTGGCTTATCCGGATTTTGGCTGGTATATTCATCGGCTGCTTCACGGGCCAGGCGGGCACTCTCCTTGTTCAGGTCATAAACAGCTGATTCAAGGGCATAATCGGCCTGGGCAATAGAGGTACTGCTAAAGGTGTTGGTTTCCAGAATATCGGCCCCGGCCTCCAGGTAAGCGCGGTAAATTGCGCTGATAATATCAGGTCTGGTAAGGCTTAAAAGGTCATTATTGCCCTTTAGGTCGTGGGTATGGCTGGCAAAACGCTCGCCCCGAAAGTCGGCTTCCGTTAGGGTATACTGCTGAATTTGCGTACCCATGGCACCATCGAGCACCAGAATGCGCTTTTCAAGCTGCTGATATAAAAGTTCTGTACGGGAATTTGTTGCTGTAGAAATCATAGTTATCCGCTCATGTAGGCTTACCCATCAAGGGGGGAGGGAGCGGATGCACCAGTTTGCACGGGTGCGCTCATCTTCTGCCTGTTATCAGGCATGGGAGTTAGCACCACCAGACAAAGTCTGTCCAGGTTGCTAAGACATCATCGGGCCCATTCCCTCCGTCTTTCTGGATAAGCACTGCAAAAATGCAGAAAAACTATTGATTCTGCAAGCCTGCTGCTGTATCCTTTCTATTCCGTAAGGTAAAAAAGAAATTTACCCCCAGGTGCAGGTAGGGCTCAAGTGCAAAGTGATCGCTTTCTGCAATCACCCTGTTTTTGCCAAAATAGCCCTCTGATCTGTACTCGGGAAAGTAGGTACCCCGCAGCCCAAGGCTCGAGAAAAAGTTAAAGTGCATGATGCCATGTGTGGTAAGCACCAGGCCAAAATTACCTGCGAGTGTTGCAGTATGTGATACCAGTGGTTTAAAATTACGGAAATAAGCACAGCCGCCGCTCCACCCGTTGTCTTCACACTCAAAGCCCTTCACCAGCGTGTGCTCACTATATAAATAAGCAATGCTGGCGCCATGGTACCAGAATGCTGGTTCACTCCTTTTATGGTAAACTCTTAACTCGTTTTTTAACTGCACACCATGCAGATTGCCGTAGTTATCTTCCCACCACTCGTTCTGGCGAAAACTAAAAACCTCATATGCAGCATTAAAATAAGCCAGCTCATGACTCCACTGCCTGTTTGGACTCCCTTCCCAATGATAGCCCAGGCGTATACGCTCTTTTGTGATCGGCCACAATTCAAAGCCAACAGTTAAACCCCTGGTAAAGGGGGTGAGTCCTTCTGTAGCCACACTATCTGCACTATCTGCTGTTTGACTTAACACAGCAAGGGGCAGCAGCAAAAGGGCCGCTGCCAGCAAAAATATATGCTTCATTTATTCTACAGGCACTACAGGTATTATACTCAGCTGGCGCAGGTTAGCCGGATCGGCAGGATCATATTGCACCAGCCCATCTTTGCCAATCATCATCAGGCTGCGGGGAGTAAAGATCACATCATAGCCATCAAAATCCTTATATTCCTTCAATACTTTCATGGTATAAGGATTTGTGACATCCAGCGCTACCAAACCAGATTCTGCATTGCACACATACAGGATACCCCTGTTCACTGCCAGCCCCTGCGGACTGGTCATCACCATGCTGCTGATTAACTGCGGCATTCTTTTATCGCTGATGTCCAGTACGTTCAGCTCGTTGGTTCCAAAACGGCAGGGAGAGCCCGAGCGCAGGGTAACATAGGCAAAATTACCCTCAACCACTACCGGATCGCAGCTGGTGATGTGCTGAAAAGTTGAGAGGTGCTCCGGTTGCTGCGGATTATCCAGAGAATAGATGTGCATGCCACCCTGTGAGCCTACGTAAAGATTACCGCTGTAGGGGAAAAGTGTTTCGGCATCAATACCCACCTCCTGGGTATTGGCAAGCTGCGGGGCTGCAGGATTTTCGAGGCTGTATGTTTGCAGCTCATTTGACTGCAGCAGGTACAATTGACCATTATAAACAGTGAACTGCGCCATCGAGCCTCCCAAACCGGCACCGGCCACGACCTCTGAAGATCCATCTTCACTACAGCCAGGAGCAATCAAAAGAGGCAGTATTAAAATAAACAGGTAATGTATCTTTTTCATGGGGAGAGTTCTTTTGATGTAAAAAAAATTAACGCCAGCATTCAACCTCGCCTTTTGGCATATCTGCCAGCTCCCAGCCCACCACAATGCCTTTTTTCTTATCTACACACTCAAAGCCCACATCGCGCAGCAAAGGGTAAGGCTTGAACCCTTCAAATACATCTTTCTGTCGGTCTACCTCTTTAATCTGCTGAAGATCGCTTAAATCGATGGTGATAAGATCTGTTACATTATCAGCATACAAATACTGCCCCTGCATGGCCATGTTAACTGCTCCGGGTACTTCCAGAAAGAGGAGCGGTTTAGGATTGGCCGGATCGGCATTATCAATAAGATGGTAGCCTTTGAAACGCTCGTTAATAATAAGCAGGGTACCTTTGGAATAGATGCGGCCGGGGTCGTGTAGCGATCTGGAGGGCTGCACCCGAATTTTAAACAGTTCCTGATCTGAGGAATAAACTGGCTTGTAGTACGCTAAGAGAGGAGGTTGTAGATTATCCTCTGATTCGATGCAGCCACCAAGTGCAGCCATCAGAAGCGTAGCAGCGAAAAAAAAATTAGAGAGTTTCACGGCTTTTGTGTTTACTTTTGTCAAAGGTAACAAAGTATACCTTTTATGCAACAAAGTTACAATAAATAAAATAGGATTTGAAACTAGCCGCAATCGACATAGGCTCAAATGCCGTTCGTCTGCAGATAAGCGCTGTATTAGACGGTAATACTGGGCCTGTATTCAAGAAGGTAGAGTATGTTCGTTTTCCATTAAGGCTTGGCCAGGATGTATTTAGTAACGGTATCATCAGTGAGGTAGCAGAAGAGAAGTTCATCAAACTTATGCAGGCTTACAAATTGTTACTGGAGCTGTTTGATGTTGATCATTACTTTGCCTGTGCCACTTCTGCCATGCGTACCGCAACGAACGGTGCGGCCCTGGCACAAAAAGTACGGGATCATACCGGCATCAATATCAATATCATAGACGGGGAGCAGGAAGCATCATTTATTGACCTTGCCCTTACCGATACCATGCAGCCCGGCCATTACCTGCATATAGATGTAGGTGGGGGCAGCACCGAGCTTAACCTATACCAGAACAGCAAAAAAACAGCTTCGGAATCTTTTGCACTGGGTTCTGTGCGTAACCTGCAAGGCAAAGATATGCCCGCCGACTGGAAGGCCCTGGAGCAGTGGGTACAAAAGCACCTGCCTAAAGGTGCCGACAAAGTGGTAGCTCTTGGTACTGGGGGCAACATTAGCAAGCTTTACAACATGGCTGAAAAAAAACCGGGCCAGAGCTTAGGCTATAAAAGGCTGCAGGAGCTAAGAAATTACATTGATGGCTTTAGTGTGCAGGAGCGCATTCACAAACTGCAGCTAAACCCCGACAGGGCCGATGTAATAGTGCCCGCTGCAGATATTTACCTTAAAATTATGAAATGGGCAGGCTGCACAGCCATAAAAGTACCTGCCGTTGGGCTAAAAGACGGTTTATTGAAACATTTATACAGGCAACAAAATTAAAGGAACAGGCCAATTATCAGATAATCCTGGTGCATGGCCTGTTCCTTTTTCTATTACTTTGCTTTTGAGGAAACTTCTTCTGCTTCTTCCTCCTCTTCTTTTTCATCGGTTTCTGCCTCAGGCTCTTCTTCCATCAGCTGTTCTTCAAACAAATGAATGGTGTCGAGATCTTCATTATTAACCCTGAAGAATTCCTGGTGAACATTGAAGGGACCTTCTTCTTCGGCTGGCTGTACCTTTACATAGTTGCCATCTTCCTGCAGCAAGTAGCTATTCACATTATCCCGCAGGTTATAATCCAGTATCAGCAGGCACTCCTTGAGCACCATAGGATCCAGCACCTGGAACAGCGATTCAAGCCTTCTGTCGAAGCTGCGCACCATAATATCTGCACTGCCTGCATACAGCAGTGGTTCTCCCCCGTTATGGAAATAATACAAACGGGCATGCTCCAGGTAATCGCCTACAATTGACTTCACCATTATATTTTCACTCAGGCCGGCCCGTCCAGGACGCAGGCAGCAGATTCCCCTAACCACAAGTTTAATAGGCACACCTGCTTCAGAAGCAGCATAGAGCTCCTGTATGGTTTCCCTATCTTCCAGTGAATTTATTTTTATACTAATTGCTGATGGCAAGCCCTGACGTGCATTTTCTGCTTCCTGGCGAATGAGTTCGATCAGCTGCTGCCGCATATCTCGCGGAGCAGTAATAAGGTAACGGTACGTTTCGGGGTTGCTGTGACCGGTAATTACATTGAAAAACTCCGAAACATCGTTCGCATACTTATCATGGCTGGTCAGCAGGCTCACATCAGTATACAGGCGGGCTGTTTTTTCATTGTAGTTACCACTGCTCATGTGCACGTAGCGACGCACTTTGCTCCCCTCCTTGCGCACTACCAGCAACAGCTTTGTATGTGTTTTAAAGCTACTGATGCCATAAATCACGAAGCAACCCGCCTGCTGCAGGCGCTTGGCTTCGCGCATATTATTCTCCTCATCAAATCGGGCTTTCAGCTCAAACAGCACCGAAACGTGCTTACCATTTTCTGCAGCTTTCAGGAGTGCCGTAATAATACGAGAATCATCAGCCAGCCTGTAAATGGTAATCTTGATGGCAAGCACATCAGGATCTTCTGCCGATTGCTCTAGTAAACTAAGCAGCGGATCAATGCTGTTGTACGGGTGGTGCAGCAAAATATCCTTTTGCTTCAGCACTTCAAATATATTCTCTGCTCTGTCTGCCCGGGTATAGGTAAGTGGTGGCACAGGCGGATGTCCTACAGGAATGGCATCTACAAAATCTCTGTGCCTGATAATCTGCCACAAGCCTGTAAAATCCATAAGGCTTTGCTTCGCAACCTCAAAGACATTATCGTTGTCTATACTCCAGCGTTTCTTTAACAGGCGCATCATCCAGCTGTCGTAGCCTTCCTCAACTTCAATGCGTACTACCCTGCCGGTTTTACGTGTTTTCAGCTTTTGCTTGATCTCCTCCAGGAAGTTTGTATCAATATCCTCACTTTCCTCCAGGGTAAAGTCGCCATTCCGGATAATACGGAACAGGTTCACAGACAGGATTTCAACATTACGGAAAAATTTGGCAATAAACCGGCATATGATGTTTTCTATCGGAACAAACAGTAGCTCGTTTTCACGCTCTATTTCATAAAAGCGAGGCAGGTTCTGTGGAATCTGTATGAACGAAAGCTTGCGCTGCTCTTTTTTATCTGAAGGGTTATGCGTGATCACTCCATAGATGAGCAGCTTGTTCATCAGGATGGGAAAGGTGTGGTAGCTATCATAGACCATTGGGGTGATCATCGGGAAAATGGTCTTCTTGAAGTAGCGCTTCACCTGTTTAAGCTCATAATCTTCCAGCTCATCAAGCTTTACAACGCGGAAGCCATTTTCCTTGAACTCCGGCATGAGGTTCTTTAGAAAATGCTCGTGCTGCTCTGCATGAAACTCCTGAGAATCGGCAAAAAGCTTTCTTTTAAAAGGGATTTCGCGCAGGCCGGAATAATCCACCCGCTCACGGCCATAATCTATGTAGTTGTACAGGCTGCCAACCCTGATCATAAAAAACTCATCCTGGTTGGAGGAGGTAATAGCCAGGAACTTAAGCTTTTCAAAAATGTTACGGCCAGGGTGCCTTGCCTGATCAAATACCCTTTCGTTAAACTTAATCCAGCTAAGGTCGCGGCTAATGAAGGGGCTGTTGAATATATAAGAAGATATGCGATTTTGTCGGAGCATAAGAAAAAAATTCACTGATAGCTTATATACGAAAAAACAAGCGCCGATGCTAAAATAAAGGGCTAAAAGTAAAAAGCCTATTCCGAAGAATAGGCTTGATTTTATTTAAACGTCCAGTTTGGCGTATTTCGCATTTTTCTCGATAAAATCCCTTCGGGGAGCTACTTCATCTCCCATCAGCATGGAGAAGAGGTGATCGGCCTCGGCAGCAGACTCAATGCTTACCTGCTTAAGGCTTCGCATCTCGGGGTCCATGGTGGTAGTCCAGAGCTGTTCTGGGTTCATTTCTCCCAGACCTTTGTAACGCTGCACGCCTACACTATCTTCTTTACCCTCAGGAGCTATGGCTTTCACAAGGCGCATACGCTCCTCCTCACTCCAGGCATAGCGCTCTTCCTTACCACGTTTTACCAGGTAAAGTGGAGGCAGGGCAATATAGAGATATCCTTTTTCGATCAGATCGCGCATGTAGCGGAAGAAAAACGTAAGGATAAGGGTACGGATGTGGCTACCATCAATATCGGCGTCAGTCATGATGATGACCTTGTGGTAACGCAGCTTATCCATGTTCAGGGCCTTATCGTCGTCGGGTGTGCCGAAGCTAACGCCCATGGCGGTGATCATGTTCTTGATCTCTTCGTTGTCGTAGATGCGGTGCTCCTGTGCTTTTTCTACGTTCAGGATCTTACCGCGTAGCGGCAGAATTGCCTGGAAACGGCGGTCGCGGCCTTGTTTTGCAGAACCACCTGCAGAGTCACCCTCCACCAGGTACAGTTCGCATTCTGCCGGATCGCTGTCGGAGCAGTCGGCCAGCTTACCTGGCAGTGAGTTGCTGCCCAGTACGTTTTTACGCTGCACCATTTCACGGGCCTTGCGGGCGGCGTGGCGTGCCTGTGCGGCTAGTATTACCTTTTGCACAATTTGCTTTGCCTCACGCGGATGCTCCTCCAGCCAATAGCCTAAGGCTTCTGCCACTGCAGTCTCAACTGCACCAGAGGCATCTGAGTTGCCCAGCTTGGTTTTAGTCTGGCCCTCAAACTGCGGCTCCTGCACTTTCACAGAAATTACGGTGGTGAGGCCTTCCCGGAAGTCATCGCCACTGATTTCAAGCTTTACCTTTTCAAGCATGCCTGATTTATCGGCATAGCCTTTTAAGGTACGGGTAAGGGCACGGCGGAAACCAGCCACGTGGGTACCACCTTCAATGGTGTTGATATTGTTTACATAGCTCACCACGTTTTCAGAGAAAGAGGTATTGTAGCTCATGGCTACTTCTACAGGAATATCTCCTTTATCGTGGGTGATGTGGATAGGCTCCGGAATCAGTTTTTCGCGGGTGCTGTCAAGGTACTGCACAAACTCCTTCAGGCCACCTTCAGAATGAAACTTCTGGTAGATGGATTTCCCATCATCGTCTTTTTCGCGGTGATCGAAAAGCTCCAGCGTAATACCTGCATTCAGGAAAGCCAGCTCGCGCAGACGCGTGGCGATGGTTTCGTAATTATAAACCGTGGTGGTAAATATATCAGCATCAGGTTTAAAGTGAATGATGGTACCCGTTTTATCGGTTGTGCCAATTTCACGAACACTATACTGTGGAATACCCTTGCTGTACTCCTGCTCATAAACTTTACCTTTACGGTGCACCTCTGCCCGTAAAGGGACGGATAGTGCATTAACGCAGGATACACCCACACCGTGCAAACCGCCTGACACTTTATAAGTGTCTTTATCGAACTTACCACCAGCGTGCAGAACCGTCATTACCACCTCAAGGGCAGAACGATTTTCTTTCACGTGGAGGTCTGTGGGTATACCACGGCCGTTATCGGTAACTTTAACAGAGTTGTCTTCAAAAACCTCTACGGTAATGTGATCACAGTAGCCTGCCAGGGCTTCGTCGATAGAGTTATCTACTACTTCCCAAACCAGGTGATGCAGACCTTTTACGCCAACATCACCAATGTACATGGCAGGGCGCTTACGCACCGCTTCCAAACCTTCCAGTACCTGAATATTGCTGGCACCGTAATCACTTGAATTAGCTTTATCTTGAGGACTCATACCTACATTTTCGTAACATACAAAGATAGTAAATTTTACCAATATACACCAGAAAAAACTACTGAAGCCATGCAATTTAGCACTACAAAAAGTGCAAAATAGAGACTGCAGATTTGCTGTACTGGCAGCTGGTAAAACTTTGCATTGAAATAACATAAAAAAGGCCAAAATCATTCTGATCCGGCCCTTTTAACTCTTTGATTTTCAAAGTATTATATATTAGAAAAAGACAATCATGCAGGAAAACATGATCTTTCTGCCTCAATACGTTCCCGCCCTTAGCATTACCAGCGTACAGCCGTAAACGGTCTGTATACCTTTTTGACGTGCCTTCTCTACCAGCTCCGTATTTTCGGTGCCGGGGTTAAAGATAATGCGCTTCGGGTTGAGACCCAGGATATAGTCGTACCACTCAGGCTGATTTTGGGTACCGATGTACAGGGTAACGGTATCAACATCAGTAAATTCAGGCTTATCCCGAAGATCGAAAATTTGCTCGCCGGCCACCTCGCCTGTTTTGATGCCCACAGGCACTATTTCATGGCTATACTCCTTTAGCATATTGGATGCTATATATGCATAGCGCGATGGATTTGGCGTGGCTCCTATTACTACTGTTTTCTTATTCATAACGATAATATGTACTCCTGTTTGTGGGCTTAGGTTACATTTTAACCCATTTAGCTGCCCACTTCTCTGCCAGCTTTTCAGCACAGCGCTCTCCATCCATAGCTGCCGAAACGATGCCCCCGGCAAAACCTGCCCCTTCCCCGCAAGGGTATAAACGGCCAATCTGCACATGCTCCAGCGTTTCCGGATCCCGTGGAATTTTTACCGGCGATGAGGTGCGACTCTCCACCCCTACCACCTGTGCTTCGTTGGTGAGGTAACCACGCATCTTCTGCCCAAATACTTTAAATCCCTGTTTCAGGCGCTGACCAATAGCAGGTGGTAATACCTCCTCCATCATAACCGACTGCAAGCCCGGCTGGTAGCTGGTGTCGGGCAGGGTACTGCTGGAGCGGCGGGATACAAAATCCTGCAGCCGCTGGGCAGGCGCTACCTGTGTACCACCTGCAGCGGCACAGGCCTTTTGCTCTACCGACTGCTGATACATCAGGCCAGCCAGCGGTCCCCATTTTGCAAAGGGTTTAACATCGTCGGCCTCTACGGCCACCACAATGCCAGAATTTGCAAATCGTGAATTACGCCTGCTGGGGCTCATGCCATTCACCACCACTTCGCCGGGAGCAGTAGCCGCCGGCACAATAAAGCCACCGGGGCACATGCAAAAAGAGAATACTCCACGCTCTACCCCCTGGTAGGGCACCTGCGCCACCAGCGAATAGGCCGCAGCCGGAAGCCAGGCCGAGCGGGAAGTACAATGGTACTGAATGCTGTCTATAAGGCCTTGCGGATGCTCTACCCGCACACCCAGCGCAAAAGGCTTCGACTCAATCAGGATCTGCTTGTTGTAAAGCAGGTGAAAGATATCGCGGGCGCTGTGGCCTGTGGCGAGGATCACCCCCAGGCCTTTGATCACTTCTCCTGCAGCAGTCCGAACCCCTTTCACCTCTTCATTCTCCAGCAAAAAATCATCTACGCGGGTATCAAAGTGCACCTCTCCACCCCATTTTAAAACTGTTTCCCGAAGCGACTGCACCACTTGCGGAAGTCTGTTTGTGCCTATGTGCGGGTGGGTATCTACCAGGATATCAGATGTGGCGCCATGGGCAACCAGCACCTCCAGCACCCTGCGCACATCTCCCCGCTTTTTGCTGCGGGTGTAGAGTTTGCCGTCGGAATAGGTGCCGGCGCCACCCTCGCCAAAGCAGTAGTTGCTTTCGGGGTTTACCGTCTGCTCTTTATTAATGGCGGCCAGGTCTCTTCTGCGCTCACGCACATCTTTTCCGCGCTCCAGTACAATAGGTTTTAGGCCCAGCTCAATGAGCCGGATGGCAGCAAACAGACCTGCCGGCCCGGCACCTACTACTATTACCGGGGGTTGCTGCTGTACATCCTGCAGGTTTTCAAAACTCCAGTTAATTAAGGGGGGTACTGCCTCGGCAGCAAATATTTCAAGCTCTACATTTACCCATGTCTGGCGACTACGGGCATCTATGGAACGGCGCAGTGGCCTGATTTCTACCCCATCAGCACCGGCCAGACCGGCTTCCTGCAGGGCAATTTCCTCTAAAAGTGATTTATCAAACGCCTGCTGGGGCGTTAAACGAAGCGATATTTTTTTACTCATAAGCTGCGTAAGGTGGTTATCCTTAAAGCAATTAACGTTTCAGACGGTTCAGTGCATAGCCAAAATTCACACCAAGGCGAACGGGTATGGTTAAGCTTTTGCCGCGTATATCTTTAAAATAATGATCGTAAGATGCATCACTTGCAGGGAAGCGTTCATTCACAAACCGCCTGCCAACGCCCAGGCCTACAAATATATCCATGGTCCAGCCTTTGCTGGCTGCATCATTGGTAAGGCGGTTGCCAAAGAGAATGCTGTACTCCACCTTTACCTCATCCAGCTGCACCGGGTTAGGACTAATAGCATTTCCCTCCAGCACATTTGTGTAGTGGCTTTGAGGGGTTATCCTTACTTCGTGCCCGTAATAGAACATACCCAGGTTATCTTCCTGCTGATAAAATTTCTGCCGAAGTGCAAACGAAAAGCCCCTTGAATATTCCTCACCGGGCTCTATCATATGATGCTTTTCAAAAAAAGGATTCCTGATAAAGGTAAAATGCACATCATACCCCAGGCGCTCCTGTATATAATACTCAACCGATACCGGCACGCTGCCTAGGGAAACGGCCAGCGGATTGGCAGCCAGAATAAGCGCTTTAAACTCGTTGATTTGCGGCTTAAAATTTCGAAAATAACGTACCCTGTACCTGTAGCCGGGCAAACCGGTCTGCTCCCTGGCGGTATCTTCCGGCTTATCTTCAATTATTTTATAAACAGGCTGTTCGTTCTCATAATAGACTTTGTAGAAACCCGACAGCTCGCCACTAGGCTTGTACATTTTCCAGATACCAACGCGCTGCCCGTTCAGTACTTCGCCTTCCATGTTCAGGGTGCCATCGGGATAGTAGCCGGTATACTTGCCCCTGCCATCCTTAAAATTTGCACGGCCCTCGAGCCTGCCATTTTCAAAGTAATACAGCCATTCGCCCTGGTTCAGGTCGTTACTAATGGTGCCGATGGTTTTGATACGTCCACTTTCGTAAAACTCCTTATACTCGCCCTGGCCTTTTACAAAGTTGCCCTCTCCCCGGAATTCGCCCCACTGGTTATAAAGCTTCCAGTAGCCTTCTTTTTTACCCTCCTCCATCTCGCCCTCTGAGCTTAGGGTACCGTTTGTGTTATAAAACTCCCAGCGTCCCTGGCGCAGGCCCTCTTCGTAGTTACCGGCCGCTGCCTTTTTACCATCTTCGTGAAAATACTCCCACTTACCGGAGCGGAGTCCGTCTATATACAGGCCCCTGGCTTGTGGCTGGCCGTTCGGGTGGTAGTAGGTCCAGGTACCATCGCTTTTGCCATCTACATATATACCCTCTGCCTTAAGGCCACTGTTGGGGTAAAATTCTTTGTAAGCCCCTATGCCATTTTCGTAGAAAGCCTGCGCTTTTAGCGGCCCATACTGTCCATCCTGGTTTTCGTAAAAATAATTCCAGATACCAACCTTCTTATTATCCAGGTATTTGCCCCTGCGCTTTACACTGCCATTTTCGAAGTAGTAGATCCATTCGCCCTGGCGCTTGCCGTCAAAAATGGCACCTTCCATGCTTAGGTTGCCACTCTCGAAGTAATACTTCCAGTGCCCCCAGTTAGAGCCCTCTTTCAGCTCACCCTGCATTTTAGGAGTACCACTCTCGTAAAAATACTCCCAGAAACCTGTAGCTATGTTATTGGAATACTGTCCTTTTTCTTTGGTGCTGCCGCTGGCATAATAGGCAGAAAAGGGACCCTCCAGTGCCATGCCGATGGTATCGAGCACATAGAAAACCTCCTTTAGCAGCTTTTGATCGCTGTCGTAGTATACATGAATCTTTTTGGGCTTGGGCAGGTTGGATAGACTTTTTTCCGTGGCCGTGCTGTCTTGCGTCTGCCCAAACAGAGGCACACCACCTAACAGGCACAACAGGAGTAATCCGGTACGGGAAATGGGTCTCACCTAATAAGAATTCTTGAATTGCTATCTCAGCAAAATAACAGAAAAAGGCCGGATATCATTGCTTCTGCCCCCACATTTGTTTAAGTACCCATGGCTTGCCCCATTCCTTTTTCTCCTCATCATTCCACAGTTCCGGATAGAATATAACGCGCTGAAAACGCGGAGGCAGGTACTTTTGCCAATTGGTGCCGCCTGTAGCCTCTATATCAGTCATTTCTGTTTGCAGGTAACGCACGGCAGCCTTGTAATGTGCCAGTGGCCAGAAAACATTGGCCAGCGAATCGAAGCGGCGTAAGGCATCTACAATCTGCAGCCGGTTTGGTGCCTGCTGGTAGTGGCGCTGGTATTGTTTTAGCAGGTTTGTTTCTTTTTTAGAGCGGATGGTATCCAGGAACTGATTAGTGTATTTCTGCTCAAACTGCCGCAGGGTGAGTGTTTTTTTACCGCTTACCAGTTCGGTGGCTCCTTTCTGCCAGTAGATGCTCTGGATCAGCTCATCATCCGTGTATTTTTCCGGAAGGTTGCTGCGGGTTTCTTCAGGCAGCAGGTTTTCCAGGTTGGTGGCGTAGATCTCAATAAGCCTGTATTGTGCACTCTGAAACCCGCTGGCGGGTAAAAGGGCCATCCTGAATTTCAGGAACTGATCCCTGTCCATACCGTTTACCATCACATCGAAGCTATGCTCCAGGTTATCGAAGTAGCGGATGCAGCGGTTTATTTTTTCCAGGAACACATCTGCTTCTACAGGCTGCGCATCGGTGATCTGCTCCAGCTCCCATAAGATCAACTTAAAAAACAGCTCTGTGTGCTGATGGTAGCAGATAAAGATCATCTCATCCGGATAGGAAGTGCGGGGCTGTTGCAGCGTAAGCAGCGTATCCAGGTTAATATAATTCCAGTAGTTCAGGTAGTCGGCCTGCAGCAGACCTTCCAGGTAAGAGGCAAGATCCTGGCCCATGGCAGCATACTTGGCTTCCAGTTTCTTGATTTTTTCTACTATATTGGCATCGAGATTTTCAGCATCCATAGCGGCAATCACACGTTTGCAATGAGAATCAAAGATTGAAAAATATACAGCAAATAAAAGTTTTTTATGTCAGTAAATACGCCAGAAGCCAATACTGCACAAAAGCGGAGCTTCACTGATGCGTTTGAGGCTCCCGATTTTTACAACATCGACGACCTGCTAAGCGACGAGCACAAGCTGGTGCGTGGTGCTATACGTGACTTTGTAAAGCGCGAAATTACACCATATATTGAAGAATGGGCACAAAATGCCTATTTTCCTTATGAGATTGTACGCAAATTTGGCGAAGTAGGCGCATTTGGCCCTACCATTCCGCAGGAATATGGAGGTGGTGGTATGGATTACATCAGCTACGGCCTCATCATGCAGGAGATTGAGCGTGGCGACAGTGGCATGCGCTCTACTGCCTCGGTGCAGGGATCGCTGGTGATGTACCCCATCTATAAGTTTGGTAATGAGGAGCAGCGTAAAAAATACCTGCCCAAGCTGGCCAGCGGCGAGTGGCTGGGCTGCTTTGGGCTTACCGAACCTAACCACGGCTCCAATCCCAGCGGCATGCTTACCAACTTTAGGGATATGGGCGACCACTACCTGCTGAACGGCAGCAAAATGTGGATCTCCAACTCCCCTCATGCGCATGTAGCCGTGGTGTGGGCAAAAGATGAAAGCGGACGTATTCATGGCCTGGTTGTAGAGCGGGGCATGGAAGGGTTCAGCACGCCTACCACCCACAATAAATGGAGCCTGCGTGCCTCTGCCACCGGCGAGCTTGTATTCCAGGATGTAAAAGTGCCAAAAGAAAACCTGCTGCCAAACAAAAGCGGTTTAGGCGCTCCACTCATGTGCCTGGATAGTGCCCGTTACGGCATTAGCTGGGGAGCACTGGGTGCCGCCATGGACTGCTACGATACTGCCCGCCGCTACGCGATGGAGCGCATCCAGTTCGACAAACCTATCGGATCCTTTCAGCTTCAGCAGAAAAAACTGGCCGAAATGCTTACCGAAATCACCAAAGCACAGCTGGTCTGCTGGCGCCTGGGCACCCTCATGGATCAGGGCAAGGCCACCACAGCACAGATATCCCTGGCCAAACGTAACAATGTAGAAATAGCGCTTAACATAGCACGCGAAGCACGGCAAATGTTGGGTGGCATGGGTATTACCGGCGAGTACCCCATCATGCGCCATATGGCAAACCTGGAAAGTGTAGTTACCTATGAAGGCACACACGACATCCACCTGCTCATTCTGGGGCACGAGATTACCGGTATATCAGCTTTTAAATAAAGGGTAAGACGGTAGAAAGAAGAAGTTAGAAAAGGCAATGGTTAGAAGGCTGTTGCCTTTTTTATTGGAGGTTGAGCTTACAATTATTTATGAAGGCCTTTGATCCAGGCTATTTATTTCTTCCTTATAGTCAGATGGCAACAGCAGGCTTTTGATAAGCCAGTCTAACTTGATAAGCCTGCTCACTTTATAAACAGGTACAACGGGGGCCAGAAAAGAAATCCTGCCCATGCCCAGCAGGCGGCTAACCAGCTCAGGAACCACCAGCATTTGCGCTTCACGTAAAATTCTATAACGGAAAGTGCCCAGATGTTTATGATATTGTTTGTACAAATCGTCGGTAAAGTAGCTATGGATGAGGTCGGATTCTAAATGCTCCTGCCGCATTACCAGCCACTGCTGGTAAGTTACAGGCAACCCTTTTATACCCATTCTCGCACCTACCCTGTAAAAAACATCAAATACATCCTCCCTTTCGGCAAGGGTGAGTTTTCTCTCCACCAATTCATATGCTCGTATGGAGTAATCGATGAGCATAAAGAGCACATCACGATAGGCCCATTCGGGTATTTGAGCACCACGTTTGTTTTCTACAGCCCCATGTATGGCAGCAATCTTATCAATTGCGGCTACAGCACCCTCCTTGGGGGCAAATACAATCTGCCGGGCATAAGCTACTGTAGAAAAAAGCCTTCCTAAGGGATCTTTTGGTAACCGGCCGGTAAAATAAAGCCAGTCTACTGCTTTATTGAGTGCAAATTCTGCTGCCGCACCAGCAAAAATGAACAGTATCGTATCACTCTTTCCCCAGATTTCACGGACAATCGACCCTTTTCGTACAAAAAATTCCATAATAAGTAAACGCAGATTAGATAAAAAATGTGTAGTTTATCCGCTAAATGCATATTTTTAAGGAAATTTTTAAATTTACAGAGACTATTACTCCACTGTTTTAACTGACTATGATTAAGGATCCGAACTTCCTAAACTTTGCTACTAGCAGGATGCTCCAAAAGCTGTCCTGCAAAATCCTCTTCCTACTAATGCTCATGGGCTGTGGCTTTGCCAGCCAGGCACAGCAAAAGTTCAACACAGCGCTCAAAAAAGAACTCGATGAGATCTATGCACTTGATCAACAATACAGGGCCTATCTTGGACTTGAGTTTCTGCCCCAGAAAAAAGTTGATTCTCTTGCCAGGGCTTTCAATGTACCCAAAGAAGCTGTACCTAAATTCTTGTGGGAAAAGCAGAATCAGCTTGATGCCGCAAACCTGAAGCGGGTAAAAGAAATTATTCAGCAATGGGGATATCCTGGAAAAACATTAGTAGGCACACCCACCAACGAAACAGCCTATTATGTGCTGCAACATTCAAAGGAAATTGACAGCTTCCTGCCTGCTTTGAAAGATGCTGCAGAAAAGAAGGAGCTGCCTTTCACCCTATACGCCACCATGCTTGACCGATCCATGATGCAAAAAAATAAGGAGCAGCTGTATGGTACACAGGCACACGGCTTTTCAATTTATGATGCCGATGCTGATGAATATGATGCAAAAATCATCATCTGGCCAATTAAAGATCCGGTAACGGTAAACGCAAGGAGGAAAGCGGCGGGTTTTAATTTAACTGTGGAAGAAAATGCACAGCGGATGGGCGTAGAATATATTGCACTGACGCTGGAAGAGGTTAAAGAAATGAAGAGCAGGTAAAAAATTCTGCTGCACATTTTTTTTCTTACCGCTGGCAAAATCTGCTTAATCATTAATATCAGTTTGGCATAAGCCAATCCTGCTATCAGAAAATTTCAAACGTTATAAGCGGCAATAAAGCGTAATTTTGCTGCAGATATTACCTAGCCAAGTGCTGCATTTCTTCAGAAAAACTAATACAATTTGAAGTGGACAACAAAGCCTTTTTCCACCTAAAATCGTTGTCAGAGACTGTTTTTGAAAAATAAAATACGGTTTACAGTGCAGTTCCTAATAATAAATTTTTTAATATAGCGTCCGCAATCGCACTACTTATGCGTTCAAACCTGTTCAATACCATTATTATTAACACTACCGGTATCATTACGATTACCGGCATAACAGGCTGCGCACGGGGAAAGGCAAGTAATAAGAATTAACAAGATTTCTTAACATACTTTAGAAAGCCTTCCTCGCAAAACAGGGAAGGCTTTTCTGTTTTAATACATGACCATTATGAAAATCCTGAAGTTTGGCGGTACTTCTGTAGGCTCCGTTGAAGCAATAAGCAAGCTTCTGAACATTGTGCAAGATCAACAGCAGCAGGGCCAGTCTGTGGCCATTGTTTGCTCTGCCATTAGCGGGGTTACAGATACCTACCTGCGGCTGTTAACAGAAGCGGCTTCGGGCAACGACTACCTGCGCGTGCTACGGGAAGTAGAGCAGCGCCATTATGAGATTGTAAGGGCTTTTCTGGAAATTAAACGTCAGAACAACGCCCTGCTGGGCCTTAAGATGCTGTTTAACGAGCTGGACGACCTGCTGGCTGGTGTAAGGGCGCTTGGTGAAGTATCGGCCCGTATCAAAGATAAGGTGGCTGCTTACGGAGAGCTTTGCTCCAACCTTATGATCAGCCATTTTGTAGACCAGCATTGTGGCAGGGCCGTATTTGCAGATGCCCGCCAGTTCATCAAAACCGACAGCAGCTATGGCAATGCACGCGTAAACGACGGGCTCACCTATCAGCTGATCCGCAACTACTTTAAGCAACAGCCCAACACCATTCCGGTTATCACAGGCTTTATTGCCTCTAACGATAAGGGAGAAACCACAACCCTGGGCAGAGGTGGTTCCGATTACACTGCTGCCATCATAGGAGCTGCCATGGAGGCAGAGGAAATACAGATTTGGACTGATGTGGATGGCTTTATGACCTCCGATCCGCGCCTGGTGAAAAAAGCTTTCTCACTACACAACCTATCCTACAACGAAGCCATTGAGCTCTCCTACTTTGGTGCCAAGGTAATATACCCGCCAACCATGCGGCCGGCAATTGCCCGCAACATCCCTATCGTTATCAAAAATACTTTTAATCCGGGCTTCCCCGGTACGCTCATCGGTCCGCAAAGCTCCTCAAATGGCTCCCTGATCAAAGGGATCTCATCCATACCTGCCATTAGCCTGGTAAACATACAGGGAAGCGGCATGGTGGGCCTTACTGGCTTCAGCGGTCGCCTTTTCAGTTCGCTTGCACACTTTGGTGTTAATGTTATACTGATTACACAGGCCAGTTCCGAACACAGCATTACCCTGGCCATTAGTCCGCAGGATGTACCCCTGGCATACCAGGCCATAGAAACAGAGTTTGAATATGAACTGGTAAAAGGCCAGCTCAACAAGCCCGAGGTAGAAAATGAGCTAAGCATTATTGCTGCCGTGGGTGAAAATATGCGCAATGCCAAAGGCCTTGCCGGCAAGTTCTTTAGTGCCCTTGGCCGTAGCGGGGTTAATATATCTGCCATTGCACAAGGCTCTTCCGAACTAAACATATCGGCAGTAATAGAAAAGCAAGACCTGCGCAAAGCGCTTAACTCCGTTCACGATGCCCTATTCCTTTCGCCGGTTAAAACGCTGCACGTATTCTCCTGTGGCACCGGCAAAATTGGCGGTACCCTCCTAAAGCAAATAATGGAGAATTACGAGCACCTGGAGGGCCACAGGCATGTACGCATAAACCTGGCTGGTGTGAGCAATACTAAAAAGATGCTCATTAACCGCGAAGGCATTAACCTCTCGCACTGGCAGCAGGAGCTTGGGGAGCATGGTGAGCCCAGCAACCTGGATACTTTCATTGAACATGCCATTGCCCTGAACCTGCCAAACTCGGTATTTGTAGACAATACCGCCAGTGCTGTGGTGGCACAATCTTACGACAAGCTGTTTAAGCACAACATATCGGTCGTAACCTGTAATAAAATTGGTAACTGCGGCTCTTTTGATAGCTACAACCGCTATAAAAAGCTTGCGGGCAAGTATGGTGTGGATTACTGGTACGAAACCACCGCAGGTGCCGGGCTGCCCATCATTAAAACTCTGCACGACCTGCTCATCAGCGGCGATGAGGTGTTGCGGATCGAGGCCATCCTCTCTGGCACCATCTCTTTTATCTTCAACGAATTTAAAGGAGACCGCAGCTTTGCTGATGTGGTGCGGGAGGCCCAGGAAAAAGGTTTTACTGAGCCAGATCCGCGTGATGACCTTAGCGGACTTGACTTTGCCCGAAAGATGCTGATCCTTGCCCGCGAAACCGGACTGCCAACAGAACTGCAGGAGGTACAAATTCAGCCTATACTACCCAAGAACTGCCAGGAAGCACCAACGGTGGAAGCCTTTTACGAAGAGCTGGAAAAGTCTGAAGACTATTTCAAAGAAATGAAGCAGAAAGCCGAAGCAGAGAACAAAACCCTCCGCTACATAGGTAACCTTGAAAATGGTGTGGTTAAGGTAGAGCTGATGATGGTAGATGCCAGCCATCCGTTTTTTAGCCTCTCTGGCAGCGACAACATCGTTTCTTTCACCACCAACAGGTACCGCTTTAACCCAATGGTGATCAAAGGGCCTGGCGCCGGTGCCGAAGTAACGGCTGCAGGTGTGCTTGCAGACTTGGTAAGGGTAGCGCCACAGTAGTTTTTTTTAGAAGTTAGATATTAGATGATAGATGAAAGATAGATTATCGCCATCATCCTGCAGGGTTTTTCTCCTGTGTCAGGTGTACTTGGTGTACCTACTTCTATTTTCTATTTACTACAGCCTGGTCTAACTTCTCACATCTAACCTCTAACTTCTTTTTCAACATGAAATCTATAAAAGTATTTGCTCCTGCCACTGTGGCGAATGTAAGCTGTGGATACGATGTACTGGGTTTTGCCGTACATACGCCAGGCGATGAGGTGGTTATGCACCTGAACGACAGCAAACAGGTAAGCCTGGATGTAATAGAGGGCGATGAAGGCCGCCTGCCTCGCAATCCGCTGCAGAATACAGTAAGTGCCGTGGTAATTAACTACCTGAAACACCTGGGAGTTGAGCAGGGCGTAAGCATAGAGCTTTACAAAAAAATGCCTTTTGGCAGCGGTCTTGGCTCCAGCTCTGCGAGTGCCGTTGCCGGGCTGGTGGGCATCAATGAACTAATGGGTGGCAAGCTAAGCCGTGAAGAACTGCTGCCTTTTGCCATGGAGGGCGAAAGACTGGCCTGTGGCAATGCCCATGCCGATAATGTAGCCCCTGCCCTGCTTGGCGGCCTGGTGCTCATTCGCAGCTACCATCCGCTGGATGTGGTAAAACTGCCTGTACCAGAAGGTTTGAGCTGTGCCCTGCTTTACCCGCATGTAGAAATACCCACCAAAGAAGCCAGGAGAATCTTAAAAGACCGCATACACATCAGCGATGCAGTAACGCAATGGGGTAATGTAGCAGGCCTTGTGGCTGGTTTCTGCACCGGCAATCTCGACCTGATCGGGCGCAGCATGGAGGATGTTATCATTGAACCGGTGCGCGCCATGCTTATACCATATTTTTATGATATGCGTGAAATTGCCACCGCACATGGTGCCCTGGGCTTTAGTATATCAGGCTCCGGTCCATCGGTGTTTGCGCTTTGCAAAGGAGAAGAAACCGCTAAAAAAGTAGCAAAAGCCCTGGGTGAAAAGCTAAGTAGCAATGGTATTGGGGTAAACACCTATGTATCATCCATCAATGCCGAAGGTCCTAAAGTAACTGCCCTGACAGCAGCATCGCATTAACAAAGAACTAAACCATGCAATACTACAGCACCAATAAATCAGCTGATACTGTACGTTTACCCTATGCCGTACTGAAAGGCCTGGCCGACGACGGAGGCCTGTATATGCCGGAAAGCATTCCGCAGCTGCCTCCTGCATTTTTTGAAACCATTCATACTAAATCGCTACCTGAAATTGGCTATGCCGTGGCTTCTGCCCTGATAGGCGATGAAGTACCTGCCGATGTGCTCAGGCAGATTGTGGAAGAGACGCTGAACTTCCCCATCCCTGCCGTAGCGGTAGAGAAAGACATTTACAGCCTGGAGCTTTTTCATGGCCCAACCATGGCATTCAAAGACGTAGGTGCCCGCTTTATGTCGCGGCTTATGGCTTACTTTAACCGCAACGAAAGCCGTGAACTGAAGGTAGTTGTAGCCACCTCTGGCGATACAGGCAGTGCCGTAGCAGCTGGTTTTTATAATATACCCGGTATCAGGGTATACATTATGTTCCCGAAGGGCAAGGTTAGTCCGCTGCAGCAAAAGCAGCTTACCACCTGGGGTGGCAATATTACCGCCATTGAAATAGACGGCACTTTTGACGACTGCCAGAAAATGGCCAAGCAGGCATTAGGTGACCCGGAGCTGAACAAGACCAACCTGCTCACCTCCGCCAACAGCATCAACATTGCGCGGCTCATTCCACAGTCTTTTTACTATTTCTGGGCTTATGCGCAGCTCAAAAAGCTAGGTAAGCCACTGGTGTTTTGTGTACCCAGTGGCAACTTTGGGAATATTACCGGTGGCCTGCTGGCTGCTGCCATGGGGCTGCCTGTACATCACTTTATTGCCACCACCAATGCCAACGATGTGGTACCTGAATTCCTGCGTACCTCTGTTTATAAAACACGCCCCTCAGTACAAACCATCAGCAATGCCATGGATGTGGGCAATCCCAGTAACTATGCCCGTATGTGCGAGCTTTTCGACCACAACCACCAGCGTTTCTGCGAAAACATCTCGGGCTATGCCTTCAGTGATAGAGAAACCCAGAAGGCCATGCAGGAGGTGAAGAAGCAGGGATACCTGCTGGACCCACACGGAGCGGTAGCCTATTTGGGTTTGAAAGAATATTTAAAGGAGAGCCAGACTGATGCCGTGGGTGTTTTTCTGGAAACAGCACACCCGGCTAAATTCAAAGAAGTAGTAGAAGAAACACTGGGAGAAAGGGTGGAGATTCCAGCGCAGTTGCAGGTTTTTGCTAACAAGCAGGAAAAGATAGTCTCCTTGAAAAATGATTATGAGGCGGTAAAGCTGGTGATTGAGTCGTAGCCCTATTCCCTGCCGTGGAAATCAGCTCTCTGCTGTCAGTGAAGAATTAAGCTAAAAAAAAGCGCATCCAATTCCGGATGCGCCTTTCATACTCTAACCAAAAAAATTAACGTAATCTTCAACTAACATATATTTTTAGCCGGTATAGAACTGATTTTACAGCTCTTTATACGGCCTCAACGCCTTCTTTTACATAGCGGGTAATAAAGCTGCCTACCTGTTCTGTGGTAGACGGATTTTTAGCATTAAGCTCCGGTGTAAGCACACCCTGCTCAAGCGCCTTTTGAACGGCTTCTTTAATAACCCCAGCCTCTTCGCTAAGTTCAAAATGCTCCAGCAGCATTGCAGCCGATAGAATGGTGGCAATGGGGTTGGCAATGCCTTTTCCTTTTGCCTGTGGATAGGAACCATGGATAGGCTCAAACACTGCTGTTTTCTCCCCTACCGATGCAGAAGGCAGCAGGCCAAGCGAACCCGCAATCACCGAAGCCTCATCAGACAGGATATCACCAAACATATTCTCTGTCAGGATTACATCAAACTGCTTCGGGTTCAGGATCAGCTGCATGGCTGCATTATCTACAAACAGGTAATCTACTGTTACGCTGCTGTATTGGGGTGCAATTTCTTTCACCACCTCGCGCCACAGGCGTGAGGTTTCCAGTACATTAGCCTTGTCTACCAGCATCAGCTTGTTGCGCCTGGTCGTAGCAGATTGAAAGGCCAGGTGCGTGATACGCTCTATTTCTGTGCGGGTGTAGGTACAGTGGTCGTAGGCTCCATCGGCGGTGCGGCCTTTTTCGCCAAAGTAAATACCGCCGGTAAGCTCCCGGAAAAACAGCATATCAGCGCCGGCAATACGGTCATTCTTGAGCGGCGAGTGTTCCAGCAGAATCGGGTAAGCCGTTACGGGACGAATGTTGGCAAACAGCCCCAGTGACTTTCTAAGCTTTAGCAGGCCTTGTTCAGGACGAACTTTTGCTGAAGGATCATTATCATATTTAGGATCGCCGATAGCACCCAGTAAAATGGCATCGGCGTTCATGCAGGCGGTAAGGGTTTCATCAGGCAGTGGATTGCCAGTGGCATCAATGGCGCAGGCACCCATCAGCTGGTGATCGAAGGTAAAGCGGTGGCCCCATCTTTCGGCTACTGCTTTCAATACCTTTATGGCTTCGTTGCAAACTTCAGGACCGATACCGTCGCCTGCCAGTACCGTAATTTTCTTATCTAATACACCCATGCTTTCTTCTTTTCGTAGGCTTCTATGGCCTCTTTCTGGTTCACTAAAAAGTCAATATCGTCGTAGCCGTTTATCAGACACTCTTTTTTATAAGAGTCTATCTCAAAGCCTACGCTTTCGTTCCAGGCAGGTACATAAAACTCCTGCTTGGGCAGGTCTACCACAAACTCGGTGCCCGGGTCTTTTTCCACTATCTGCACAAAAAGGCGCTGCAGCATTTCGTCTGATACCTGCAGGGGCAGCAGCCCGTTGTTGAGGGCATTACCTCGGAAGATATCGGCAAAATAACTGGAGATTACCACCTTAAAACCGGCATCATAAATAGCCCAGGCAGCATGCTCACGGCTGGAGCCGCAGCCAAAGTTTTTGCCCGCTACCAGTATTTTGCCTCCATAACGGCTGTTGTTTAATACAAAATCCTGCTTAGGGGTACCATCGCCAGTATAGCGCCAGTCGCGGAACAGGTTTTCGCCAAAGCCTTCGCGTGAGGTAGCTTTCAGAAAACGGGCTGGGATAATCTGGTCTGTATCTATGTTTTCAATCGGCAGTGGTACTGCCGTTGTCCTTAAAACTTCAAATTTTTCCATCAGTTGAAATACTGAGTGATGTCTACAATTTTTCCTTCTACCGCTGTTACAGCTGCAACCAGCGGGCTGGCCAGCAGGGTACGGGAGCCGGGGCCCTGGCGACCCTCGAAATTACGGTTAGAGGTAGAAACACAATAGGCGCCGGCAGGAATTTTATCTTCGTTCATGGCCAGACAGGCACTGCAGCCCGGTTCACGCAGCTCAAAGCCTGCTTCGGCCAGAATTTTGTCCAGGCCTTCTTCAATAGCCTGCTTTTCTACCTGCTTGGAGCCAGGCACAATGATAGCCTCTACATGTGGAGCCTTCTGCTTGCCCCTCACAAATTCAGCAACAGTACGCAGGTCTTCAATACGGGAATTGGTACAGCTGCCAATAAACACGTAGTCAATGGGTTTACCCACCAGGGTTTCGCCCGGGTTAAAGCCCATGTACTTGAGTGATTTATCGAAGCTTGCAGCTTCGCTGGCTGGTACCTGTGATGGAATAGGCTGGTTGATCGCGATCCCCATGCCAGGATTGGTACCGTAGGTAATCATGGGGTTAATGTCCTGGGCATTGTAATCCAGTTCCTGCTCAAAGGGTGCTCCTTCTTCAGAATAAAGGGTTTTCCAGTAAGCAACAGCCTGCTCCCAGCGCTCCCCTTTTGGTGCGAAAGAGCGTCCTTTGATGTATTCAAATGTGGTTTCGTCGGGGGCGATCATACCGCCGCGGGCACCCATTTCAATGCTCATGTTGCAGACAGTCATGCGGCCTTCCATGCTAAGCGAGCGTACGGCACTACCGGCATACTCAACAAAATAACCCGTAGCACCGCCGGTACCCAGTTTGGAGATAATGTACAGGATCAGGTCTTTGGCCCCTACCCCTTTTTTCAGCTCTCCATCTACCGTTATGCGCATACGCTTGGGCCGGCTAAGCAGCAGGCACTGCGAGGCCATTACCTGCGTTACCTGGCTTGTACCAATACCAAAAGCAATAGCGCCAAAGGCGCCATGCGTGGAGGTGTGGCTATCGCCGCATACAATGGTCATGCCGGGTTGGGTAATACCAAGTTCAGGTCCGATTACGTGTACGATTCCCTGATTCTGGTGTCCCAGTCCGAACAGCTCAATGTTCCATTTTCGACAATTATCTGTCAGCTTATCTACCTGCATGCGCGAGAGTGGTTCCTCTATGGGCAGGTGCTGGTTTTTTGTAGGCACGTTGTGGTCAGCTGTGGCCACAATCTGCTCCTTGCGGAACAAGGAAAGATTCCGTGCTTCCAGTTCATCAAAAGCCTGCGGGCTTGTTACTTCATGGATCAGATGTTTATCAATATAAAAAACATCCAAACCACCCATTGAACGCACCACATGTGCATCCCAAATTTTATCAAATAATGATTTTGCCATATTAGTTTTAAGCAGAAACTAAATTTGCTTGCTCTACCAACTGATGTAAATCTTCGTCTACTACCTCTTTTTTGCGGTCTGCCAGCTGCAGAAAAGAAGTGTAAGCTTTATCCAGCGCAAATTTATCAAAATCGTAACCAATTTTCTGTAACCGGTATGCTAAAGCTGCCCGGCCAGAGCGTGCTGTGAGCACAATAGTAGAATCGCTTACCCCAACATCACGCGGGTCAATTATTTCGTAGGTTTCGCGGTGCTTGATCACGCCATCCTGGTGAATACCGCTGGAGTGCGAGAAAGCATTAGAGCCCACAATTGCCTTGTTTGGCTGTACCGGCATGCGCATCATATCCGAAACCAACGCTGAGGTAGCAGATAAAAGTTTCGTGTTGATGCCTGTATCAATACCCAGGTGCGGATGCTGACGCATGATCATTACCACTTCCTCAAGTGCGGTGTTACCAGCACGCTCCCCTACGCCATTAATGGTACACTCAATCTGCAGGGCGCCATTGATGGCACCGGATATAGAATTAGCCGTAGCAAGACCTAAATCGTTATGGCAGTGGGTGGAAAGGCGAACATTTTCAACCCCTTTCACATGCTCATAGAGGTATTTAATTTTAGCACCGTAATCAGCTGGCAGGCAGTAACCGGTGGTATCGGGTATGTTCAGTACGGTAGCACCTGCTTTGATGGCTGCTTCACAAACCCTTGCCAGAAATTCATTATCTGTACGGCCGGCATCTTCGGCATAAAACTCAACATCTTCCACAAAGCTTTTGGCCAGCTTTACAGCAGCAATGGCACGTTCAATTACCTTCTCCTGGGTGGTGCGCAGCTTAAATTGTATGTGTGAGTCTGATGTACCAATGCCTGTATGGATACGGGGCCTTCTGGCGCCAACCAGCGCTTCGGCCGCCGTACGGATGTCCTGTTCTACCGCCCTGGAAAGACCACATACAGTGGCTTCTTTGGTTTGGGCGGCAATTGCTTTCACTGCTTCAAAATCACCCGGACTTGAGATGGGAAAACCTGCTTCAATCACATCTACTCCCAGTAGCTCCAGCTGTTTTGCAATGATAAGTTTTTCCTCTTTATTTAACTTACAGCCAGGCACTTGCTCACCATCGCGCAACGTTGTATCAAAGATTTGAATTTTTTTGACCGACATTTTTATGATCTTTAGGGCAGAAAAAAACTTATTTTAGTACCACAATTACCGGAAAAACGGGCGGCACGAAAAACCTTTTTTACAAACATCTACTATTTCAAAACCCAAGCTTTTTAAATATAAAACGCTTATATTCAGGAATATATACAGCACCAAACTACAATGCCTAACGATAGTACAGACCCGGTATTTCAATTGGTAAAGTCATTAACACGCTCAGAAAAAAGGCATTTCCGCTTGTTTAGCAACCGCCAGGGCTCTAATGAGGGACTTAAGTTCATTCAGTTGTTCGATGCGCTGGAGGGCATGGATCATTACAACGAAGAGAAAATACTGCAGCAGGCACCTGCTATAAAAAAAGTGCAACTGGCAAACCTGAAATCAAACCTTTACCGCCAGCTGCTCTCCAGCCTGCGTCTGTACCACAACAACCAGAACCTGGATATCCAGCTGCACGAACAGCTGGATTTTGCCCGCGTATTATATAATAAAGGCTTTTACCAGCAGAGCCTCAAAATGCTGGAAAAGGTAAAGGCTACTGCGCAGCAGGCAGATTTGCCACATATTGTGCTGGAGGCGCTTGATTTTGAAAAGCTGATAGAATCGCAGTACATCACACGCAGTCTTAGAGGCAAGGCAGAAGCGCTCTCTAACGAGGCCATAGCAGTGGCACAGCACGTAACCCATATGCATGAGCTATCTAATGTAGCCCTGCGCCTTTATGGCATGTATATTAAGGTGGGCCATGCCCGTAACCAGAACGACTACGAGCGGGTAAAAACCTACTTCAGAACAAACCTTCCTGACATAGACCTGCAGAAGTCCGGTTTTTTTGAAAAGCTCAACTATTACCAGGCACATGTCTGGTACTACTACCTGGTGCACGATTTCAGGGCCTGTTACCGCTATGCCCAGAAGTGGGTGGATTTGTTTGAAGAAAATCCGGTGATGAAGGAAAAGCAAAGCACCCTTTACATCAAAGGCATTCACAACCTGCTTTCGGCCCTTTACAACCTCCTGTACTACAGCAGGTTTATGGAGGTACTGAAAAAACTGGAAGATTTTGCCCAGGAAGAAGGCCGCCGCACCACACCAAATACAGAAGCGCTGCTCTTTCTCTACACCTGGACCAATAAGCTTAATGCTTACTTTATGGAGGGGCGCTTTACTGATGGCATCGAGCTGATCCCTGAGTTACTCGAGAAGTTAAGGCAGTTTCAGTCGCAGCTGGATCCGCACTGGCAGCTGATCTTCTACTATAAAATTGCCAGCCTTTACTTTGGCAGTGGCGATTATCAGAAGGCTATTCAGTACCTGAACAAGATTATCCATTTCAAAGAAGCAAGCCTGCGCGAAGACCTGCAGTGTTTTGCCCGTATCCTGAACCTGATTGCGCATTTCGAAGCGGGCGAAGACCGGGCGCTGGAATACCAGATCAAGTCGACCTATCACTTCCTGGGCAAAATGAACGACCAGCAGCAAATGCAGGTAGAGATCTTTCGCTTTTTGCGGAACCTGGGGAATGTAGAACCACATCAGCTTAAAGATGCATTTATTGCCCTGAAGGAAAAGCTTACATTAATAGCAGCAGATCCCTTTGAACGTCGCCCCTTCCTTTACCTGGATATACTATCCTGGCTGGAGAGTAAAATTGAGAATATTCCTGTGCAAACCATCATGCAGCGTAAGTTAAAGCTGATGAGGTAAGCAATAGTGCCGTTTTAAAATTGAACGCAGGCCTCCTGACCCGCAACAGGCAGCTTATCCCTTTTTTATTCCTCAATGAGCCTATTAAGGAATATTGTTATCATTTAGCACCCCCAATAAATACATTCTATCCCTACTCCTACATCTCTCTTAGATATCTTTGTTGAAGAACAAGCCCGGATTGATGAAGTAGTGAAAAACTTACCGATCTCCGGTGCTGCCTGCAAACGATTTCTAGACCTGGCCTTGATCAAGACTTAATAACTTATGAGCAGATTTACCCCAGTTAGTAAACAGCCAAAGCAGTACTACAAAATATTATTCAGGCCCCGGCTGCAGGCTTACCTGTATATGTGTCTCCTGTTCTTTGGTTTAGTAGTGCCAGCATCCTATGCACAAAATGCTGCAGATTATCGCTGGAAAAATGTAGCCATTGGCGGCGGGGGATTTGTATCAGCTATTATACCCAGCCAATCGCACGAGGGCCTGATGTATGCCCGCACCGATGTGGGTGGGGCCTATCGCTGGGATGCTGATAATAGTGAGTGGATTCCGCTGCTGGACTGGGTCTCTGCAGATGAAACAGGTTATCTGGGTGTAGAATCTTTGGCAATAGATGAAAAGAATCCTGGCAGGGTGTATATGTTGGTGGGAATCTCCTACTTCAACTCAGGTAAAACTGCAATTTTGCGCTCAGATGATTACGGTAACACCTTTTCCATTGTCAATACAACCAGCCAGTTTAAAGCGCATGGCAATGGCATGGGTCGCCAGACTGGAGAAAAGCTGGTGGTTGACCCTAACAACAGCAACATACTTTTTACCGGCACCCGCTGGAACGGCCTCTTCAAAAGCACCGATGCTGGCGTAAGCTGGAGCAAAGTTAGCAGCCTTGATGTAAACACTACACCAAATGAAAATGGCATCAGCTTCGTGGTGATGGACCCTGCAACGGGTACAGACGGTACTGCAACACAAACCATCATTGTTGGTGTGTCTCGCAGCGGATCAACAAACCTCTACAGGAGTAATGATGGGGGTGCCACCTTTGCTCCTGTAACAGGAGCGCCAACGAATTTTATGCCTCAGCGTGCAAAGCTGGCAAGGGATGGTAATCTTTATATTACCTATGGCAATGGTGCAGGCCCCCACGAACACTGGGCTGTGACAGAGCCGATGGATAAGGGCCAGATCTGGAAATACAACACCCAGACCGGCAGCTGGACCAACATTACCCCTTCAGGCGTTAGCCGGGCATTCGGAGGTATTAGCGTTGATCCAGCTAATGCCAATCGCCTGGTGACCTCTACCATCAATACCTATTTGCAGCAGGGAGATTCCTGGGGCGACAGAATTTTCATAAGCACCGATGGCGGCAGCAACTGGACAGACGTAATTAGCAGAGGCTTTGAGATGGACCCCAACGGCGTTACCTGGGTAGAAGGCCATGCCATCCACTGGGCGGGATCATTAGAGTTTGATCCCTTCAACACCAACAAAGTATGGGTAACATCCGGGAATGGTATTTTTATGACTGAAAATATAGAAGCCAGTCCTGCTGTATGGAAATTTATGGTGGGTGGTTTGGAAGAGACTGTACCCCTTAACCTGATAAGTATTCCCGGTGGTCCTGTAGTATCGGTGATTGGAGATTATGATGGTTTCAGGCATGATGATGTTAGCCAGTATGCGCCAATTCATACTCCTGAAATGGGCACCACTACCGGCCTGGCATATGCTGCACAAAACCCCGATGTGCTGCTGCGTGCCGGAGACAAGCTGTACTACTCTACCAATATGGGCGTGAGCTGGATAGAAGCTACCAGCAAGGGCAAAAAAGGACATGTGGCAGTTTCTGCAGATGGTGCAGTTTTCCTGCATAGTCCGGAAGGTTCAGCTACCACCTATCGCTCAACCAACAGGGGCAGCAGCTGGACAGCTGTAACAGGCCTTGATATAAGTGGGGCCATTCCCGTAGCCGATCCCATAAATCCTTCTAAATTTTATACATACAACCCCGGCACCGGCAAAATGATGGTCAGCTCAAACGGAGGCGCTTCTTTTACGGCAGCCGGCACAGTAGGCAGTGGTGGCTCCAAACTTATACGCACTACCCCTGGTCTGGAAGGCCATGTTTGGGTTTCATTAGGCGGGGGTGGCTTAAGCCGATCTACCAACGCCGGCCAAACCTTTATGAAAGTAAGCGGTGTAAGTGCAAGCACAGCGGTTGGATTAGGCAAAGCCGAACAGGGCAACAACTATCCCAATTTATTTATCTGGGGAACAGTAAATGGCACAACAGGGCTCTACAAATCTACAGACCAGGGTACTAGCTGGCTGCGGGTGAACGATGATGCACATGAATACGGTGGCCCGGGTAATGGCCAGTTTGTTGTAGGAGATATGAATGTAACAGGCAGGGTTTATATGAGTACAGCCGGCAGGGGTATTGTGTATGGCGAACCGGCAGATGTTGTAAACTGCCCCGCTGCTATTTTAAATCCCCACCTACAGATCAATGGTGGCGCATGGGTGCAGAGCCCTAATGCAGAAGCTCAGGCAGGTGATGTGGTAATACTGGACCCGCGTGCCGAGAACAGCGAAAACGGAAGCTGGAGCTGGCGGGGTCCGCAGAATTATACTGCAAACACAGCCAGTATTACCATTGACTTTCAAAACAAAGAGCAGGAAGGCAACTATGTTGTTACCTACACCAATGCATGTGGAACGCAGAGTGTACGTACTTTCAACATTGTTTTCAAAGAAATTACCGCAGTTTCAGATCCTGAAACAGACCGCCAGGTGCTTGTATACCCCAATCCTATCTCTGAAGGCAAATTTACCGTAGTGGTACCTGCATCTATGAATAATGCCAGTATAGCAGTATATGATCTGATGGGAAAATTAGTACACAAACAAATAGCTGAAATCAAAGGTACTACAACTGTACAGCACTCACTTGCCGCTGGCATGTACATTCTCAAAATTGAAAACACACAGTACTATGTGAACAAGCGGGTGGTAGTTCAATAGTTAAAGCCTGAGCCTGTATGATCTATTCAGAATTATAAAATAGATCATGCAGGCACACCTGATTTATTTTAATATTGACCATATATTACTTAGGGGCATTCGGTGTGGAATTCTTTTCCATCCCGAATGCCCCTTTTTGCATGATTCTGCTGTAGATACACCCACCAATTAGCAAAGAAATTGCACACCCGGTAGGAGCACAAATACTTTTTAACAAAAAGCTGACTTATCTCAATAAGTAAAAATTTATCATCAGCGCAACTAATCTCACCCAAACATTACACTATGGCTTCACAAAATTTTAGTAATGCAAACGACTGAACAGAGTAGATAAGACTGCATCAGGATTAAACTATAAAAAGATGTAAATGCCTGTAGTTATTCATTTTACAGAATATAATTGGCTTTTTTTAACTTGACAACAATCATTCAAATAGGTGTCGCACATCATGTTTTCTTACATGGCATGCCAATATTTTTGATTCATAAACAACAAACACTAAAAAGAGAAAGCCATGAAAAATCTACGCAAAATTCTGATCCCGATAGATTTTTCTCCAGTGGCTGTGAATACTGTTCGCTATGCCAGCAGTATTCTGGAGAAACATCTGGCAGAGGTAGTTTTAGTTTATGTCAACACTCCGGCATCTAAAATGGAGGAAGGCGTTATCAAGAAGCTGTTTAAGGTTTTTGAAGCCAGCAATCTTAAAGAGGTTTCCTTTTATTATGATTTTGTGCTGATGAATGGAGAGCTTCTTCCAGAGCTGGTACATGCTGCCGAACTGTTTGATGCAGAGCTCATCATTATGGGTACTAAAGAAAACCGACAATTTGATCTGTCGCTGGCATCTGTCCTCACCCGCTCAGTATACTGCCCTGTGATTGTTGTTCCAGAAAAATTTAACAACAGACGAATCAAAAAGATAGCCTATGCAAATGATTATAAGCCTATTCGCGAATCATTTGTATTCAAGCCTCTTTGGGAGTTTGCTCTTGAGTTCAGGGCTAAAGTGTATGTGCTGCACGTAAACCAGAAACGTGTGGAAAAGCTGATACCTGTTGATGAATCTGAAAGCAGTCTGGAGTATTTCCTGGAGAGCATTGATCACGAATGGGTGTACCTGACCAGCGACGACATGGAATTTACCATCAACAATTACCTGAAAGAAAATAACATAGACCTGCTGGTTATTCTCTCCCGCGATCATGGCAGCAATCAGCTCGAATCAGAAGGACGCCTGGTATCCAGACTTACAGCACATGCGCAGGTTCCGATTCTTATATTATGCTGAATCTCTCTTGCTGTATTGATGTCTTACCTGACAGCTAATATCTTTTCAACCAAAAAATTAAGCGCATTTAGCCATGTTTATTCCGGTAACACTCAACTATTTGCACAGAACTTTCAACTATATCAGCAAGAGCTTTACCAGCCATGCCGATATAAGCAGAGTACTGGGATGCCTTGTTATACCGCTGATTATCATTTCCATACCCAGGGAGTGGATACCATTGGAAGGGCTCACAATAGTGCAGCACAGGTCAATCGCTATTTTTAGCATGGCTGCCCTGTTCTGGATCTTTGAGCCCATTCCTATTTTCGCCACCTCCATGCTGGTAATATTCCTGGAGCTGGTAATGCTTTCCGACAGCTCTGTTTCCTTTGCCCTAAGCAGTCAGGATGCAGCTACCTTTGGTACTTTGATGAGCTATCAGGAGATCATGGGTACCCTGGCCTCCCCTATTATCATCCTGTTCCTGGGAGGTTTTTTCCTGGCTATTTCTGCTACAAAATACGGGCTCGACCACCAGATGGCTGGCGTGTTCATCAAACCTTTTGGCACCAATCCACGCTGGGTTATGCTGGGCATTATGAGCATTACGGCTATTTTCTCAATGTTCATGAGCAACACCGCTACCACGGCCATGATGCTCTCCATATTGATCCCGGTACTGACTTCTATGGATGCAGATGACAAAGGTAAGATAGGCTTTGTGCTTAGTGTTCCTGTGGCTGCTAACCTGGGCGGAATTGGCACACCTATCGGCACCCCTCCAAACGCAATTGCCTTGAAATTCATAAATAGCAGTGGCGATCAGGCCATTACCTTCAGTAAGTGGATGATCATGGGGGTACCTTATGTACTGGTGATGATCCTGATCTCCTGGTTCATCCTTACCCGCATGTTCCCTACTTCTACCAAAAGTATTAAGCTTTCCATCAAAAAAACGGAAAGAAAGAACGGCTATAAACCACTGATCATTTATGCCACATTTACCATTACCGTTATTTTGTGGCTTACTGATTTTATACATGGCATGAACTCGTATGTGGTTGCCATGCTGCCCATCATTGTATTTCTGTGCCTGAATATTATCAGCAAAGATGATCTGAAATACATTAGCTGGGATGTGCTGTGGCTGGTGGCAGGCGGTATAGCCTTAGGCCTGGCATTGACCAGAACCGGCTTGGCAAGTGTGCTGGTTGGGAACATTCCTTTCTCGGCACTTCCTATTGCAGTAATCTTTCTGCTTGCAGCATTTATAGGCCTGCTGGTAGCAAACTTTATGTCTAACACCGCTACAGCCAACCTGCTGATCCCTATGATTGCTGTTATTGGCACCTCTATCCCTGCATTTGAAGAATGGGGCGGCGGCGGATTACTGGTACTGGGATCTACCCTGGCCATATCTCTGGGTATGTGCCTTCCTATCAGTACACCACCCAACGCTTTGGCTTATGGTACTGGGCTTATCTCTACCAAACATCTTGTAAGAACCGGTCTGCTCATAGGTACAATAGGTTTTACGCTCATTTTCCTTGCACTAATCATCTACCGTAAGCTCGGCGTGATTTAGCATACCTACCTCCTTATAATGAAAGCTTTAATTAAACATAGCATACTATTAAACGCCAAAGCCACAGCAGTGCTTATTGCCCTGCTGGCCTTGCTCCGGACTCCTGCAGCCTTTAGCCAGGAGGCTGTAATGCTTAACAAAGAAAGCGCTAAAGAAAAGCTGGTTAACATAAGCGGGAGCATGCAATTCTGGCTTCGTTATACCGAGCTCAACCCGGGATCAATGGTACAGAACGAAGTAAAGACAGCGCTATGGGATGCGTCCATCAGGCGATACCGCTTAAAATTCAGCGGAAAAGCAACAGAGAAGCTCAGATACACCCTTGAGTTTGGCAACAACGATTTAAACTACCAAAATGCAAATAGCAATATGCCCCACCTGCTGGATGCCTACATAGATTACCAGATCAACGAGCATATTGCAGTGGGAGCCGGCAAGCAGGCCTGGGCAGGACTAGCCAGGTATGCTGCCCCCAGCACCACACAGGCACTGGCCTACGATATTGATTTTGTAGCTGCGCCATTTGTGAACATTTACGATGATATTCTTCGGAAAATGGGCGTGTATGCAAGGGGAACCTGGGGCGGGCTCGACTATCGGTTTTCCCTGGCCAAACCCTCCTACTACAGCAATACCGGAAAAATGGCTATTGGAGAAAATGCCAGTCTTTCAGACAGGCAACTCGCTTACCAGTTATCCAGCTATGTAAAGTACCTGTTCCTGGAGCATGAAGCCCAGCTGACTCCTTACGCACCCGGTACCTACCTGGGTAAGAAGCATATCCTGAACCTGGGCATAGGCACCCTACAGCAGCCTAATACCAGCTGGTCGCTAAGCAATGGTGATACTACCTATCATATGGCCAGATCGGTAGCAGCAGATCTTTTTTATGAAAAGCCGCTGCCTAAAAACCACGGGTTAAATGCTTACTTCGCTTATATCAACCATCAGTTAGGGCCACGCTTTATGCGCTACATGGGTGCAAACAACCCAGTGAACGGAGGCACTGCCACAGACTGGGTAAACGGCAGGGGCAATAGTACTCCTGTGGTGGGTACCGGCCACATATGGTATCTGCAGTTGGGATATATACGCCCTGTAGACCAGGAGAACAAGCACCAGGTGCAGGCATACTCCTCCTTTGCGTATGCGAGCTTCGAAGCCCTGAATGATCCTGTAGTACTTTGCAATGCCGGCATTAACTACTTTTTAGATGGTCAACGCTCCAAAATAACCCTCGGGTACCAGAGCCGGCCGCTGTTTAAAAAGTCAGAACACTTTGTAACGGAAGAAGATAGAAAATCAATGCTGGTAATGCAATACCAGTTCCTGTTTGGCAGCTAAAGCTGCAGGCAATTTCAAAGCACTGGTGAGCATTAGCTGCCCAGGCCAATAATATATAAAGACCTGTTCCTATAGATTAATCAAAGGCATCCTCTAAAAGCCTTCCTCTATAATTCTTCAAACATTTTTCAGTCATGAGAAAGTCAAATTTACAATCGATCTTCCAGGGGCTTACTGCGCTTGGATTATCCAACGCCAAGGGTGTGGTATGGAATCTTACACCCGCCGAACTGATGGCAGAAGCTATCAAAAATGGCGATGGGCAGCTTACCGATACCGGTGCACTAATGTGCGATACCGGTAAGTTTACCGGACGTTCTCCAAAAGACCGCTACATCATTAAAGATGCGCTTACAAAAGACAAGGTATGGTGGGGCGATATAAACATTGCTTACGACCAGGAGCATTTTGATGCGCTCTACAAAAGAGTTATTGACAGCCTTACCTATAAAAAGCTCTACATACGCGATGCCTTTGCCGGTGCCGATGAAGATTACCGCCTGAAAGTACGCATTATCGATTCACAGGCATGGCACAACCTGTTCTGTTACAACATGTTTATCCGCCCTTCGCAGGAAGAGCTCAAAACCTTCACTCCTGATTTCACTGTAATTGCCGTTCCTGAATTTGAAGCAGATCCAGCCATAGATGGCCTCAGATCCAAGAATTTCGCCATTATCAACTTCAGCAAACGCATTATTTTAGTTGGTGGCACCGGCTATACCGGCGAAACCAAAAAAGGTATTTTCAGTGTACTCAACTTCCTGCTGCCAGATCAGCGGCATGTACTGCCTATGCACTGCAGCGCCAATATGGGAAATGAGGGCGATACTGCTATTTTCTTCGGCCTATCCGGCACTGGTAAAACAACCCTTTCTGCCGATCCGCAAAGAAGGCTTATAGGCGATGATGAGCATGGCTGGACTGATAAAGGCATCTTTAACTTTGAAGGTGGCTGCTATGCCAAAGTGATCAACCTGGAGGAGCAAAGTGAACCACAGATCTACAGTGCCATTAAATTTGGTGCTATTCTTGAAAACACCCGTTTTTTCCCCGGCACAACCACTGTAGATTTCTCAAACAAGCAGGTAACCGAAAATACCAGGGTTTCCTACCCGCTGCACTACATTCCCGGCGCAGTAATTCCATCAGTAGGTGATCATCCAAAAAACATCTTCTTCCTTACCTGCGATGCATACGGTGTATTGCCTCCTATCTCCAGGCTTAACAGCAACCAGGCCATGTACCACTTTATCAGTGGCTACACCGCCAGGGTAGCAGGCACAGAAGTGGGTATTACCGAGCCGGTGAGTGTATTGTCTGCCTGCTTTGGTGCTCCGTTTATGCCGCTGCACCCCACCAAATATGCCGAGCTGCTGGGCGAAAAAATAAGGGAGCACAAAGTAAACATCTGGTTGGTAAACACTGGCTGGACCGGAGGTGCCTATGGTACCGGTAAACGTATTTCGCTGCGCTATACCCGTAACCTGATCAGCGCAGCACTAAGGGGTGAGCTTGATCAGGTAGTGTATGCAACACTTCCTGTATTTAACCTGGAGTATCCGCTTAGCTGCCCTGCTGTACCAGATGAAATCCTGAACCCACGGCAAACCTGGCAGGATGTGGAGCTGTATGACCTCACCCTTGAAAAACTTGCTGGCTTATTCATCAAAAACTTTGGCAAGTACGAAGAATACGCAAACGATAAAATTATGGCTGGTTCACCCCAGCTGGCCTCCGATAGTTTTGTGGGTGTTTAGTGATTGTATGTTGAGAGAACCTGGTGGGAGCTCCCGCCAGGTTCTTTACTCAAAATGCCTGTACACACTACTGGTGCACCGGCTATAAGCAAAAAGCAGCAGGCTTTTATACAATTAAATGAAAAAGCGATGAAAGTAGCCATTATATACTGCACACAACATGGCACCACAGAAAAGGTAGCCAGGCTGCTGGCACAAAAACTGGAGCAGCACCATGTAAGCATTTACGATTTGGGCAAAACACCCGATCCTAACATCCGGCATTACGACCTGATTATCATTGGCGGCTCCATACATGTGGGTATGATTGAGAAAAAGGTAAAAGGTTTTTGCGAAAAAAACCTGGAGCTGCTGCTGGAGAAAGAGGTGGGACTGTTTGTCTGCTGCATGCTGGCAGAAAATCAGAAAACACAATTTGAGAGAGCCTACCCTGCAATTTTAAGAGCCCACAGCAAGGCGCATGGTTATATGGGTGGCGAGTTCATCTTTGAAAGAATGAACCTCCTGGAAAAGCTGATGGTAAATGTTGTGGCAAAAAAGCATGAAAGCATTTCCAGAATACACTATGCCTCTATCGACAGGTTTTTAATAGAGCTTGAGCTGTTAGAGGAAGGCATAACGCATTGATCTACATCTTTAAAACTGATGCTCTTACACCAAAAACAAAGCTTAGTAAAGCCATGAAAAATATTAAAACAATCACTCCACTTGCAATCAGTATTGCTGTATTATCACTTGGGGCGGCAGGCATGGGTATATTCTCCAGCCAGGGGTATGGTCCCTACGAGTTTTCTACCATCCACGGACAAATGGTTACCATCTGGGGTAAGGGTATTTATCAGCACATGTCTGCCGAACTGGCACCACAGGGGATTGCACAGGATGTGGTTACCCTGCTGCTGGGCATCCCATTGCTGCTGGCTTCGCTCTGGATGGCCATTTCAGGCTCGAAAAAAGGCAGAATTCTGCTAACAGGCACCCTTGGCTATTTTATGGTTACTTATGTATTCTATCTGCTGATGAGTACTTATAATCAACTGTTCCTGTTGTATGTGGTGCTTGCTTCCTTAAGCTTTTTTGCCTTTACGCTCTGCATGCTGTCTTTCAATGTTAAAAAACTGCACTACCATTTCACGGAACAGCTACCGGTGAGAGCCGCAGGAGGTTATCTGCTGATTAGTGCATTTGCAATTGGCTGCTTGTGGTTAAGCAGGATAGTGGTACCACTCCTGAACGGCAGTATTTATCCGGAAGAGCTGCAGCATTACACCACCCTGGTGGTGCAGGCTCTTGACTTAGCCATTCTGTTACCGGCAGCAATTATTTCAGGCACATTGATGATCCGGAAAAAAGCTTTTGGTTACCTGCTTGCGCCGGTATACCTGGTATTTCTTTCTCTGATGATGACGGCTCTCACTGCTAAAGTTGTTACCATGGTCTTAATGGGCACAGCAGTAGGCCTGCCGGTGATCGTTATTATTCCGCTGTTTAACATAGCGGCCGTGGTGTGTACACTGCTGGTACTGCGTAGCTGTATAGAAAAAAGCCCACTGCCGGTATGCACCACCAATCCCTGGCATGTTCTGGAAGAAAAAGAAAGCAGCATTTACATCTTCACCGACTAGTATCTCTGCAGTTCATAAAAGTCAGTCAGCTTTCTCTAATGACTGAAGATGGACCCCGGTTTAAACATCGGGGCTTTTTAGTTGAACGTTTATAAGTGCTCTGCCTGTTTCTCAAACCAGAGCTGAACCAGGCCTGTTGGAAAGGTTGTGCTTCTGATAAGTTGCAGCTGCTGCTCTGGCCTGCCATCTTTAAACAGGCGGATGCCGCTGCCTAATAAATATGGAATCACAGAAATAATTAGCTTATCGATAAGTCTGTTTTTTAGCAGTTCATATACAACTTCAGCACCGCCATCGCAGTAGATGTGCTTGCCTTCTTCACTACGGATCCTGGCAATCAGCTCCCCGATATCACCGCCAAAAAACTCTACATTTTCGTCACTGCCTGTTTTGCTTCTGGAGAGTACATAACACTTTTTATCTTTGTGCGGAAAATCCATACCAAAACTAAGAACTTTATCATAGGTCTTTCTGCCCCAGATTAAGGTATCTACTTCCTGCTGAAAAGCAACATAACCATAATCCTCTCCCTCTTTTTCCACTACAGAAAGGAAATCAAGATTATCATCTGCCTTAGCAATGTAGCCGTCCAGGCTCATGGCTATGTACAATATTACCTGCCGTTTCATTATCATTTTAGTTTGGGAAAAAATAATGAAAGCAATTGATTATTAACCACCTCCCATGAAAAGAAATTTTCAGCTGCCAGTTTCAGGAGATTATTATCAACAATACCAACACAGCATCATAGCTTGTATAGGGTTGCCTTTGCTATCAGCATGAACAAAACCAGCAAGCGCTTTTGTGCAGCTAAGATTTTCTTGTTCTAAACCACTAACATCCCACCAGGCCTCCCTCAAATTATTAAACCCGCCATTTCTTCAGCTAAATAGTTTTTATTAGATTGATGAATGTTATCTACCAGTAAATTCCGGGCGCTGCCCTTTACTCAACTTACCATGATCAGGAAGTATCTCTCTTCTTCTGCCCTGACGCTGGCAGCTTTATGCCTGCAGATGAGCTGCAGCAACACCACCCAACCAGCCGAAACCAGTACTGCTGCCCCAGAAAATGCAGCAGCTTTTGTAGATCAGAACATTCAGCAGGCTGCTGCACAGTATAAGGTACTAATGGAAAAACTTCCGGAGGGGGAATTACCCCGTACCTACTATGCCAGCACCAACAAGTTTCAAACCAGCGGCTCTGAATGGTGGACCAGCGGTTTTTATCCGGGCACCCTGATGTATCTCTATGAGGAAACCGGCGATGAAGTGCTGCTCAATGAGGCAAAACGTGTCTTGAAACTGCTGGAGAAAGAGCAGTATAACACAGGCACGCACGACCTGGGCTTTATGATGTTTGGCAGCTTTGGCCATGCTAACAGAATAGAACCCAGCCAGGAATACAAAAGCATTTTGCTGAACAGCGCTAAATCACTGGCCTCCCGCTACGATCCCGACGTGAAAGCCATCAAGTCGTGGGATTCTGATAACCCAAAAGATTACCTGGTGATCATCGACAACATAATGAACCTGGATCTGCTTTTCTGGGCTACGCGTGAAACCGGCGATTCTACATACCACAACATCGCAGTAAACCACGCCAACACTACCATGCAGCATCACTTCAGGCCTGATTACAGCTCCTATCATGTGGTAAACTACAATGCAGATAATGGCGAGGTACAGCTAAAAAGAACCGAACAGGGCAATGCCGATAGCTCTGCCTGGGCCAGGGGCCAGGCCTGGGGGCTCTATGGCTACACCATGGCGTACCGCGAAACCAAGGATCCAAAATACCTGGAGCAGGCTAAGAAGATAGCTGAATTTACCCTTGACCATCCTAACCTGCCGGAAGATAAAATTCCATACTGGGACTACAACGCGCCAAACATTCCCAACGCACTCCGTGATGCCTCTGCCGGGGCAATCAATGCATCTGCCCTGCTGGAACTTAGCACCTTTGTAAGCGGGGAGGCAAAGGAAAAGTATTTCAATGCCGCAGAAACCATGCTGAAGAGCCTGTCTGAAGAACCCTATAAAGCAAAAGCTGGCGAAAACGGAGGGTTTATTCTAAAACACGGCGTAGGCCACCTGCCACAAAATTCAGAGGTAGACGTACCACTTACCTATGGCGACCATTATTATGTAGAAGCGCTGGTTAGGTATAAAGGCCTAAAAGATCAGATGAATTAATTGAATTCCAAAGACCATAAAAAAAGCTCTCTGAATATTTTAGAGGGCTCTTTTTTGATTTTGTACAGCGATTATTAATTTTTGAACGCTCATGATGTATTATTTCCCGGCTGAAGCAGGGATCTTGCTGAAACCTCTTAGTATTTCAAAAAATCTTATCTGTCCAAAGGATTCCAGAAGTTTCCGGTCAGTGTAAAGAGGTATAAACAACGGGTGTTAAGGTTAAACCAGTAGTTATCGTTAAGCTTTGCTAACTCGGTGCTGAAGCGGTTTACCATTGCCTGGTCGTTGCTCATGGTAGCAACGGTAAAGCCCCCAAGGAACGCACTATTCAAACCATTGGTGCCTATGGCGCTACCATTCAGCTCATAGCCATCTACAATGTTGGTAGGTCCTACTCCATTGGCCCAGTTCGATATCTTGGTCGACCATGCTTTAGCCTGCTCGTTACCATTCCAGAGATAATCAAGCGTAATCCTCCAGGGTGCCCTGCAGGCATCATAGCCAAAGTGCCCTGCTCTTTCGTCAGGGCCTGGGGTGCCAGTAGCAGTTTGCCAGTCGGGCACCAGGCCTGTGGTAGCATTTGCTCCGGCATTTAATAAGGTGTAGGTATCGTTTGCTAGTGTTGCCCAGGCTTCATCGCCAGTTACTTCTGCAAATACCCTGAAAAATGCCGGCGTATGATACATAATATCCATCATGCCACAACCACCCCAGGCAACACCAGAATAACCGGGGCCCAGCACCAGCACATCACGACCATTAACAGGGCACTGAAAGAACACATTATCTTTTACGATCTGAAGGATATCCTTTGCATCCTGCAGATAAGCCTCATCATTCCACTGCTTGCTGGCTACAATTAATGCAAAGGCAACATCCACATCTCCATCTGTTGCACTACCCGGATCAATGATACCATCACAGGTTACTTTCCAGCCCATCATGCCTTTTGATTCAGGCGTACGTTTGCTTTTGTAGAATCTAAGCAGCCCATCGAACGTTTCTCTGTCGTTGGCATAAGCTGCCAGCAGGGTCCCAAAACCGATGGCTTCCACCAGGGTTTCCCTGCTTGGATCAGCTATTACCCTTAGACCATTGCCACAGGGTACTACCTGGGTTCTTTTCCAGCGGTTATACTCACTCATGGCCAGTGCAGAGGTAATGGTGGTAGGGACGTAACCATAATCATATTGCTGGTTGGTTACCGTTATCACAAGTTCTTTTTCAATGGTAGCAACCTCACCACTTACTATATCTACAGTACCCAGCACATTATATTCATTGCTAAACAGTTGTTCCAAAGCAGTTATGTAAAAAGTTCCGCCGCTCTGAAAGGTAGTCAGATTACGAACATCAAGGGTGGCCACACCATTCGCGTTTGTTACAGCATTCTTCAGCGCACGTGCAGGCTCTTTGCCATTTACCTCTGTAGCCGGCTGATCAAACAGATACACCGTAATGCCCGGCAGTACCTCTCCCGTTGAACCCTTTACCGTGATTTTTACTGAAGTGCTTTGGATTTCTTCCACCTGCACAGGTTCTTCCTCCTTCTCGCAGCTTATGATGTTCAGCAAAACCAGCAGGTACAAAGCATAATGCAAAATCTGATTCATTTTTCAATATTGATTATTCGTAAATTTATAATAAAGCTGGCAAACAGCAGTCACAAATACATACCAACATCAGCATTATTATTACATAGACTTGCCAACAGCAGATGAATTTTAAGAATTGATGATTGACCTTTCACACTAGAAACCAGCTGATGTACACATAATCGGTTTTTACCAACACCAGTGGATCAATTAAGTGCAAAGAATTATAAACCAACCTTACATCGAATCAATAAAAAAGCTCTGGAGCAATCTCCAGAGCCTTCGTATTAATATTGTTTACAAACTAGGTTTTCAAATGCTATACAAGCAGGTTCAGGATGTCCTGACGGCCGTTGAGGTATTCGTATTCAAAACCTTCCTCCAGCATTCGTAGCTTGATGCCTTCTATTTCGTGGGGTTGTTTTACCTCCACGCCTATAAAAACCGGGCCTTTTTCTTTATTATTTTTCTTGATATACTGGAAGTGAATGATATCATGCTCAGGATGCAATACATGGTTTACAAAAGTGCGCAGTGCTCCCGGCTTCTGGTTAAATATTACCATAAAGTAGTGCTTCAGACCTTTGTGCTGCATGGCCCGCTCTTTGATATCTTCCATACGGGTGATATCGTTATTACTGCCACTGATCACGCACACCACATTCTTGCCCCTGATTTCTTCTGCATAAGATTTTAGGGCCGAAATGGTAAGGGTACCTGCAGGCTCCAGCACTATACCTTCTTCATTGTACATCTTCAGCAGGTCTTCGCAGATCTGCCCTTCCGGCACCAGGATAATATCATCCAGCACTTCACTGCAAATCTCGAAGGTGATGGTGCCCGGAGCTTTTACAGCCGCACCATCTACAAAGCTATCGATCTTATCCAGCACCTGCCGGCGCTGCTGCTTTATAGAATTGTACATGGAGGGTGCACCCTGGGGCTGTACACCTATTATTTTAGTGTTGGGGCTAAGCTGCTTGAAAACACTGCCAACGCCTGAGGCGAGGCCACCTCCACCTATCGGCACAAAGAGGTAATCGATGGGTGCAGTGGCAATTTTCAAAATTTCCAGACCAACGGTAGCCTGGCCTTCAATCACCGCCAGATCATCAAAGGGAGGTACAAAGGTGCTCCCGCGGCTGTCGCTAAACTCACGGGCAGCCTTAAAAGTATCGTCGTAGGTATTGCCGGTAAGCACTACTTCCACCCACTCTTTACCAAAAAGGCGAACTTTGTTTACCTTCTGGGCCGGGGTGTTTGATGGCATAAATACATACCCCTTCAGGCCCAGCAGCTGGCATGCATAGGCAAAGCCTTGTGCATGGTTACCGGCACTGGAGCAAACCACTTCAGGCCCTCCATCTGTACGTGATAAACCCGACATCTTATTATAAGCACCCCTGATCTTATACGAACGTACTACCTGCAGATCCTCACGTTTGAAATAAACATTAGCATCGTAGGCCTGCGACAGGCTGTGGTTCTGTAGAAGAGGCGTCTTATATATGATGCCCTTCAGATTTTTGGCTGCACGCTCTACTCCTGCTATGTCTAAAAAGGCTGTACTATTTTCCATTGTAATGAAATCGTGCCACAACTGTTGGGTTGTGGCACGAATGTTAGAGGTTGTAATTATTTTGAACGAAGCTTTCTTACAACAGCTCCGGTTTGCCATAGTTCCGATTCACGCAGTTCTTTCAGCTCTTCTTCCAGCTCCTGGCGATAGCCTGGGGTTGAACCTCTCTGGATGGTACGGGCAGCTTCTTTGCCGGATGCTACGCTGTCGTACAGCTCATTCATTACAGGCAGCGTTGCTTCCTTAAACTTACCTTTCCAGTCTAGCGCACCACGCTGTGCAGTTACAGAGCAGTTGGCATACATCCAGTCCATACCGTTCTCACCTACCAGCGGCACAAGGCTTTGGGTAAGCTCTTCCACCGTTTCGTTAAAGGCTTCTGATGGAGAGTGACCACGCTGGCGCAGCACCTGGTACTGAGCTTCGATAATGCCCGCCAGGGCACCCATCAGCACACCACGCTCACCGGTAAGGTCGCTGTATACTTCTTTTTTGAAATCTGTTTCGAACAGGTAGCCGGAGCCTACACCAATGCCCATGGCGATGGCCTTTTCCCAGGCCTTGCCGGTAGCATCCTGGAACACGGCAAAAGATGAGTTAAGACCACCGCCAGCCAGGAACAGCCTGCGCAGTGAGGTACCGCTGCCTTTAGGGGCTACCAGGATTACGTCTACATCTTTAGGAGGCACAATGCTGGTTTGCTCCTTGAAAGTAATGCCAAAGCCATGAGAGAAGTACAGGGTTTTGCCTGGCTTCAGTCTTTCTTTGATGGTGGGCCAAACGGCAATCTGACCAGCATCTGACAGTAGGTTACAGATAATAGTACCACGATCAAGTGCTTCTTCGATAGAGAAAAGAGTTTTACCCTCAACAAAACCATCTTTAACGGCTCTTTCCCAGGAAGGAGAATCTTTCCGCTGGCCAACGATTACGTTGAACCCATTATCGCGCATGTTGAGTGCCTGTCCCGGACCTTGCACACCATAGCCAATTACTGCGATAACTTCGTTTTTAAGCACTTCCTGTGCTTTGGAAAGTGGGAATTCTTCGCGAGTGATAACGGTTTCGTCTACACCGCCAAAATTGATTGTTGCCATTTTTATTTAACTAGATATTGAGTTGTTGTTTCTTTTAAAGAGGTTAGAGGATAGAAGAAAGAAGATAGATTTACCTATCGCTTACATTTCTAATAAATCCTATCCTCGTAGAATTTCTATTTCTGCTGAAGTTTAGAAGCTTAAACTTTGCTACTATTTAACCGAAGACGGCTTGCGCTAGTCTAACTTCTTACTTCTATTTTCTATCTTCTCAATCACATCGTAAACACCTTATCTCTGCTGTTGAGGTATTCATTTTCGACCACCTCCTGGTGCGGCTCACGTTTTTCAAATTCTCGGAGCTTGCGGTTAAAACCGTCGCTTGCTTTAATGATGGCAATACGGGCACTGCGCACAAACTCAATCAGTCCGAAAGGCTGAAGAACCTTGATAAGATTGTCGGTCTCTTCGCGGTGGCCTGTGGTTTCAAACACAGTATAATCTTTGCGGATCACCACCACACGGGCACCATTTTCGCGCAGCAGGCGCTCTACCAATGCCTTTTCAGCAATTACCTCTGTGGGTACTTTATACAGCGCCATCTCCTGCCAGATCACATCTTCGTTGGTGTTGTAGTATGCTTTAAGTACCTCTACCTGCTTTTCAATCTGTCCGCAGATCTTGCGCACCACCTCCTCGGTTTCATGTATCACAATGTTGAAGCGGTGAATACCCTCAATTTCTGATGGAGAGGTGTTCAGGCTTTCGATATTGATCTTTCTCCTGGAGAAGATGATCGCTATACGATTCAGCAGCCCAATCTGGTTCTCGGTGTAAACCGTGATGTTGAACTCCTGCCTTTCGATATGATTTTGACTGCTCATGTTTATAATCTTCTACTTCAACCTGATTCCCTGGCTGGCGCAAGCATCCGCTTGTGCTCAACATTTATATTTAACGATGCCTTTGAAAAGCACAAGCGGATGCTTGCGCCAGAAAGGATTAGTAAGGGTTAATTACTTCAACCTTATTTCGCTTACGCTGCATCCCTGAGGTACCATCGGAAACACATTGTTTTCTTGGGTTACCATTACCTCCAGCAGGTAAGAGCCTTTATGGGCAAGCATTTCCTGCAGACCATTTCTCAAGGTTTCACGCTGGGTTACTTTTTGCCCGCTGATGTTGTAGCCTTTGGCTACCTGCACATAGTCGGGGCTTTGGATATTTACAAATGAGTAGCGACGGTCATGGAAGAGCTCCTGCCACTGGCGCACCATGCCCAGGAACTGGTTGTTCAGGATCAGGATCTTTACATCGATGTTGCTTTGCATAATGGTGCCCATCTCCTGCAGGGTCATCTGGAAGCCACCATCGCCAATAACGGCTACTACGGTTCTTTCAGGAGCACCTACTTTGGCACCGATGGCGGCAGGCAGGGCAAACCCCATGGTACCTAAACCGCCACTGGTAATATTGCTGCGGGTGTGGTTAAGCTTTGCATAGCGGCACGCCACCATCTGGTGTTGTCCAACATCAGTAACTACAATGGCTTCACCACCTGTCATTTCATTCAGCTGCTGAATTACCTCACCCATGGTCATGCCATCACTGGTAGGGAAAAGCTCCTCCTGGATTACGGCATCTACCTCCTGCTGATAGAAATCCTTGAATTTCTGCAACCAGGCCTCATGCTTTTTCTGCTCCACCAGCTGGGTGAGCAGGGGAAGTGTTTCTTTACAGTCGCCCCATACCGGCACCGTTGTTTTTACATTCTTATCAATTTCCGAAGGATCAATGTCGAGGTGGATTACTTTGGCCTGCTTGGCATACTTATCCAGGCGGCCGGTTACGCGGTCGTCGAAGCGCATACCAATGGCAATCAGCACATCGCACTCATTGGTGAGCACATTAGGGCCATAGTTGCCATGCATGCCCAGCATACCAACATTCTGGTTGTGGTCGCTTGGCAACGCACCTGCGCCCATAATGGTCCAGGCAGCAGGAATACCCGCTTTTTCGATGAAGGTTTTGAACTCCTGCTCGGCAGAACCCAGTATTACGCCCTGGCCCCAGATTACAAATGGCTTTTCTGCCTTGTTGATCAGCTCGGCTGCCTGCTCTATGTATTCTTTGCGAACAATAGGCTTGGGGCGGTAGCTGCGAATATGGTCACAGCGGTTGCAGCCGGCAAAGTCGAACTTTTGCAGCTGTGCGTTTTTGGTAATGTCTATCAGCACCGGGCCGGGACGGCCACTTTTGGCAATATAAAAAGCCTTGGCGAGCACCTCAGGAATTTCATCGGCATTGGTTACCTGGTAGTTCCATTTGGTAACCGGAGCCGTGATAGAGATCACATCAGCTTCCTGAAAGGCATCGGTGCCCAGCAGGTGGGCATAAACCTGGCCGGTGATGCAGACAAGGGGAGTGCTGTCGATAAGGGCATCTGCCAGACCGGTAATCAGGTTGGTAGCACCAGGGCCGCTGGTAGCAAACACAACGCCTACCCTGCCCGATGAGCGGGCATAGCCCTGTGCGGCATGTATGCCGCCCTGCTCGTGGCGCACGAGAATATGCTCTACTTTATCGTTGTAATCATAAAGGGCATCATACACAGGCATGATGGCACCTCCGGGGTAACCAAAGATATGTTCTACCTCTTCTTCCAGTAGAGAAAGTATAAGTGCTTCGGCACCTGAAAGGCTCTTTACTTCCTTTTTTCGCTCCGCTACCGGTGTTGTTGTATTGCTAGTTACTTGTTTCATCTAAATCTGTTATACATCCGCTACTGGCTTCACTTACTGTTTTAGCATACTTGAATAAAACGCCTCTTTGTGCGTTAAAGGCAGGCCTTTTCCAGCGCTGGCGGCGCTCCTGCAGCAGGGTATCGTCAACATGGAGGTGAATGCTGTTGGTGGCAATATCCAGCGTAATCCAGTCGCCGTCTTCTACCAGCGCTAAAGTTCCTCCGTCATAAGCTTCGGGGCATACATGGCCTATTACAAAACCATGTGTACCTCCTGAGAATCGACCGTCGGTGATGAGGGCTACTTTACTGCCCAAACCGGCTCCCATAATCGCAGAGGTTGGTTTAAGCATTTCCGGCATGCCGGGACCGCCTTTAGGACCTACATAGCGGATTACCACTACCTGTCCTTCCTTCACCTCACCCGTGGAAATGCCTTCGTTCAGGGCTTCTTCAGAATTAAATACTTTGGCCGGACCTTCGAATCTGAGGCCTTCCTTGCCCGTGATTTTAGCAACAGAGCCCTTTGGAGCAAGGTTGCCGTATAGGATCTGGATGTGGCCATCGGCTTTGATTGGATTGGAAAGCGGACGCAGCAGGTCCTGCTCCTCTCCCAGTGGTTTTACATGCAGCAGGTTTTCAGCAATAGTTTTGCCGGTCACTGTTGGCAGGTCGCCTATGATCAGGCCTTCCTGCAACAGCGTTTTCATTACGGCTGGTACGCCGCCCATGCTGCAAAGATCTTCCATCAGGTATTTACCACTGGGCTTCAGATCGCCAAGAACCGGAGTTCTGCGGCTTACTGCCTGAAAATCGTCGATGGTCAGTTTTACACCAGCTGCACTGGCAATGGCCAGCAGGTGAATAACTGCATTGGTAGAGCCACCAAGTACCGTGATGAGCACCATTGCATTTTCAAATGCTTCGCGCGTCAGGATATCGCGTGGTTTCAGATCCTGCTCCAGCAGGATGCGCAGGTAGTTACCTACCTGCAGGCACTCTTCCTTTTTTTCCTGGCTGACGGCAGGTACGGAAGATGAATAAGGAACCGACATACCCAATGCCTCCGCGGCAGAAGCCATGGTGTTGGCTGTATACATACCGCCACAGGCACCTGGTCCGGGACAGGCATTTTTAATAACGCCTTTATAATCTTCTTCAGATATTTCTCCCTTTAACTTCTTGCCATAGGCCTCAAAACAGGAAACAATGTTTAGTTTCTGCCCTTTCCAGTTTCCGCTTTTAATGGTACCACCGTACACCATCATGCCCGGGCGGTTAAGCCTGGCCATGGCAATAAGCGAGCCTGGCATGTTTTTGTCGCAACCTACCACGCAGGCAAGCGCATCGTAATTATGTGCACCAGCCATGGCCTCTATGGAATCGGCAATGATCTCACGCGACACCAGTGAATAGCGCATGCCTTGGTTGCCATTCGTAATGCCATCACTCACGCCAATGGTATTAAAGCGCAAACCTACCAGGCCCAGGCCCTGCAATCCCTGCTTTACCAGGTTCGCCAGGTCATCGAGGTGCATGTTACAGGTATTTCCTTCGAACCCCGTAGAGCAAACGCCCACAAATGGCTTACGCAAATCTTCTTCCGATAAACCAGAACCAATTAACATGGCTTGTGAGGCTGGCAGACTATCGTCTTGCGTATAAATGCGGCTGTATTTCTTTAATGACATTCTTATTTATCTCTTTTGATCCTGTAATCACTTCAGGCATCTGTTGAGAGCCATTCATCTGATTATCAGGCTCCGTCTGTTCTCTTTATTTGCTTTAAAAGGCAGCTTTTCCGTTTCCGGAAACATGCTTTACTACTACTGCTTACAAAAGTACAGCCATTGCATGCTGCTACTGAAACCTTTTTTTACAGTTTCATACTATTTCTAAACCTAGTATTTTATATGGTAACACACTTATAATCAAGCAATTGCATATATTAAAATACAATCTCTAAAAAGATCTGCTGCTGGTTTTGTAGCTTAGTTTAGCACTTTAAGCTGCAGGTTTTACAGCCCGGAAGCAGCTTTTTATTCTGCAAAATTGGGATTAAGCCACAACTTCATTGGCAACACCAGCACCACAACCTGTTACCAGAGCCTGATATCGCGCAGCCAGCATGCCCCCTATGGTATCGGAAAAAGGCCTGTTAAAGCTGTACTCATTCACGGAAGCCACACCTGCTACTTCAGCTGCCGTACCAGTCATAAAGGCACCTTCTGCTTCTTTCAGGGCATCAGGCGTAAAATACTGCTCGTGTACGGTAATGCCTGCCTCCTGTGCCAACGCTATAATTGTATTACGGGTAATGCCTCGTAAAATGCTGCCACAGGGTGCTGTATACAAGGCTCCACCCTTCTCAAAAAAGAAATTGGCACCAGGCCCTTCGGCCACATAGCCGTTCATATCCAGCAGCAGCGCCTCGTCGTAGCCCTGTGCTTTTGCATGCGAGCTAGCCATGATAGAGTTCACGTAATGGCCCGACACCTTCGCCTCCAGGGGCACTGCTTTAGGATTTGGCCGCTGGTAGGGCGAAACCATCAGGCGGAGCGACTTATTGCCCAACAGCCGGGGCCATTCCCAGGCTGCCATAAAAATATTGCTGCCTGCCGGAGCAGTAAGGCTCATGTGTGCATCTGCAGCATATACCAATGGCCTGATGTAGGCATCCTGCAGCTGGTTAAGCGCAAGCAGCTGGTAAGTTATGGCCGTTAGTTCTTCTACTGAATAAGTAAGCGGCAGTCCAATGGCCCTGGCAGAATAATGCAGCCGCTCATAATGCTCCTTTGCCTTAAACACCTGTGTGCCAGAGGGGGTTTTATAGGCCCTGATGCCTTCAAAAACAGCAAAGCCATAATGGAGCGACTGGCTGTGCAGGTTACATTGCGAATCCTGTGCTTTGATAAATTCGCCGTCGGAAAAAGCGAGGGTGTTGCTATTGAAATACATATATGCTTTTGTTTCAGGTTGTAAATCATTTTTCAAATGCTGCAAAAAAAAAATGCCTTTCAGTGCTGTGGGCTCTGAAAGGCATATGATGTTGGTATCAACAGGTCTTGCTCCTTTCAGCCCGGCGGGTGAGGAATAATAATGACAGAAATAATGACCAGTTGCGCTATTTTCATGATTGTCTATAGAAAGCTTTAAAAACAAAAAAACCACCTCTAAGAGATGGTTGCTGCTATTCCCGTTTTAGTATTCTACTGCTTTAGCAAGCCATCTCTTGCTTTAGCAAGCCATCTCTATTCCTCGGGGTACGACCACGACGGTAATAATGGGGGCTATAATTTGCTGCAGCTTGTTCATATCTAAAGCAAAAGTACGAGGCATTTTTGTTTTTCAAAATATTATTCTGATAAAATTTCACAACAACATATAAAATAACGTTCAAAGATATTTTAGCGATCACTTATAGCAGTTATTTGTTTTTCAGTCTATTAAAGCCCTAATTTTACGCCCGCTTAGAGAATCCTCTACCTATGAGACATAAAATATTAAGTGCCGGAGCCAAAGAGCTGACCTACGAGATTAGGGAGATTGTAAAAAAAGCAGAGCTGGTTCAGCAGGCCGGGCAGGCGGTATACTGGGAGAACATTGGTGACCCCATTCAGAAAAATGCCATTGTGCCTCAGTGGATGAAGGAAATTATTTCGGGCCTTACCCTGGACAACCGCAGCTACAGCTACTGCCCCTCCAAAGGTGTGCTTGAAACCCGGAAATTCCTGGCCAACCTGAATAATGAGCGCGGCGGCGCACAAATCAAAGCAGATGATATTCTGTTCTTCAACGGGCTGGGCGATGCCATTGGTAAGGTTTACCAGTACATTAACCCGGGCCTGCGCGTAATTGGGCCCTCTCCAGCCTATTCCACCCACTCCTCTGCCGAAGCAGCCCATGCCGGACAGGAACCAATCACCTATAAGCTCGATCCTGACAACCACTGGTATCCGGACCTGGACGATCTCTATCTTAAGGTGAAGTACAACCCCAACATCATTGGTATCCTCATCATCAATCCCGATAACCCAACGGGAATGGTATACCCGCTGGAGACGCTTAAACGAATTGTAGAGATAGCGCGCGAATTCAAACTCATGCTTATCAGCGATGAAATTTACCTCAACATCACCTACAATGGTGCCAGGGCTTATTCACTGGCCGAGGTAATTGGCGATGTGCCCGGCATCGCCATGAAGGGCATCTCCAAAGAACTGCCCTGGCCAGGCTCGCGCTGTGGCTGGATGGAGTACTACAACCGGGATACCGACACAGAATTTAACAAATTTTGTGCAGTGCTGGATAATGCAAAAATGATAGAGGTATGCTCCACCACCCTTCCGCAGCTGGCCATTCCACGCATTATGGGCGATAGTCGCTACGCCGTTTACCGGCAGCAACAAAATAAAAATATAGGCAACAGGAGCCGTATCATATCTGATATCCTGGGTACTGTACCACAGCTGCGATTTAACGAAACCTATGGTGCATTTTACAACACCATTATTTTTAAAGAAGGTGTGTTAAATCCGGAACAGCAATTAAAGATTGCAGATCCTGCCATCAGGGAAATGGTTGAAAAATGGGTGGCCGCACCAGATGTTGCACTTGACAAGCGTTTTGTGTATTACCTCCTGGGTGCTACCGGCATTTGTGTTGTGCCCATCTCCTCCTTCTGCTCCGACCTGAAAGGATTTAGGGTAACACTGCTGGAGGAGAACGAGGCTCTGCTCACCCAAACCTTCACAAGGCTGCGCGATGCCCTGCTGGAATATGTAAATTCATAACGACAGCTCTAAATTATTTTGATAGAAACAAAAAAAGGCAACACCTCCCAAGAAGTGTTGCCTTTTTAATTACTAACTGTGATACAATATCTTAAGCTTATAATTAACAATTTGCCACTGCTTTCAATTTAGCTAAACCGCCAAATGAGCGGCTTATATGCATTAAGATACTGAGATAGCAATGCAATAGAAATAACTGAATATTTTAGGTAGTGTATCAGATGTAATGCTGTGAGCGGTAGTGGAATAAAAGCAAGGGGGCCTTGCGTTAGCTTTAAAGTACCACCCTTAAAGCTATGTTGCACTGTCCCACTTGCCTGTCTTACAAGATAAA